>CETK01036807.1_pt1 | contig 13698 bp, 11 predicted proteins | sample 361431 | NCBI WGS metagenome assembly CETK01 (sample SAMEA2622452, study PRJEB7988) | marine metagenome | biome: marine biome (ENVO:00000447); feature: surface water layer (ENVO:00002042); material: "saline water (ENVO:00002010), including plankton (ENVO:xxxxxxxx)" | depth 5 m | reverse complement strand
AGCAAGATATCTTTTTTTGAGTTTTTGTTTATATCCCTTTCGTCTATAAAAAAAATGTCCTTATCAATATAGCCACATACCTTTGCAACTTTAACAAATCTTTTTATTGATCTCCCAGATATTACAACCTTCCTTTTATTGCTATACGCTGCATTTATAATAGATATTAACCTCGACACATTTGAGGAGAAGGTTGTTACAATTGCCATACCTTTTATGCCTTTTATCGCCTTCGTTAAATTTGAGGCGACTTTCGACTCGGTAATAGATGGCTCCCTACGGAATATATTCGTGGAGTCACAAACAAGTATATCGCATCTCTTTTGCCCAATTTTCCTAAATTTTTCAAGATCTGTTTTTCTATTAATTACTGGTTTTTCGTCAATCTTCCAATCAGCAGTATGGATGATATTTAGATCACCTATTGTTATATTAATTGCATTGGGCTCTGGAATAGAGTGGGCAACATTTATCAAGTTACACTTAAACTTGCCAATGTTAAAAGCCGCGTTATCTTTTAAAATTTTAATATCTAGATAATTTTCAGAATATTCTTCTGATATTTTTTCTTTAAGAAGCTCTGATGTAAATTTTGTACAATATATTGGGACATCTATCTTATTGTTAATTATTGAATTGATCGCACCATAGTGATCCTCGTGCGAATGTGTTAGGATTATTGCCAACAAATTATTTTGTTTGTTATTGAGAAAGTCAATATCCGGTACCATTATATCGACCCCAGGATAGTACTCATCAGCAAATCCAATACCACAATCAACCATTATCCAATTCGTCTCTTTATTTGGAAGTTTATATCCATATAAATACAGGTTCATACCAATCTGCCCTGCTCCACCAATAGGGCTATAAAAAACTTCTATTTCATCTTTTGCCATGCGAATCCAAACTAAATATTTCTCCGGTATTAATAATTTCTTTTTTGCTTCCTGCACTAAGGATCAAGTTTCCTTGATCATCAATATTTTCAAAAAAGCCTTCGATCATAATATTCCTTTTCTTTGCCTTTATCACTCTGCCATGATCACGTGTTAGCGTTAACCAATAATCCCTGAAATTCATGAATGATTTACCATAGTCCCATTTATTTATCATTTTATTAAAATTTATAATTAATTTATTAAAGCACTCTTCAATACTGACATTCTCATAAACCTCCTGTAAATAAGAAAAATTTGCTTCATTCTTATTACGAGCAAACCTGATATTTATACCAAAGCCGACTATCAAATAGAATTTACCCTCAATACATATAGACTCTAATAAAACTCCACAGAGCTTTTTGTCATCCATGAATATATCATTTGGCCATTTCAAATATATTTTGTTTTTCCCAATTAATTCCTCTATGGTTTTGGCCGCCACAACTGCACTTAATATACTTAATTGACTCATGTGTGAATAATCTATTTTGGCATCATTAATAACCGTGGTCGCATATAGCCCGCCAACTGGCGAAGACCACGTATTTCCCCTTCTTCCGCGTCCATCTATTTGTTGATCAGCAATAATCCAGTTGAAAAAATCCCTATTCTTTAGGAGGTTGATTGCAGTCTCATTGGTTGAATTAACTGAACCGAATCGCTTAATTGATAATTTATTTAGAGGCCATGAAGTCATCATATAAACAAGGAAGCAGATGCAGTACCCGCAATATTTATAAATATTGAAGGCCTCAAGAAAAATAAGAGTGTGATCGCTGTCAATAAATAGATAATAGTCTTTAATCTTTTTGAAATTGGATCAAATGAAATCGCAGACTCCTCAAAATACATTACCTTAATAATTCTAAGGTAATAAAATGCACTTATGACACTTGATAAAACACCAAATATTGCAAGGTAATAGAGTTTCGCATCAACAGCCGCATACAAAACGTAAAACTTCGCAAAAAACCCAGCTAATGGAGGTATACCAGCTAATGAGAAGAGAAGAATAGATATTATTGATGCCATAACTGGATTTATTTTTGCAAGCCCTGAAATATCTTCAATATTCTCAATGTGCTCATCGTTAGTTTTGAGTGCAATGATTGATATGAACAGAGCTAGCGACATCACTAGGTATATAAGTAGATAAAGTGACAGGCTCCGGACGCCATCAAAAGACCCGTTAATTACTCCCATTAGTGCGAAACCCATATGGCTTATTGATGAGTAGGCCAAAAGTCGTTTTAGGTTACGCTGCCCAATAGCAGAAAAGGCACCCAATAACATTGAGAATATAGAAAGCAAAATAAGTATTGACTGCCAGTCATCTATTAAGGTTGGCATAGCTGTGATTAATACCCTAACAATCAGACCGAGAGCTGCAATCTTTGGAGCAACTGCAAAGAAGGCCGTAACTGTTGTTGGAGAACCTTCATATACATCAGGGGTCCACATGTGAAATGGGACTGCCGAAATTTTAAAGGCAAAACCCGCTAGCGCAAAAGCAACACCAACTAAAATACCGACATCATATTCCGATAAATTTGATGCAATCTCATTATAATATATAGATCCCGTATATCCATATATAAGGGATAGGCCGTAGAGGAGAATACATGAAGACAGAGCTCCAAGAACAAAATATTTTAATCCAGACTCAGTTGATTTTGATGATTTATTTCGTATTGATGCTAAAACATAAAGAGGTAGGCTCTGTAATTCTATAGATAAGTAGAGCGATATTAAATCATTTGATGAAACCATAATCATCATTCCAACAACTGAAAGTAGGATTAAAATAATATACTCATATTTAAGTAGATTAATATTTTTTAGATAAATATTTGACACGACTAATATTATTATTGAAGAAATAAGTATCAATGCTTTCAAATATAAAGAGAAAGAATCTGTAACTAATGAGCCTCCAAAAGTGACCCCTTCCGGCACACTGCCTGTAACTATTAAAAATAAAACCAGTAATAGACTTAGAATTGCCAGGCTAGAAATTGTAGCATAAGTCTTTTCATTTTTATTGAAAACACCAATTATTAATAGAGACATTGAGGCCATCGTTATGGCAAGTTCTGGTAAAACTGGTGTATATATTAAAAGGCTCATTTTAAGTTCCTGTTTCCAGATTAATACCAGCTAAATTGGATTGATACTGTTCAATTGCAAAATTATAATTATCAATTAAATTCGTTGTGCTTGCGGCAGTAAGATCAATTACCATATTCGGGTATACACCAAATAGGATAATTAGTAACACGAATGGCAATAAAATCATATACTCTCTCAAATTTAGGTCTAATAACTTTTCAATTTCATCATTTGTAATTACCCCAAAAATAACTCTTTTATATAACCAAAGGGCATAGACTGCAGACAAAATGACACCAGTGGTTGCAAAAAATGCAACATATAGATTTACTTTAAAAGCACCAAGTAATGTCAAAAATTCACCAACAAATCCGCTTGTTCCCGGTAGGCCAATATTTGCCATCGTAAATACAAGGAAAAAAGCTGCGTAGATTGGCATTTTCTTTACAACTCCTCCATACACTGCGATCTCTCTTGTGTGTAATCTGTCATAAATGACGCCAACCGATAAAAATAAGGCTGACGAGATTATACCGTGGCTAATCATTTGGAATATACCACCTTGAATTCCTTGATCGGTAAATGTAAATATTCCCATTGTTACAAAACCCATATGCGCCACAGAAGAATAAGCAATAAGTTTTTTTATATCTTCCTGAGCAATTGCAATAAAGGAAGTGTATATGATTGCAATCACAGAAAGAACAAAAACAAGGTCAGTAAAAACAAATGATCCGATTGGGAATAATGGAATAGAGAATCTCAATATGCCATACCCACCCATTTTTAATAAAACTCCTGCCAAAATTACAGACCCTGCCGTTGGCGCTTCAACGTGCGCATCAGGAAGCCATGTATGAACAGGAAACATTGGCATTTTTACAGCAAATGAAATAAAGAATGCCAGCCAGAGCCAGTTTTGGATGGCGTAATTAAAATCATACCCGCTAAGAATTGTGACATCCGTAGTGCCAGTAACTATGTATATATAAATAATTGCAATTAACATTAAGACTGACCCACTTAATGTGTACAGGAAAAATTTGAATGTTGCATAGACGCGTCTCGCACCGCCCCAAACACCAATAATAAGGAACATCGGAATAAGGCAAGCTTCAAAGAATAAATAAAATACTACGAGATCTAGGGCGCAAAATACCCCAATCATTAAAGATTCAAGTATTAGGAATGCAACCATATAATCTTTTATTTTAATACTTATGCTATTCCAGCTTGCTAAGACACAAAATGGCATGAGAAATGTAGTAAGTATTATTAAAAATAGTGAAATCCCATCAATCCCAACATGGTATGTAATATTTTCTGCTAACCATGCGTGTCTTTCAATGAATTGAAATTCTGGCGATAATTTATCAAAATTAAGCCATAAAAAAATTGAGGCCAGAAAATTGACTATGCTTGCATATAGAGCCACAATTTTGATATTTCTTTTACCAATTTCATCTTCGCCATTTATGAGCAAGATTGTCAATGATCCTAGTAAGGGGATTAGAATTATAGTCGATAATATTGGCCAATCCATTATTAACCCCTACCCAGAATTATATAAAATGTTACAATAAAAGTGAGGCCTATTATCATAGAGAAAGCATAATGATATATTAGACCTGATTGAAGTTGGACAATTTTCTTAGTAATTCTAACAACTTGCTTGGAAATCCCATCAGGACCGAATCTATTTATTATATTTTCATCCCCCTTCTTCCAGAATATCTTACCAACTAAAACGGCGGGGTTTACAAAAATAAAATTATAAATTTCATCAAAGTACCATTTATTTAACAGAAAGCTATATAGAACCTCCTGGTCTTTTGCAATCTTTTGCGGAATATGCGGATTCCTGATGTATAAATAATAAGCTGTTGTTAAGCCGATAATCATCATAATTGTTGGTGACCATTTAATAAGATATGACACATCATGCAGCTCTTTTAATATGTAGTTATCTTTTAAGATGAATATTGAATTAGCCCAAAATTCTTTAAATCCTGCATATATGAATGAGTCATAGAATGCATATCCTGAAAAAATTGATCCTATAACTAGTATAACTAATGGAATTAACATAATGTTTGGACTCTCATGTATGTGTGACATCACCTCTTCTGGTGCACGAGGTGTTCCATGGAAAGTCATAAAGATAAGTCTCCAAGAATAAAACGATGTCATTAATGCTGCAATTAGAAGCATAGTGAACGCGTATGAACTTATGCCGATATTTGAGACGTAAGCCGCCTCAACAATTGCATCTTTTGAATAAAATCCTGCCATACCAAATAGACCGGGAATACCAAATCCAGTCAGTGCCAGTGTTCCTATCAGCATAAAAATATAAGTTTTTGGTATAAACTTTCTTAGGCCGCCCATATACCTCATGTCTTGTTCGTTAGACATTGCATGAATTACGGAACCTGCGCCCAAGAATAATAATGCTTTAAAGAACGCATGAGTAAATAAATGGAAAATTCCGACCTGATATGCCCCAACCCCGAGGGCGACAAACATATAGCCAAGCTGTGAACACGTAGAATAAGCTATAACTTTCTTAATATCATTCTGAACCAAAGCAACAGAAGCTGCAAAAATTGCAGTTGTCGCCCCAATGAAAACTATGAACGACATTATTGATGGCGCAAGCTCATACAGGGGCGAGCATCTTGCAACTAGAAATACGCCGGCTGTTACCATTGTAGCAGCATGTATTAGTGCGGAAACAGGCGTTGGCCCTTCCATGGCATCAGGTAACCAAGTATGTAAGAGAAATTGTGCCGATTTTCCCATTGCCCCAATAAAGAGTAAGAAACAAATAAAGGGAATAGCACCAATTGTATAACCAAATATATTGATCTTCTTTTCTATTAGATCAGATGCATTTGAAAATACAGTATTAAAATCAAGCGAGCCAAAGAAATAAAAAATGCAGAATATACCAAGTGCAAAGCCGAAGTCACCAACCCTATTTACAATAAACGCTTTTATTGCAGCATTATTAGCACTCTCCTTGTGATGCCAAAAACCAATAAGTAGATAGGATGCTAATCCAACTCCTTCCCATCCAAAAAATAACTGAAGAAAATTATTTGATGTCACAAGCATTAACATTGCAAATGTGAATAATGATAGATAAGAAAAAAATCGCGGTCTTGAATTATCGTTATGCATATATCCGATTGAATAGAAATGAACAATAGCAGATACAGTATTAACAACCACCAGCATAACTGCAGTAAGCGTATCAACACGAATTGACCAACTCAAATCCAAAGTTCCAGAAGTAAGCCACTTTAAAATAACTACAACTTGATCATTCTTACCATCGACCCACCCAACATTCAAAAGAACGTACCACGATAACATTGCTGAGATTGCGACCAATATTGAAGTTATTAATTCAGAGTTTCTCGCACCAATTGTTTTACCAAAAAGACCTGTTAATATTGCACCTATAAGTGGCAAAAAAACAATGGCGGTGTATAACATGACTATTAACCCTTCATCTCGGTTATGTCCTCTACAGCAATTGAGCCCTTATTCCTGAAATAGATGACTAAAATAGCGAGACCAATTGCGGCCTCCGCAGCTGCAACTGTGAGAACTAATAATGAAAATATCTGCCCTGTGACATCATTTAAATATGTTGAAAATGCAACCAGGTTAATGTTTACCGCTAGCAACATTAACTCTATTGACATCAATATAATAATTATATTTTTCTTGTTTAGAAAAACTCCAAAAATACCAATTACAAATAGTATTGATGCAAGTGCGAGATAGTTATTAATGGCAATCATATTCCACTTCCTGGTTTCATATCTATATTTTTAATTGAGTTCTCAGCATCCCTTTCGACTTGCTTGTTTATATCCTGCCTTTTTGCAGAAGGGCGATGATTAACCGTAAGAACGATCGCCCCTATCATAGATGCCAAAAGTATCAAACCAGCCAATTGAAAGAATAAAATATTATCTGTGTATAGCACTAAGCCAATCATTTCCGTATTTGAGTACTGCATATCTTTGCTCATAATTGAGCTATCTGTTGCCGAATAATCACGCTTCCATGTGAATAATACTAGCATAAGCTCAGCCAATACAATGACTCCGATAGTCATTCCGATGGGTAAATAACTTATCACTGATGTTGAAATTGATTTAAATTCAACATCAAGCATCATTACCACAAATAAGAAGAGGACTGCTACAGCCCCAACGTAAACAATGACTAGTATGAAGGCTAGAAATTCTGCTCCTAATATGAGAAATATCCCAGCAGAATTAAAAAAGCATAAAATTAGAAAAAGGACTGAATGTACCGGATTACGAGATAATATTACCATGAAAGCGGAAGCTATCATAATAAATGAGAACAAATAAAATAATAAGCTCACTACAATCATTTGTTTTACCTATATTTTGCGTCAAGCTCAATATTTTTTGAGATTGCCTCTTCCCATCTGTCTCCGTTCGAGAGTAATCTCTCTTTATCGTAATATAATTCTTCTCGGGTTTCTGTTGCAAACTCAAAATTAGGACCTTCTACAATGGCGTCAACTGGGCAGGCTTCTTGGCAATACCCACAGTATATACACTTTACCATATCAATGTCATAACGGGTTGTTCTTCGTGTACCATCGTTTTGACGAGGTCCTACTTCGATTGTAATAGCCTGTGCAGGACATATGGCCTCACAAAGTTTACAACCAATACATCTCTCCTCACCATTGGGATATCTTCTAAGCGCATGCTCTCCTCGAAATCTGGGGGAGAGCGAACCCTTCTCGAATGGATAGTTGATTGTCGCTTTGGGCTTAAAAAAGTAACGCATTGCAAGCCTAAAGGCGCGTATAAATTCAATTAATAAAAAACTCCTAAGAACCCTTATAATACTTTTCATTTATTCTATTATCCTATTTAAAAAATACAACGAATGTTGCTGTTGCTGCAACCATCACAAGCGAGAGAGGCAGAAAAACTTTCCAACCCAATCTCATTAATTGGTCATACCTGTATCTTGGTACCATCGCTTTCACCATTGCGAACATAAAGAACATAAAACATACTTTTATCACAAACCAAACAAAACCAGGAATAAAATCGAGAATAGGCAATGGCGCATGCCATCCACCAAGAAATAAAATAGTTGCAAAGGCGCACATTAAAACAATCGACACATATTCACCGAGCATGAACATTAGATAGGGTGTGGATGAGTATTCCACCATAAAACCTGCAACAAGTTCTGACTCAGCTTCTGGTAGATCGAATGGAGGTCTATTTGTTTCGGCCAAGGCAGAAATAAAAAAAACAATAAACATTGGGAACAGCGGGATGAAATACCAATTTAAAATTCCGTAATCACCTGATTGGGCGTTCACAATATCACTTAAATTAAGCGAGCCACTCAATAAAATAACTGTAATTATCACAAATCCAATAGACACCTCGTAAGATACCATTTGAGCGGCAGATCTGAGAGCGCCAAGGAAAGGGTATTTGGAGTTAGATGCCCAGCCACCCATGATAATCCCGTAGACACCCAAAGACGAAATTGCCAGAATATAGAGTACACCTATATTAATATCGGCTAAAACAATGCCTGCATCAAATGGGATTACAGCCCATGCAGAAATCGCAAAAACGGTTGTTACGAAGGGCGCAAGCAAAAAAACCGCTTTATCAGCTTTGGTGGGGATTACAACCTCTTTTAGTACAAACTTTAATAGGTCTGCAAAAGATTGCAATAAACCGAATGCACCGACAACATTTGGACCCCGTCTCATTTGCACAGCTGCCCATATTTTGCGATCTGCTAACAATAGGAATGCTATTGTAATTAATAGTGAAGTTATCAAAAAGACACTCTTGGCCGCGATGATTGCAGCGGGATAAAAGTACGTTGATAATAAATTATCCATTTTTAATCTCTATGCCATTCTTTTGCATACTGCATTCTCCCATTACCTTGCTTGATCTTGCTATAGAATTTGTAAGATAATAATCAGTTATAGTATTTGAGAATACATCACCATTTAACTTCTGTTTTTGACTGGATAGGCGATCTAAACACTGAAAAGTATTTTTTTCTATATGATTGATATTTGTGAATATCGGATACTCCTTTCTAAGACTATCTCTGACATCCTCAAAATTAATATAATTTAGTGATTTTTTTATTCTTTTTGATATTTCAACAATTATTTTCCAATTATCTCTTGCATCTCCCGGCGGGAATACTGCACGGTTTGTCTCCTGTAATCTGCCCTCAGTATTCATGTATAGACCATTTTTTTCTGTATAGCAGGCCCCAGGAAGAACTATATCCGCACCTGATGCGCCCTTATCTCCATGGCTTCCGATATAGACAGTATGCTTGTTTTTAGTATTGACCTCATCGGCATCGAGAAGGAAAAGTAATTCTATCTCTTTTGATATAGCCATTTGTTGCGCGCTATCTTTTTCATCCCGCGGAAGGAAGTCAAGATCTAGGCCAGCAACCCGCGACGCATATTTATGCAAAACAGCAACTCCATTCCAATCCTCTCGGATTGAGCCTGTTTTTTCTGCGCATTCAATTACTTTTGATAAAATAACCATTCCATCATCTCTTAAGAATACATCGTCACCCAATAGCCAGATAATATTTTTGGAGTTATTTAATGAAATATTTTTGAGATCAATACTCTTTGGTGAGTCCCCAAGGTATGTATAATCGTAGGTTAAATCGTGCTTTTCTCCCACAAGATACACATTTAACAGACCAGTGAGCCATCTCTTACGAATACGAGCATTCAAAACAGGAGACTCCATTCTTGGATTTGAGCCAATAATAACTATTGCGTCGGCACTTTCAATGCCAGCGATGGTTGGATTGAAAATGTATGATGATCTTCCATATTGATTTCCCAGAATTGATCCATCTTGCCTACAGTCGTACTTATTTGAACCAATCTTTTCCATTAATTTCTTCATAAGAAACATTTCTTCTGCCGAAACCATATCACCTGCTATTGCCCCAATCTTACTTGGATCAGTTTTTTTTATTAGTTCTGTTAGTAATGTTAAGGCTCTATCCCATGATACTGCAATCAATTTACCATCTTCTCGAATGTATGGAGTATCGATTCTCTGTGTTTTTAAGCCATCCCAAATAAATCTAGTTTTATCTGATATCCACTCCTCATTTATTTCCTCATTGTACCTTGGCATAATACGCATTACCTCAGAACCTTTCGAGTCGATCCTTATATTGGAACCTATTCCATCCATAACATCTATGGACTCCGTTTTCCTTAGCTCCCACGGCCTTGCATGATATTCGTAAGGTTTTGAAGTTAATGCACCAACAGGGCAAAGATCAATAATATTTCCTTGTAGCTCTGAAGACATTCCCTTTTCTAAATAGGTTGTTATCTCCATATTTTCTCCCCTATGAATTGCTCCCAGCTCTTCAGTACCGGCAACCTCTGATGTAAACCTTACACATCTTGTACAGTGTATACATCTGGTCATTGTTGTTTTTACTAACGGACCGATATTCTTGTTATCAACAGCTCTCTTATTCTCTTTGTATCTGCTTTTGTTAATTCCGTAATGTAATGCTTGATCCTGTAAGTCACATTCACCACCTTGATCACATATGGGACAATCTAATGGATGATTAACCAAGAGAAATTCCATTGCACCTTTTCTGGCATTATGCACCTGGTCTGTGTTTGTTAGAACTTCGGGTAACTCCCCATTTGGCCCTGGTCTTAAATCAGAGAGAGAGAAATGACATGAGGCAACGGGTTTTGGGGCACCCTTAACTTCTACTAAACACATTCTACAGTTTCCGGCTATTGATAATTTATCATGATAGCAAAATCTCGGCACCTCAATGTCAGTTTGCTCCAATGCCTGAATTAGAGTCAAGTTTTCCTCAAACTCAAACTCACTACCATTGATCAGTATTTTAATTGACATCGAATACCCTTTGTACTTGTCTATCTTCTATTTCGTGCCTGAAGTGCCTTATCAGACCCTGTATTGGCCATGCGGCCGCATCCCCTAGTGCGCAAATTGTATGACCTTCGACTTGCTTGGTAACTTGTAATAAAGTGTCAATTTCATCTACAGATGCATTACCTTTTGCCATCCTATCCATAACTCTCCACATCCACCCTGTACCTTCACGACAGGGAGTGCATTGACCGCAACTTTCGTGTTTGTAAAAGTAACTAAGCCTCGCTATTGCTCGAACAATATCTGTTGATTTATCCATTACAATCACAGCTGCTGTACCAAGTCCAGATTGCAATTCTTTTAATGTGTCGAAATCCATTGATAAGTTCTGGCACAAATCTGATGGCAAGCAAGGCACTGAGGATCCACCAGGAATTACTGCAAGTAAATTATCCCACCCACCTCGAACTCCACCAGCATGTTTTTCCAGTAATTCTCGCAAGGTAATACCCATTTCTTCTTCAACATTGCATGGAGTGTTAACATGACCCGATATGCAGAATAATTTTGTACCTGTATTATTGGGCTTTCCAAGAGATGCAAACCATCCCCCACCTCTTCTAAGTATTTCTGGGGCAACCGCAATAGATTCAACATTATTTACTGTAGTTGGGCATCCATACAAACCGCAGTTTGCGGGAAATGGAGGTTTTAATCTTGGCATACCCTTCTTACCTTCAAGGCTTTCAAGCAATGCAGTCTCTTCACCGCAAATATAAGCACCAGCGCCATGATGGACATAGATATCAAAATCCCAACCAGACTGGCATGCATTTTTTCCAACCAGACCAGCATTGTAGGCTTCATTTATTGCATTCTGAAGGGAATACCTCTCATTGACATACTCGCCTCGAACGTAGACATAACAGGCATGTGCATTCATTGCAAAGGATGCAAGCAGGCACCCCTCAATAAATTGATGGGGCTCATTCCTCAAAATTTCTCTATCTTTGCATGTACCTGGCTCAGACTCGTCAGCATTAACAACGAGATAATGCGGGCGATCTTTTACTTCCTTGGGCATAAATGACCACTTTAGACCAGTGGGGAAACCTGCGCCCCCTCTGCCTCTGAGCCCAGACGCCTTCATTTCATCAATAATCCAATCGCGACCTTTAAGAATTAAAGTCTTTGTATTATCCCAATTTCCTCTTCGGAGAGCAGATTCTAGATTTGGACTATTATTACCATATATATTTGTAAATATTTTATCTTCTATTTTTAGCATATTAAGCTCCAAGCCCTGGCTTTTTTCTTGCCTTTGATATTTTTTCTATTTCATCCTGGGTTAACATCTTTATATTCTTATCAATTGGCGCTGATGTTAGCCTGTCTTTATATGACCCAGACCTGATCTCTTTACCCGCCCTAAGATCGTCAATTATATTCTTAAGATCAGTTGCATTCAAATCTTCGTAATAATCATCATTTATTTGAACTATGGGCGCATTACAACATGCCCCTAGACACTCTACCTCTACCCATGATAAATTATCCTTTGATACTGAATTCTGTTCTCCAATTTCTTCATAAAGCAGATTTTTTAACTCATCTGACCCAGACAGCATGCATGGTGTTGTACCGCACATTTGAAAATGATGTGCACCAACCGGAATTAGGTTAAACATAGTATAGAATGTAGCAATCTCCATTACACGAATTTGAGGAAGATCCAAGAATTTGGCGATATAATTAATTATTTCAGGCGTTAGCCAACCTTTATTTTGTTTCTGAGCTATCCACAAAATGGATATAATTGCTGATCCTTCTCTACCTTTGGGATATTTATTAATTTCGTATTCAGCAAGGGATAAATTCTCTTTACTAAAACAAAAGTCATTATTTTCTTTTTTTATATTTGACATATTATATTACCGATCCACTTCGCCAAAGACAATATCAAGAGAACCAAGAACGGCCGAAACATCAGCAAGCATATGCCCCCTGCACATGTAATCCATTGCTTGCAAATGAGCAAAACCCGGTGCCCTGATTTTACAGCGATAAGGTTTGTTTGAGTCATCTGAAACTAGATATACACCAAATTCTCCTTTTGGCGCTTCAACGGCTCTATAAATCTCACCTTTTGGAACATGATATCCTTCTGTGTACAATTTAAAGTGATGTATCAGGGCTTCCATTGACTCTTTCATTTCGGCTCTTTTGGGAGGGAATAGCTTATTATTTTCTGTAGACACTGGGCCAAACTCTTTTCTTAACATCCCTATGCATTGTGACATGATTCTTAATGATTGCTTCATTTCTTCCACTCTTAAGAGATACCTGTCGTAACAGTCGCTATTCCTTCCAACAGGAATTTCAAATTGTAGTTCAGAATATATTTCATAGGGCTGAGATCTTCTCAGATCCCAGGGAAGACCAGTCCCCCGTATCATTACGCCTGAAAAACCATATAGTTGAGCGTCTTCTTGACTTATATATCCAATATCAACATTTCTTTGCTTAAAAATTCTATTCTCAGTCAAAAGCTCTTCAATATCACTTATAACTGCGGGATGGGTTTCGATAAAACTCTCAATATCATCAATTAAATCATCTGGTAGATCTTGATGTACACCACCAGGACGAAAATATGCTGCATGCATCCTACTTCCTGATGCCCT
>CETK01022432.1_pt1 | contig 13702 bp, 5 predicted proteins | sample 361431 | NCBI WGS metagenome assembly CETK01 (sample SAMEA2622452, study PRJEB7988) | marine metagenome | biome: marine biome (ENVO:00000447); feature: surface water layer (ENVO:00002042); material: "saline water (ENVO:00002010), including plankton (ENVO:xxxxxxxx)" | depth 5 m | reverse complement strand
TTTGTTTACTGGAACATCAACTTTTACATCTGAGGAAAATAAAACTTTGGTAGCTACAATTACTACCTCTAAAGAGGCATTAATTGCTACAGAAGGAGAAGATGCTAACTTATTTTCAATTCCAAACGCAACAACCTCAGCCCCACCTTATTCTGCGGTTATACAATTTACAAGTCCATCTGATTTTGAAAATCCATTGGATTCAAATAAAGATAATGTATATGTAATTAATATAATCTTATCCAATGTGGCAAGTAACTCTTCATCTCAAACCATTTATATCTCAATTACTGATGTAAATGAAGTTGTTATTGTCGATACTGATGGAGATGGATTACAAGATAATGTTGATCCTGACGATGATAATGATGGAATACCTGATCAAGAAGAAATAGTTTTAGGAACCAACCCTCTTAACCCTGATACGGACGGCGATGGATTAAGAGATAATGAGGAGCTGGAAGGAAAAACAAACCCACTTGACTCAGACACAGATGATGATGGATATAATGATAGAATAGATGAGTTTCCTCTAGATCCTAATGAATACGCTGATTTTGACAAAGACGGAATAGGGAACATTACTGATACTGATGATGATAATGATGGATCCCCAGATACTGAGGAATCACAAAATGGAACTGATCCTTTTAATCCAGACTCTGACAATGATGGACTCAATGATGGAGCTGAAAAAATAACTGGAACTGACCCCAATGACCCAGATACAGACGATGATGGCATTCTTGACGGTGAAGATGGTTTCCCTTTTGACCCCTTTGAAGCAGCAGATCTCGATCGGGATGGAATTCCTGACGATAAAGATGATGATGATGACGGTGACAATGTTTTAGATGCCATTGAAATTGCTCAGGGATCTGATCCACGTAATCCTGACACCGATGGTGATGGACTTAATGATGGAACAGAGGCCTTAAGAAAAACGAACCCTCTTGAAACCGATACTGATGGTGATGGATTTTCCGACAGTAATGACGATTTCCCATTAGATCCTTTTGAAAATACCGACTCGGATAAAGATGGTTTGGGCGACTATATGGACACCGACGATGATAATGATGGGGTAAGTGATATAGAAGAAATTTCACGAGGAACAGATCCTAAAGACGCTGATAGTGATAAAGATGGCCTTTCTGATTTTGAGGAGGTAAACCTTGGAACTGATCCTTCCAAAACGGATACTGATAATGATGGACTCACTGATTATCAGGAAACTCAGCTAGGAACTGACCCAACAGATTCCGATACTGACAACGATGGAGTTAAAGACGGAAAAGACAAACTACCTAAAGACCCCAATGAGGGATTTGACAATGACCTTGACGGAATAGGTGACAACCAAGATCCCGATGATGATAACGATGGATCTCCTGATGATGAGGAGTTGCAAAATGGAACGGATCCTTTCAATCCCGACTCTGACAATGATGGATTAATTGACGGAGAGGAAGTCCAATTAGGAACAGATCCCAATAACCCTGATAGTGATGATGACGGAATTTTGGACGCAGAAGACGATTTTCCTAATGATCCTAATAGAGCAGATGATGCAGATGGAGATGGAATTACTGATGACCAAGATCCCGATGATGATAATGATGGGTTACTAGACCAAGAAGAACTTGAGTTAGGAACTAATCCCGAAAAACCCGATACCGATGGTGACGGAGTCAATGACTTAGACGAAACAGAAAATGGAACAGACCCCCTTAATCCTGACTCTGACAATGACGGATTGCTTGATGGGGAGGAGCAAAAGGCCAATACAGACCCATTAAATCCCGATTCTGATGGTGATGGATCAACCGATGGAAATGAAATCGAAAAACAAACCAACCCCCTTAATCCTGATACAGACGGTGACGGAACCCCTGATGGAATTGATCAACTTCCTCTTGACTCAGGTGAAAGTAGAGATCGTGATGGAGATGGAATTGGCGATACAGAAGACCCAGATGACGACAACGATGGTGTAAATGATATTGATGAGAATACCAAAGGAACCGACCCCTATGATCCAGATTCTGACGATGATGGATTGAGTGATGGACAAGAATTTGATCGAAAAACAGATCCTCTAAACCCTGATAGCGATGGTGATGGTGTCGATGACAAGGAGGATGCTTTCCCATTGGACCCAAATGAGTTTATCGATACCGACTTAGACGGAATTGGAAACAACGCTGATTTTGATGATGATAATGATGGTGTTAAGGATAGTGATGAAATAATCCAGGGAACCAACCCCTTAAATAAAGACTCTGATAATGATGGACTTATTGATGGTAATGAAATTGACAGGGGTACTGATCCTCTTGATCCAGACAGTGATGATGACGGAGTTTTGGATGGTTTAGATGACTTCCCCCTAAACCCCAACGAATCTCGAGATACAGATGGTGATGGACTCTCAGACAATCAAGAAAAACAATTAGGGACTAATCCCAAAAATCCCGATACTGATGGTGACGGAATTAGCGATGGAAAAGAGGTTATTAATGGCAGTATACCAACTGACCCTGACTCCGATAATGATGGTGCCTTAGACGGTGAGGATGACCTACCACTTGATCCAACCGAAACTAAAGACAACGACAAAGATGGGATTGGTGATAATAGTGATATTGACGATGACAATGATGGCCTATCAGATTTGGAGGAGGATGTTCAAGGAACTGATCCTAAGAATCAAGACTCAGACGATGATGGTCTTTTGGATGATGAGGAATTGAATCTAGGCTGTGACCCTTTAGATCCCGATTCAGATAATGATGGTCTAACGGATAAAGAGGAAATTGATCTCAAAACAGATCCCCTTAATCCAGATACCGATGGGGATGGAGTTTTGGATGGCAGTGATGATATGCCACAGGATCCAAATGGAGACACTGATACGGATAGTGATGGAATTGATGATCGTATTGATCCCGATGATGATAATGATGGTCTTACTGACCAAGAGGAATTTTTATTAGGAACTAATCCAAAAGAAGCTGACAGTGACCAGGATGGGATCACTGATAAAGATGAGATCAATCAAAAAACTAATCCCAATAACCCTGATTCTGACGGGGATGGTTTAACTGATGGGGATGAGATGGAGAAAGGAACCGATCCTCTTAGCCCTGACACTGATAAAGATGGAATAAATGATAGTAGTGATGCCTTCCCACTTGATGCAAACGAAAGTCTAGATACCGATAGTGACGGGATAGGTGACAGCGAGGACCTGGACGATGACAATGACGGCCTATCAGACACTACAGAATTTTTATATGGAACAGACCCTCTTGATTCAGATACCGACAAAGACGGTATGATAGACGGGGAGGAAATTAGACTTCAAACCGATCCTAATAATGTAGATACTGATGGAGATGGAACTCCTGATGGAGATGATGCATTCCCTTTAGACCCCAATGAGGATACTGACTCTGATTTTGATGGAATTGGAAATAATGCTGATACTGACGATGACGGTGATGGAGTAATTGACCTAATTGATGCTTTCCCTACTGATGCAACAGAGGTCAATGACATAGATAATGATGGAATTGGGAATAACGAGGATGTTGATGATGATAATGATGGAGTTATTGATTTTACTGAACATCAATTTGTAACCTTATATCATAATGTTGGAATAGATCTTAATGGAGCAAAATCATCGAACAAAACACAACAATCAAAAAACACCAGATTTGATCCTTTTAGAGGAGTTGGTAAGTGGAAAATTAGAAAGAAAATATCTGGTGGCGCTGATGCCCACTTATTTACAATTAAAAATGGGGAGCCTGATAGTAAAGAAAGCTATGAAAATTTCTCTCAAAGAAGTTACCGAACCGGTCAAGAATCATCAAGTCTTCAACAATCAGAGGGGGTATTAGCATTCATAGACCCTCCTGATCCTGATAACCCTCAAGACCATAATAAAGATGGAGTTTATGAGGTTGTATTAGGTTATATTAACACAACCCTTGGGGATACAAGAGTACCAGTACCTGCACTTCCTTATTCACTTGCGGTAACAGACACAACAAGTGTAGATATAGCAGATCTATCCACCATCATTACCCCAATGGATAAAGTAGATCCAGGAAGAATACATTCTGATACTGATGCCGATGGTTACATTAATTCTGTTGACCCCGATGACGATGGTGATTCAATTTACAGTCAATTTGAGACAACACCTTCTCAACAAATCTCTGCAAGGGGAGTTGCTAATGGTGATTTTGACGGTGATCAGATACCGGATTATCTAGATCCTGATGACGAAAATGACGGTGTATTTACACAATACGAAAATCCAGATCCCAATGGAGATAAAAATGCCAATGATGCTCAAGATACAGATGGAGATGGATTGCCCGATTTCTATGACATGGATGACGATGGTGACAGTATTATTACACCATTAGAGGATCCCGACCCCAATTTTGATGGCAATCCAAACGATGCCCTCGATACTGACTCAGATGGTATTCCAAACTTTATAGACAGTGATGATGACAATGATGGCATACCTTCATTATATGAAATAGGAGAGATACAAGGAGAATACAAAGATTTTGACAATGACGGCATCCCCGATTATTTGGACGCTGACGACGACAACGACGGCATCCCCACAATAATAGAAATTGATCCTCAAGCACCAGTTTTGACTGATAAGTTCTTAGATCTCGACGGTGATGGCATCCCTAATTACTTAGATACCGAAGATGACGGCGACGGGAAAAATTCTATAAATGAAGACTTAAATTTAAACGCAGACCCAACAGATGATGACTCGGATGGAGATGGTATTTTTAATGCATACGAGTCTACTCTTTTGGATTGCGATAATGATGGTGTAAATGATGAAAATGATTCTGAAAACTGTGACCCCCACAACGACACGGATGGGGATGGATTCTCCAATGCAGATGAAATAAGTTGTGGTTCAGATCCTAACGACCCCAATAGCTACTGTAAGGACTTCGCCTCCATAAACCTTGAGATTGTTGATTTCTTTTCTCCCAACGGAGACGGTTATAATGACCAGTGGGTAGATGATTCCTTCCTGCGCTATGCAGATAATAAAGTGTGGATCTATTCTCGTTCTGGTCAACTGATCTTTGAAAAAAGTAATTATCAAAATAACTGGGGAGGAGAATTTGAAGGCACTCCACTTCCCGAAGGAAGCTACTATTATATTATTGATTTTAATGCTGATGGAAACCCTGATTATCAAGGATGGCTGTATTTAACCCGTTAACAACTTGAAAAAAAATCTATTCTTCCTGCTATTATTTCCATGGGCCATCAGTGCACAACAAGACGCTTATATGTCTTTGTATCAGTTTAACATGTCCTTAATTAATCCTGCTTATGCTGGCGCGGAGGGTAAGCATGTTTTAAGTTTAACCAACAGAAACCAATGGAGCAATGCGGAAGACAGCCCTAAAACAACTGCATTTTCTTACAGTGTTGCTGTGGGTAAAAATGTAGGACTCGGCGTATCGGTTGTATCTGATAAAATTTTTATTGAAAAACAAACCAACATTACTGCTGATTTCTCCTACCGTCTGACAATGGCTAATGATGCTGCTCTTTTTCTTGGTATCAAAGCTGGAGGGAACTCCTATAGTGCCGACTCCAGTCAACTAAGATCCTACCTTGAAGGACTCGATCCAGCTAAAAGATCACTTAGTCGATTCAATCCCAATGTAGGGATTGGTTTTTTTTACAAAAGCACTCATTATTGGTTTTCTGGAGCTATGCCCAGACTCTTTAATGCAAAACGCGACGGTGATATTGAGATTCAATCTAGAGACAGAGTTCACACCTATTTGGCAGCAGGAGCTATGTTTTCATTAGATGACAAATTCACCCTAAAACCCAATTTGATGTACCGCAATGCAAAAGGAGTAGGTGCGGTTACAGATATTGGTATCAAGGCAGGATATATAAACACATTCGAACTCGGATTCTCAGTTAGAACCGGTTCGATTTTTTCTGTTCAAGCCATTGTAAATACTAACGAAAACTTTTCTTTAGGGTATGCTTATGATACATTTGGAGACGATCAACTCTCTGGTCTTAATTTTAAAGCCCATGAAATTGTTTTAAGATATAAATTTGGGACTATGAATGATTTACCACAAGAGGATGAACCTGCATCAGAATAATAAAGCGATTACACTATAATATCACAACTATTTTATTAAGGTATAATAAAAAACCCTCCTGATAAGGAGGGTTTTTAAAACAATTTAATTATGGATTCAACCTTTAAGATGAGATCCATCACAAAGACCATCGGGATTTTGTGTGTTTCCACATCCGCATTTTGGTAATTGATTTTTCATAACAATTTTTCACAAAAATACATACAATATTTGTATATACAAACTATTATTGTCTTTTTTGCATATCCAAATATTTGATATTTACTTCAGGGATTTGCACTCCTATATGATTTAGATTTATAAATTAAGAATTCAAATTGTAAAGTTTGTGGAAATGAAGATTAAGATTTAGGACAAAAAATTCTCGGGATAGTTTTAGCTACCTTATTATACTAGCTTATTTTTACCTAATTAAAAAAATAATTATTTTCTCTAATCGATGCCTATAAATTTTATTTAACTCGATATTAAGTATAACCCTTTCAGCGATTAACCACTATCTGTTTTTTGAATACACTCAATAACATTTCCTAATATGTTTCAAGACAGTTAATCGCCAAAAACCAAATTCATTACACTTGGCCAAATCGTTTGGGTAAAACAAAAACAGAGTAAACTCAAACTATTCTTTTGGAGGTTCATCTCCCAATTTTATTTTTTTGAAGTATTCATCCAAATGGGTTTCCCAGTGCATACGGTAATCGAAACCCGTTTCGAATTCTTGATCGCACTGACTGCACTTAATAATTTTTTTCCCCATAATTGATAACGCTAAATTAATAAAACTAAATAGATACGTATTTGGGCAAAAAATCACATCAAAATTGAATTTTAAAAATCACTAAAAAAGGCTAAAAATGATCGAAAATGACTTAAAATCAACCAAAAAAGGTAATTTTTAACCAAAAAAGCTCTTTTTTTCATAATATTTGAAATTTTAGTTTTTGGCTTATCCATAATGAAAAAGAGTAGATATTTTTCTACAATTTATTTATATTCTACCTTTAAAAAAGACAAAACACAATAGATGATCAAAGCTTTTTTGTTTGATTTGGATGGAGTATTTTATGTAGATGACCAATTGCTTCCAGGAGCCAATGACACCTTGGAATGGCTCCAACATCAGCAAATTCCCTATCGCTTCATTACCAATAACACTACTTTGCCACGAAAACAACTCACCCAAAAACTGAACCGTTTGGGTCTAAAAGTTAGTGAGGATCAATTGGTCAGTGCTAATTATGCAGGGGTTCTGTATTTAAAAAAACAAGGTTATGAAAGCTGCCAATTGGTTCTTAGAGAAGCTGCTAAAATTGATTATAATGAATTCGATACTGATAATGATACTCCCCAGGCCATAGTCGTTGGCGATATAGGTGAATCGTGGGATTATCAACTGCTCAATGGACTGATGAAGCTACTTTTGCAGGGCGCACATTTGGTCGCCCTGCACAAAGGGCGATATTTTCAAACTCAGAATGGACTAACAATAGATAGCGGAGCCTTTGTAGCAGCGCTGGAACACGCTACCCAGACGAAAGCCAAGGTTGTGGGCAAGCCAGAAGCCACATTCTTCGAGTTGGCTACACAAGGCTTAAATTGTAAAGCCCACCAAATTGCCATGGTTGGCGATGACTTGATTAACGACATCGGTGGAGCACAAAAAATGTCATACCAAACGTTTTTAGTCAAAACTGGAAAATTCAGGTCAGCACAATACAAAAAATCCGAAATTCGACCCGATCATTTGCTAGAAAACATAGGAAATTTAAAAAAATATATATTTACTAATAGTTTAATTTAATAATTATAAAATATTGTCAATGAATTATCTATATATAATTATATTAACAGTTATTATAGCTTGTCAAACCCATGAAGACTTTGATACCGAATTGGTCAGTAAGGCTGTTGAAAATTCGGAATTATCCCATGAAAGTTTTCAGCGGAGTTTAGATTTTACTAAGGCCTGGTTACAAAAAACTGACCCCGAAACCGGCCTGATCCCCTCCAACTTAGGCAATAAAGTTGACATATGGGATCCCGCCAATGCAGCTGCAGATAATTATCCTTTTATGGTACTTACTGCCTATATATTAAATTCTGAACTCCTCAACGGTGACCTTTTGGACATACTCCATAAAGAAAAAACACTCACCTCCCGTGTAGGTGTCCTACCTGATGTATACTCATTTTCTAAAAAGGATTTTAATGAATATCCACTAAATATGGGGCATGTAATTTTTGGCGCCTCCGAATACATAAAAGACGGACTTGTCCCCCTAAACGAATTAATGGGTGATTCGCCCTGGCAAAACCGTATGATTGAAATGCTGGATGAACTTTACACACATATTGAGGATTTTAGTGCTTTGGAAAAGTATTTTAAACGCTCCTCCTCAGTCGATGAGATTAATGGTGAGATGTTACAAACTCTCTCTCGTGTGTATTGGATGACAGGGGAAGAGCAATATTTAAATTGGGCCATTAAAATAGCCGATAAATATTTGTTAGAAATGGATTTTTCCAAAACCAATTACCTCAGACTCAGAGATCACGGTTGTGAGATAATCGGTGGGTTGAGCGAGCTCTTCTTGACTTTACACTGGCTTGAGCATGAAAAGGTCGAGGATTACCGTCCTCCTCTTTATCGACTTTTGGACCGCATACTACTTTATGGTAGAAATGCAGATGGCCTTTTTTACAACGCTATAAACCTTCAAACCCAAGCCCTGGTCGATGACCGTATTGCAGACAACTGGGGATATATTCTTAACGCTTATTATACCACTTGGATGGTAGACCAAAAAGAGGAATATATTCAAGCGGTGCGAAAACCTATCAAAGCGCTTAATCAAAACTACAGGAATTATAACTGGGAGCCAGGAAACCAACGTGGCCCATTGGGAAGTCACGATGGCTATGCAGATGCTATCGAAAGTGGCATCAATTTACTGAACCGCGAAAACGATCCCGACCTTCGCTACTGGATTGACAGTGAGATAAAGGTCATGTATGGAATGCAAAAGCCCGACGGCATTGTCGAGGGCTGGCATGGCGATGGTAATTTTGCCCGAACGGCACTCATGTATGGGCTATGGAAAACTCAAGGGGCGCGACTTTCTCCATGGAACCCATCGCTTAGAATTGGGGCAGCAAGCTTTGAAAGGGGAACCTATTTTGTCCTGAGCGCTCAAACTAATTGGGAGGGAAAACTCGTCTTTGATCCCATACGCCACAAAACCATTCTCAATTTACCTGTTGATTATCCTAGGATCAATCAGTTTCCAGAGTGGTTTACCGTAGATCCTCAAGTCAGATATAGCATTAGATCTTCTGACTCAAAACTATCGGACAACTACAGCGGAGCTTCATTATTGAATGGGATCCCCTTAAAACTTAACGCTGGGGAGCGTTTGATCATTGAAATTCAACAAAAAAACCCCGCCTTTGAAAAAGCGGGGACTAACAAAAACAAATAATTAATTTCCCTACAGGAAACAATAAGAAGTAAAATTACCAATTGATCACCTTTTATAAAAAATATGTAAAACGGAAGTTTTCTTTTTGAGATCCTTATAAAAATGAGTATATCTTTTTAAAAAGACCTTATAATTCGACCTAAATATTGAATAATTGATAAAATATGTCGAGATCTATTTCAAAGAAAATTCTTTTTTCCAGCATAAAAGGGACTCGTTTTCAACAATTTATTAATTTGTAATACAAAGAATTATCATGATACGATCTACTTTTTTTATAGTCTTGATTACGGGATTGTTTTCCTGTAGCAAGTCCGATAGCTTCAAAAAAGAAGAATGGATTTTTCTTTTTAACGGAACTGATCTGTCTAATTGGACCATCAAATTTGCCAACTGGGACATAGGTGTCAATCACCTAAATACATTTAGAGTTCAAGACAGTATGATCCGGATTGCCTATGATAAGTACAATACTTTTGAGGATGCCTATGCACATCTATATTACAAAAAGCCCTATTCATACTACAAACTGCGATTCGATTACCGGTTTACAGGCGAGCAAGTCCCAGGGGGTGAAAGGTGGAATGTCCGCAACAGCGGTATTATGTTACATTCCCAATCTGCCGAAAGCAATGACTATGGTCAGTACTTTCCAGTTTCCATCGAAATCCAATTGTTGGGTGGACTGGGAGCAGGAGAGCGCCCGACCGGCAACGTCTGCACCCCTGGTACCGCATTAGTCTTAGATGGTAAGCTCGATTACCGACATTGTATTTCTTCCCAATCCAAAACCTATCACGGCGACCGCTGGATAAGTGCTGAGGTGGTCGTATTAGGTGGGGAAAGCATCACACACCTGATTGAAAACGATACGGTTTTAAAATACCAAAGTCCACAAATCGGTGGAGGGTTTACTAACCCCAAAATGGGCGATAAGGACTGGACTTCCCGTGGAGTCGTTCAAAGTAAAGACAAATGGATCCGAAAAGAGGGGGAACTTCTTACACAAGGCTATATTTCTCTTCAGGCCGAAAGCCATCCAATCGATTTCAAAAACATACGACTTCTTGACCTTTGCGGTTGTAAAGATCCCAAGGCCAAAAATTATAAATCCTATTTTGTCAAAGCCAATAATTCCCTCTGCATTTTTTGATAGGGTTTTTGATTTTCATAACTAATACAATTTTGAATCAATATTTCAATTCGGTTGTACAAGCATGATCTTCTGATTTGTATGATGTTTTTTTGGGTAATTTAGGATAGATTTATTACTCAATTTTAAAAAAGGGGTGTTAAGCACCTACATATCAAATTGTTTTTAATAAATAATTTAATGCCAACAAATACTTTCTTTAAAGTAAATCCAATGAACTATTTCAAAAAAATCATTATTAATATGTGTTTTTTAAACATTTTTATTGATTTGGCACAATTATTGCTATTAATGTATTGCTAATTTTAATTTTTTAGCCAAAACAACATTATTTTTAATTTAATTATTTACCAAATGAAAAAAAGTTTATTAGGTTTAGTAGTTGCAGCTCTGACAATAGTCGGATGTCAAAACTACGATGATCAATTTGATGATCTAAACAACAAAATCACAAGCCTTGCTACTCAAGTAAGTGAACTTTCAGGTTTATCTGCTGCAATTCAGGCTGTTGGCGATAGAGTTACTGCTCTTGAATCAGCGACTGCGCAAGAACTTGCCGAAATTTTGGGTGAAGTTTCAGGATTACAGGCACAGCTCTCAAGTATTGAGACTGTGACAGCTGAGGTTGATGATTTGAACAATGAAGTTGACATGATTTTAGGAAAATTAAACGAGCTTCTTGAGCAAGCTGCTGTAATTAACCAAGATGTTGTTATAACTTCTGTAGCTCAACTTGAATATGTTGAAAGTTTAATGGCTCTTGACCCATCCGAAGATAACACTTTCGTAGATGGAGATGGTGCTGATGCAACTAGACAATATATCCTCTCAGGTAATTTAACTGTTGATGCCGAATTTACTACTACTTCAACTGCAACTGCAGCTGATCTTCAAACACGACTTGATAATGTATTAGACAGATTCGCAACAGTAATTGCTCCTGATGGAGGAACTGGAGTTAGACTAGATTCTGGACCAACTGCTTCTGCAGGTGTTGCTCTAGATCTAGCTGCAATGTCATTTGTACAAGGACCCGTTACTTTAGAGGGGGCCAACGACATTGCTATCGATAAACTTGCTGCCCTTACTGCTACACTAACACTTGGTCAAGGTGGTGCTATTGCATTTCCTGGGCTTAACCAAGTAGGTGATGTAATGATTACTGCAACTGATACAATCACTTCTATAGATTTTTCATCTGTAGCTACTGGTGGGGTTATTCAAACAGCTGCAGGAGAACTTGTAAGTGCTGCTCTTGCCGGTGACGTTAACCTAGGTAAACTTGATTTACCAGCAACTGTTACTTTAAACAAGGCTACATCTATCCAAGCTGGAGGTGCTCCAAGCGGTGTGACTATTGCTGCTGCTGCTGCAGATCCTGTAATGTTAATGGATACTACTCCTTTTGCCTCTACAGGTGCAATTTCAATTACAGCCAAAGGTAGTATTCACATGAATGTAACAGGTGCAACCACAATTACCTTAACTTCAAGTGAGGGTGCTATCCAATTGAATTCCCTTACAGGTACTGGTTCAAACGTGACGCTTTCTGCCTCTCAAACTATTCATGCAACTGCACTTAAGGCAAACGGTGGTGGAATTACAGCTAGCGGTTCTGAGGTTCATCTTCCTGCTCTAGCATCAAACGACGCTTTAGCAGTTCTTACTGCAACAGCAGTTGATTTGTCAGCTCTTGCAGAGAATGATGGTGGACTTACTGTAAATAAAGCATTAGCAATTACACTTCCAAAACTAAAAGCCAGTGCTGCTACAATAACTACAGTTGCAACTACATTAGATGCTCCATTACTTGTTACTGGAACTAATACAGGAAGTATAAATATTGGAATGGGAGCAACAGTCCATGTTGGAAGTTTAACTGCTACTAGGGTACTTGCTACTGGTGACCTTCATAACTTGTTGGTACTTCAATTAAATCAGCAAGCTTCAGATCTAGATTTCTCAAGTGCAGCATCACTAACTACACTTAGGTATACAGGTAAGAAGATTACACCTGTTGCTGAAGGTAGTCAAAGCAACCAAGTTACTATTACTGGTGCTAATACCAAGCTTAAAGATGTTTCTTTCCCAGCTTATGATGGAAAAGAAAACCACCTTGGAACATTAACAGTAACAGGTACTGCTATTGGAACTTTATCAACAGGAGGTGTTATTCTTAATACAAATGTTGTTAATAACAATGCATTGACAGCTATTACAATCGGTCACGCACACCTAAATGGTGAACTTGCCACTACTATTACAGTCTCTGGAAATGCTTCTTTAACAACCCTCGATCTGTCTAGTATGAACAAGGTTAAAGCCATCACAGTTACTGGTAACGGTAAAATTTCTACTATTACTGCACCTGCATTAACCCAGTTGGCTGAGCCAGTTGCTGATATTGATGTCGAGGTTAGTGGTAACGCCCTTGTTGGAGCATACACTTCTGCTGTTTCAGGTACTGAAACTTCACCTTATGCAAAAGCAAAAGTTCACTATCAAGCTTCTGTAGCTTCTCTTCTTGGATTTATTGCTAAGTATGAGGCTCAAGATAGACCTGCTGGTGTATCTACTATCACTTATAACATCGATATAGATAAAACAACACCTTACACGCAGTCTTATGATGCTGGAACTCAAACTTGGAGTGAAACTGCTGGAACTGCAACTCCATCTACATTATCTAGTCAAATGGATGCTGATGTTGCATCTCAACAGGGATCTGATAATACTCATGGTACTGCAGACGATAATAGTGATAACAATACTAATGCTGGTTCAGGAATCTCTTCTGCAGAAGAAGTTGCTGGAACGGCTACAACAACATCATAATTAGTATCTGTTTTATTATTTATTGATAAAATTAAGCC
>CETK01018999.1_pt1 | contig 13731 bp, 15 predicted proteins | sample 361431 | NCBI WGS metagenome assembly CETK01 (sample SAMEA2622452, study PRJEB7988) | marine metagenome | biome: marine biome (ENVO:00000447); feature: surface water layer (ENVO:00002042); material: "saline water (ENVO:00002010), including plankton (ENVO:xxxxxxxx)" | depth 5 m | reverse complement strand
AATAAATTAGGAGTCAATAAAGATTATGAGTTCTTTATTTCCTCAAAAGAATATATTGAGGAAAAGTTTAATTTATCTGCAAATTTAAACATGGAATTTATGGGTAATATATATGATTCTCCAGTTCAACAAGTCACCGTAATTAGGCCTGAATCAAACTTTTGGGTAATTTTTTATATTTCAATTTCGATTGTAACTTCGATATTTTTAATGATAGCAATTTATTTAATTAAAAAATGGAGCGATCAAGTTAAGCCTCATGGATATTTATTAGATTCTGGAAGAAATTTTATAGTTGATTTTTCAGATGTTAAAAAAAGTTTTCTCTCTAAAATTTTAAATAAAAATACTTTAATGCCTTCGGAATTAAAAAAATATAAATTTGGAAATTTTAAACTTACTTTTCATGAAAATTATATTATTTTAAATTCGGTAAATGTAAATCATACTATAAGAATAGACGGCAAACCTATTAGTAGCCCTTCAGTAATAAAAAGTGAATCTTCTGTAGGTTTTGAAGGTAACTTATTCATTGTATGTTGCAAAGAAAATCAATTATTATTCCCAATTAAGAATACAACTGGAGAAATTGCTTAATCTTCTTTAATTCTTAGTCTTCTTTAATTTCTATTCCAAGCATTTTTACTGCTGGATCGTTTATCATTGATGGGTCTCTTGGTGGAATAGCGTCTATTAATTCTTGTCCCTCAATTACTTTTCCAAAAACAGAGTGTGCATTATCTAAATGTGGAGTTGGTGCATAAGTGATAAAAAATTGACTGCCGTTTGTATCTGGGCCCCTGTTAGCCATTGATAATATTCCAGCGGAGTCATGACTTAAAGAAGGATGGAATTCGTCTTCAAAAGTATATCCAGGTCCTCCAGTGCCAGTTCCGTCAGGATCTCCAGTTTGAGCCATAAAGCCAGGAATAACCCTATGAAAAATCACTCCATCGTAAAAACCAGAATTACTTAAATCTATGAAATTTTGAACAGTTTTTGGTGTCTTGTCTGCATAAAGTTCAATTTTAACTTTACCCATGTTGTTACCATTTTGATCTTCAAGTTCAATGTAGGCATAGTATTCTGTAGACATGTTTATTTCTCCTGCAGTCTCATCCGTACCCCCACTGCACGCAATACCAATAGGAATTAAAAGCAATAAAATAAGGTAGAATGTAAATTTATTTATCATCACATTTAAATTTATTGGAAAATTAAATTATGTCAACTCTAATTATAATGAAATGAAAGCTTTGAAAATTAAAATAAATGATCTTGGGAAAGTCGATTATGATTATGGTATTTCAATACAAAAAAATATTCATGAATTATCAGAAAATAAAGCCACAATTTTAATCTTAGAACACAATAAAGTAATAACAGTTGGGAGAAGAGGAAGCGAAAAAGATATATTAATTCCTCTTGATCAAATTGAAAAAAAAGGTTTTAGGATTATTAAAACTGACAGGGGAGGACAAGTAACAATTCACAATGAAGGTCAACTTGTTTGTTATTTAATTTTGCCTCTTTCAGAATTTAATTTAAAACCAGTAGATCTAATTAGAAAAATTGAAAAATTAATAATCAATTTACTTAAAAATTTTGATATTTCTTCTTTTACCATAAAGGGAAAAACTGGTGTTTGGGTAAAAAATAACGATATAGAAAAAAAGATTGCTGCTATTGGCGTAAGAATAAGTAATGGCGTATCAATGCATGGATTTGCTTTAAATGTCGATAACGACTTAAAAGATTTTGATTTAATAATTCCTTGCGGTATACAGGATAGTATTGTCACATCAATAGCTAAAGAATCATCAGTCAAACTAGAAAATAGTATCATAAAGTCAAAATTGAAAGATGAGATTGAAAAAATATTTAATTGCGAGGTTATAAATGAATGAAACAGGTTCTATGTTTTCACATATTGAATGTACAAGTTGCAAAAAGATTTATTCAAAAGACGAAATATTAAAACTATGCCCGGAACCAGAATGCGGGAAAGTATTATTTCCTAAATATGACCTAAAAATTGATAAATCTAGAAAATATATTGATGATTTAAAAAATAGAAAACCAAATATGTGGAGATATAAAGAATTTTTACCAGTAAATTATGAGGAAAATATAGTTTCTCTTGGTGAAGGATATACCCCTATTTTGAATGCAAAAAATCTAGAAATTGATTTAGGTATTAAAAAATTATTAATTAAAGATGAAAGTTTGAATCCAACCTCATCTTTTAAGGCTAGAGGTCTATCTGCTGCTGTATCAAAGGCAAAAGAACTTGGTATTAAAAAATTTTCTATTCCAACTGCAGGAAACGCTGGTGGAGCATTAGCCGCCTATACCTCTAAAGCCGGACTAGAATCATATGTATTTATGCCTAAAGATGCACCTTTGGCAAATAAAACTGAAGTAAAATATTTTGGTGCTAAATTAGAATTAATTGATGGTTATATTAATGATGCAGGAAAAAAATCAATGGAGGTATCTGCAGATAAGAATTTATTCGATGTTTCAACACTCAAAGAGCCGTATCGGGTAGAAGGCAAAAAAACTATGGGCTATGAAATTGCAGAGCAACTAAACTGGGAACTTCCTGATCATATTATTTATCCAACTGGCGGAGGTACGGGGATCATTGGTATTTGGAAAGCTTTTAAAGAATTAACTGAAATTGGTATGTTAAATTCAAAATTACCAAAAATGATTTGTGTTCAAGCTGATGGCTGCAGTCCAGTTGTTGATGCATATCTAAGTGGAAAAAAGAATGCTGAGTTGTTTCAAAATCCAAAAACTATTGCAGCTGGAATGAGAGTTCCAATAGCAGTTGGAGATTATTTAATTATAGATTCTGTAAATGAGAGTAACGGTACTGCCTTAAAAATAAATGATAAAGAAATGGTTAATGGGGTAAAAAAAATGTCTTCTAAAGAAGGTATATTTTGTGCACCTGAAGGAGGATCTTTAGTTTCAGCAACTATCAAATTGGTAGACAGTAGTTTTATTAAGCCACATGAAACAGTCCTTTTACTTAATACTGGGTCTGGATATAAATATCTTGAAGAATTAGATAATTCTATTTAAAAAGTTTATCTAAATCTTCTCCATATATTTGAGTAAATTCATTTTTTAACATTCCCATTATTGCAGAATTATATCTTGCGCCATGATGGGGCCTACTTTGCCTTAATGTTCCTTCATGCTGGAAACCAAGACTTTCAAACATATTTCTTGCATGAGTATTGTATTCAGGTATATCAACCCAAACTCTATACAATTCTAACTCTTTGAATGCATGATTCATTAATGTAATTACAGCTGAAGAACCATATCCAAGGTGCCATAAATCTTTCCTTCCAATAATTACTGATAATTGTGCATCACCTAAAGCGTCATCAATAAATAATTGTGCTTCACCAATATGTTCATTTTCATTTGGATTTATTATTGAAAAAAAAGTTCTATGTGGTTCAGGATTTTTGTCATCAAAAGTTCTTTCCCAGTCTTCATTTGAACTGGTTAGCATTTTTTGGGGATCATAACCTAAATGAGCTGCATCACCATACGAATATCTCCCAAACCATAGTTCAGCAACCTCATCGTCCTTAATCCATTCAACAATCCTTTTCACATCGTCTCTTGATATTTTATTTAAATCTATCTTCGGATACTTCATAAAATTAAAGTTATTTTGATATTCATTGTATTATATTTGTTAATAAAACTTAATGATTTATGAATGAGAGGCTATTTTGAAAGCAGCAGTATTATATGAAGTAGGAAAAAAACTAGAAATTATTGATTTAAAAATCGATAAACCAAAAGATGGTGAAGTTCTTGTTGATATGAAAGCTGCAGGAGTTTGCGCAAGTGATCATCACGTTATTCATGGACAAATACCTTACCCAACTCCTATCGTTTTAGGGCATGAAAATGCAGGAATTGTTGAAGAAGTAGGTAATAATGTTTTTGGAATTAAGCCTGGAGATTCAGTAATCATGTCTTTTGTATCAAGTTGCGGTCAATGCAAATATTGCAGAACAGGATTAGCTAATCATTGTTCAAGGCATTACTCAGACCCTAAAGTTCAGCATAAATTATTTGATGACACATTTAGGATCCATGACAATGAAAGCACAGGTATTTTCCAGATGAATAAACTGGGTGGATTTGCTGAAAAACAAGTTGTACCTGCTGATTCACTTTTAGTTATACCTAAAGACGTTCCTCCAGAAGTTGCGGCCTTGATAGGATGCTGTGTAACTACTGGTTATGGAGGAATAATTAATTTAGATAACATTAAAGCTGGGTCTACTGTAGCTGTTTTTGGTTGTGGAGGTGTTGGGTTAAATATTTTAGAAGGTGCAAAATCATTAAATGCAAACAAAATTATTGCAGTTGATATATTCGAACATAAGCTAGAATTTGCATATAAATTTGGTGCTACGCATGTAATAAATGCTAAAAATGAAGACCCTGTAGAAAAAATAAAAGAAATTACAGGAGGAGGTGTTGATTATTCATTTGATTCATTTGGCAGTTCACAAATTATGAAACAAGCTGTTGAAAGTTTAGGTAGAAGAGGTACTGCTTCATTGGTCGGTCTAGCACATCCAAAAGCTGATGTTGATTTGAATATGGTTGATTTAGTTAGAAATGAAAAGAAAATAATTGGTAGTTTTTATGGTTATGCATCTCCATTAGTAACAATGAAAAAAATCGTAGATATGTATCTTACTGGAAAAATTAATATTGATGGGTTGATCAGAAAAAGATTTGGCCTCGATGAAATTAACGAAGCCTTTGAGGATATTGATAAAGGTGAAGATGGTAGAGGAGTAATTGTATTTTAAATTTCAAAAGGGGATATAATTAAAATATACTAGTAATGATAGGAGAATCATTTGCTCGAAAATTATTTTGAAAATTATGCTATTTTGGGTTTTTATCTAGTTATTTCAATAACTGTCCCAATTGGAATGATCACGCTTTCAAAACTAGCTCAGTTTGTAAAAGTTAGGCCTAGTAACCCTTCTGAGTTAAAAGAAAGCATGTATGAGTGCGGAATGAAGCCTGAAACTGAAAGATGGCAAGGATTTAACATTAAATATTATTTTTATGCCCTTATGTTCGTAATTTTTGACGTAGAGACAATTTTTTTATTCCCTTGGGCTTCAAAATATGGCGTGTGGAGTAAAGAATTTGGTATCGCTTTTTTCTTGTCGATGTTTATTTTTTTGGTTGTTGTAACAATCGGGTATGTTTACGCTTGGAAAAAAGGAGATCTTGAATGGAATTAAATAAACAAGATTTTAATTTTCCTCTTTATACACAAACTTCTGAAATTGATATTGAAGAAGGCGATGTAATAAATAAAATGAAAAGAGAAAATACCCAAGAAATCCCAGTCGATGATTTAAGTAGCAATGATGAATTAAAAAGATCAGCTTTCGTAACTTCCGTGGATTTTTTATTAAATTGGGCTAGAAAATCATCTTTATTTCCTGCCCAATTCGGATTAGCATGTTGCGCGTTTGAGATGATAGCATCCGCCGCATCAAGATTTGATTTGGCTAGGTTCGGAGCTGAAAGATTTTCTGCATCTCCTCGACAAGCAGATTTAATGATTGTCGCTGGCACTGTAACTTGGAAAATGGCTCCGGCAATTAGGACAATGTATGACCAAATGTCCGATCCAAAATGGGTAATAAGTATGGGAGTTTGTGCAACTAGTGGAGGTCCTTATTATGATTCATATTCAGTTGTACCCGGAGTAAATAAAATAGTCCCTGTTGATGTATATGTCCCGGGATGCCCCCCAAGGCCAGATGCCCTTCTTTATGGGTTAATGCAACTTCATGAAAAAATTAGAAGGTACTCTTTGCAAGGAAAGTCTGCAGGAAATAATGACTAAGGAGTTGACTGGAAATGAAATTAAATTATTAATAGATGAAAAATTTCAAGATCTTGTAGTTGAAATTGGTGAAGATAACATTTCATTAAAAAATGATAAGTCTAAACTATTAGATTTTTTTGAGAGCTTAAAGGATGAAAAAAAATTCAATTTATTAAGCTCAGTCACATCTGTAGATTATATGAGTAAATTTGTAGTTGTTTATCATTTTACTTCAATAGAAAAAAATGAATCATTAGTTTTAAAACTCCCTTGCGGTGAATCTCGCTCTGAACCATCAGTAGTTAGTGTAACAAGTATTTGGAGAGGTGCGGAATTACAAGAGAGAGAAATTTACGATTTAATGGGCATTTATTTTGATAACCATCCAAATATGAAAAGATTGCTATTGTGGGAAAATTTCGATGGACATCCACTAAGAAAGGACTTTGTTAGTTAATTGAGTACGGAATTAGTAACAATGAATATAGGTCCTATTCACCCAAGCACTCACGGTGTTTTTAGAATGAGAGTAACTTTTGATGGTGAAACAATAATTGATGCTGAACCAATTATTGGTTATCTTCACAGAGGATCTGAAAAACTTGCTGAAGAAAGAACTTATACTCAAATTGTTACTCTTACAGATAGAATGGATTATACAGCCTCAATGACAAACAATCAGGCATATATACTTTCAGTTGAAAAATTAGCCGGGATTAAGCCAGCTGAAAGAGGTGTATGGTTAAGAATGATTGCAGCTGAACTGCAAAGGATTGCTGCTCATTCAGTAGCAATAGGTTTTTTGATCAATGATTTAGGCGCATGGCACACACCATTATTATATTTATTAAGAGAAAGAGAAAAAATACTTGAGCTTTTTGAAATGATGTGTGGGGCAAGAATAACCAATAGTTATTTGAGACCTGGTGGAGTATTTATGGATGCTCCAGATGAATTTTGGCCAACTTTAAACAGGTTTTTAGATGAAATGCCAGAAAGATTAAACGACATTGAAAATTTGCTTACGGATAATGAAATAATTGTTTCAAGAACTCAAAATGTTGCTGTACTTAAAAAAGAAGACGCAATCAATGCATCCATAACTGGCCCAATGCTTCGAGCATCAGGTGTTGACTGGGACCTAAGACATAGAAATCCTTATGATTTTTACGATAAAGTTTCTTTCAGAAGGCCACTTGGAACTGTGGGTGATAATAATGATAGGTATCTAGTACGATTACATGAAATAAGGGAAAGTCTAAAAATTGTCGAGCAGTGTTTAGATTTAATTGAGCCAGGTCCAGTAAAACCTGAAGAAGTTCCATTTTTAGTAAGGCCTGACGTAGGAGATTCCTATGTTCCCATAGAAGCTCCAAAAGGAGAATTGGGATTTTATCTTGTAAGTGACGGTGGAATATCTCCTTTTCGATGTCATGTAAGAGCTCCTTCACTCATGAATTTAACATTATTAAGAGATATGGTAATCGGTTATAAAATTGCAGACTTATTTGTAACATTTGGTTCAGTTGATGTAAATATGGGAGAGGTTGATAGATAGTGGGTCCAGCAAGAGATAGTTTTTTATTTGAGATTGTATTTTGTCATTTATCAAAAGACCCGACATGTGATTCTGTAAGATTTATTAACCTATCTTTTATTCCTGTAGAGCTTAATTGGCTTACTTTTGTAATTACTGCCTTTTTCTGGATATTTTCATTTATTAATTTCGCACTAATCAGTGTATTGATGCTGATCTGGGGCGAACGAAGGCTAATTGGTAAATTCCAAGCAAGGCTTGGCCCAAATAGATGGGGGCCATTAGGCCTTTTTACACCAATCGCCGATGCAATAAAAGTTATGTTTAAAGAGGATGTTGAGCCGTCATTATCAGACAAACTTATATATGTTTTAGCTCCAATATTAATGGTAGTCCCTGTGTTCATGATTTTTCCAGTGATTCCTTATGGGGCAAAATCATTTTTAACAAATATAAGTGTGGGCGTAGTCTTTGTTTTAGCAATAACATCAATAAATAGCTTGTCAGTTTTAATGGCAGGATGGGCTTCAGGAAATAGATTTGCAATTATTGGAGGAATTAGAGCTGTTGCAATGCTTTTAAGTTATGAAATTCCAATGGGTATTTCAGCAGCAGGTGTCGTAATTATTGCAGGTTCATTATCACTGAATGAGGTAATCGAGGCCCAAATCATTCCCAATGCAATATTTCAGCCTCTTGGTTTCCTGACCTTCCTTGTTGCATCAACTGCCGAATTGAATAGAAGCCCCTTTGATATTACAGAAGCAGAATCAGAGCTTGTCGCTGGATACATGACAGACTATAGTAGTATGAAGTTTGGACTATTTTATCTTGGTGAATTTATGGCTACAATCGCTTCTTCAGCAATTATAGTTACTTTTTACTTATCTGGGTGGAGGGGCCCATCATTCTTGCCAATACCAAGTGAATTTTGGTTTTTTGCAAAATGGATTGGAGTTATTTCAATTTTTATATGGTTCAGGGCAACTTTTCCAAGGTTGAGAATTGATCAAATTATGTCATTAGCATGGAAAGGATTATTTGAATTAAGTTTAATAAATATTCTTGTAATAGCTTTAATGATGGCTATCTGGCCAGACCCTACAATGACTCAACTCTTTATAATGACCGGAATAAATTGGGTTGTATTTATAGGATCTGTGTATATTTTTGGAAAAATATTGAGTCCAGATCTTACTGGTAATAAAATGGACAAGAGAAAAGTAGTATACGGATTGGATTAAGATGTTTGGTATAGGATTATTAAAAGGACTTTTTACAACATTAAAAAATTTATTTGGTCCTGTATTTACTGTTCAATACCCCAATAAAAAAGTAGGATTGCTGGGTGCTTTAAAATTTCATAAAAAATCACCAGCTAAATTTATTAAATCTCAACCTAAGGATTTTATGATGTCTTTAGCAGGAATGCATGAGGTACCAGAATATCCTGATCAAGCAACAAGATTTAGAGGCCAAGACTTTAACTGGTTTGAGGATAGATGTACAGGTTGCGCAAGTTGTGCAAAATATTGTCCTTTAGGAATTATTAAAATTGAAACTAATCCTAGCACAAGAGATCAAAAAGAAGGTTCTTCTTATGATATTGATGTTTTTGATATAGATATTGGCAGATGCATGTTTTGTGGGTTATGCGTTGAAGCTTGTCCATTTGATGCATTGCATATGGGAAGTGGATTTGAAAGGGCAAATGAAAAAAGAAAAGGTTTGGTGATACCTGTAGATGAACTAAGATCTGCTATCAAAACACCTAGCACATGGTTCAGGCCACAAATGGAAAATAAAAACTACAGGCCAAAGGAAGTTAACTCTGAGATAAAAGATTACAGAGATATTGGAAGGCATGAAAAACCTTCAGATGATGAGTTAACTGAAAGATGGGTTAATGAAAGATAAAAAAAATGTTGGTTGATGTAGTTTTTTATGTAGTTGCTTCTCTGTTACTCTTATCATCTTTTTTAGTACTCTTTTCTTCAAATATTTATAGATCTGCAATATTTTTAGCATTTTCAATGCTAAGTTTTGCGGCATTATATTTTTTATTGAGTGCTGAATTTATCGGTGTTGTTCAAATATTGGTTTATGTTGGTGCAGTATCTGTTTTAATTGCACTTTCAGTGATGTTGGTTAGGGATATTGAAAAAAGCACTGAAGGAAATAAATACAAAATTATTTCAAATATCCTTATTGCAATAACAATAGTTATAATAGCCTCATTTTTTACAAATTATGACTGGAATTTATATAGTGAAAATATTTTAAATTCATCTACATGCTTGCTTTCAGAATGTAATGGTAAACCTGGAATATTAGTTAACAGTACAGACTGGATTGGAAAATTAATAACGGCTGATTATCTAGTAGCTTTTCAGTTAACAGGTCTAATTTTGCTTGCATCACTTATTGGCGCTTTAGCTTTACTAAGAATACGGATGGGTGAAAATGACTCTTAGTAATATAATTTTGTTGTCTTGGATAATTTTCTTTATTGGTCTTTACGGGTCTTTGACTAAGAAAAGTGCTGTACTTGTTGTTATCAGCCTTGAATTAATGTTTAACGCAGTTGCATTAAATTTTGTATCTTTTTCAAGGTTTGCACCAGGTGGATTGATGGGGTTAACAGATGTAACCAATGTATTGTCTGGGCAAATTATGGCTATTTTTATAATTGCTATTGGCGCTGCAGAAGCAGCATTGGCACTCTCAATTGTAATTGCAATGTATAGGGAAAAAAATACTATCGAATTTAGCGAAACAATAGAAATTAAAGAAAAAAATGTGGATTGATTATAAAGAGGTTGAAAATTTATTAACTGCAGAGATGTGGAAATCATTGCTTGAAGGAGAAGGTCTTCCAGCAAAAATTCTTCCAGTCGACGGTATTTTAGAATGGGCTGAAACTTCTAAATTTAGATTGCTGGTTCCAAAGGGAAGAGAGCATGTTGCTGATGAAATTTTGAGGAAGCTGTAATGTCTAACAATGAAGTAGTTTGGGTTATATTAATAATACCTTTTATCGCTTTTTTAATTAATGGGTTCATAACCTTATTTACTGGTTTTAAAAATAATAAATTTTCTGGCTACCTTAACGTTTCATCTATAGGCATATCTTTTATTCTAAGTATTTACCTTGCTATTGTTGGTCTCGATAAGAATTTTGATTATCAGTCAGCCTCTTTTCAGTGGATTTCATTTGGCCTATTTGAAATAACTATGGCAATAATGCTAGACGAATTGACCCTAATTATGATCTCAGTAGTGACAGCAATTAGTTTCTTAATTCAATTATATTCTCTTTCATATATGGATCATGATGACGGGTATTCAAGATATTTTAGTTATATGGGGCTATTTACAACCGCTATGCTTGGGCTAGTTACCGCAAGAAATCTAATTCAATTATTTATATTTTGGGAGTTAGTTGGTGCAACTTCATATTTACTTATTGGCTTCTGGTATAAAAAACAAAGTGCAATAAAGGCTGCAAAAAAAGCTTTTCTAATGACAAGAATTGGTGATTTTGGTCTTATAGCTGGAGTTCTGCTTATAGCTAAACAGGGATCTCAATATTTAGATATTACCCAATTGTATTTAGGGGTGCAATCTGGAATGTTTTCAAAAGAATTAGTATTCATTATCGGGATATTAATTGTAATTGGTGCAATTGGAAAATCAGCTCAATTTCCTTTGCATAATTGGTTACCAGATGCCATGGAGGGGCCAACACCAGTTTCGGCACTACTGCATTCTGCAACAATGGTTACTGCGGGAGTTTTTATAATTGGAAGAATTTATCCAGTTATTGAATATTCTGAAAACTTAGGTTTAATAATAAGTTATGTTGGTGCCTTTACTCTTATTTTTGCAGCATCGATGGCAATTGTTAGCAACGATATAAAGAAAGTTTTAGCCTATTCATCTATTAGTCAGTTAGGCTATATGTTTCTTGCTTTAGGTGTAGGCTCATATGGCGCTGCATTTTTACATTTATTTGCACATGCCTGGTTTAAAGCATTACTTTTTCTTGGCGCTGGTTCTGTTGGTCACGCTGTACACACTTTTGATATGAATTTAATGGGTGGTATGAGAAAAAAAATGAAAAAAACTTACATAACAATGATGCTTGGTACTGTAAGTCTGATCGGTATTTTTCCACTTTCAGGCTTTTGGAGCAAAGATGAAATATTAATTGGCGTTAAATCAGAGTCATATTTATTACTTATTGTAGCAATGGTTGGTGTAGTTATGACTGCATTTTACATGACAAGAATGATGGCAAAAACATTCTTTGGTGACTTCAAAGGGGGTCATGACAATATTAAATATGATGATCTTCACGAAAGTCCAAACTTGATGACATATCCAATGATAATTCTTGCCATACCATCTGTAATCATTGGTTTTATTTTTAGCTCTCCAATAGATTTAGGATTTATAGAAAAACATGCAATGGTGTCTTTCCTTGATCATAACAAACTAATATTTCCGAATTATGATTACCATGAAATTAAATTTGATGTAATGATCGCATCAGTTTCATCATTTCTAGCAATATTTGGGATTGCAATGTCAATTCTTAATTTTAAAAAGTATAAATTTAACAATAGTTTCTTAAATAAATTATTGACTAATAAATACTATCTTGATTATTTATACGAAACTCTCATAACTGAAAAATTATTTTATAAATATTTTTCTAAAATATTTAGTTTTTTAGAAGCAAAAATAATTGATAATTTTAGTTATAAATTAACATCTACATTAAAATGGATGTCAAATAAAATTTCAATTTCACAAAACGGCCAAGTTCAACTTCAAAGTATTACATTTATAGGTGGACTGCTAATTATTCTAGTTTCTTACTTGGTATATGTTGGAATGGGTGGTAATTAATGCCAGGAGGAACTTTATCTTTTTTAATCTTTTTTCCTATAATTGCCGGACTGTTTATTGGAATAGCCTCTTCAAATAAATTTATTGAAAAAAAAATAAAGACTTTTGCTCTTATTTTTACATTTATTGAAATGATAGTTTCAATATTACTTTATTTTAGTTATGACAAATCCAATGGTGGGTTTCAATTTATAGATTATTTTGATTCTTGGATTCCTTTTGAAAGTTTTAAAGCACAATATTTGGTAGGTGTTGATGGATTAAGTGCTCCATTAGTTTTATTAACGGGCATATTAGGATTTTGCGCAATAATTGCATCTTTAAAGATAAATTTAAGAGAACGTGAATACTTTATGTGGTTATTAATATTACAAGGAGTTGTAACTGGTGTATTTTCATCTTTAGATATGTTGTTGTTATTTGTTTTTTGGGAAGCCGAATTAATTCCCATGTATTTCTTAATTTCGATATGGGGATCTGGAAAAGCTCATTATTCAGCGATGAAATTTTTAATTTTTACCCTTACTTCAGGGGCCTTTTTCCTTATAGGCATATTGTCTGTATATTTTGCAACAGGTACATTTGTTATGTATGACATAACAGAATTAAATCTAATTGGTATTTCGAGTTCTTCTTTCAGTATTTTAATTCCATCAATAATAATATTTCTTATTTTCTTTGTTGGGTTTGCAATCAAACTTCCATTATTTCCTTTGCATAGTTGGTTACCAGATGCACATACTGACGCACCAACCGCAGTAAGCATAATGTTAGCAGGTGTTTTATTAAAGATGGGTGGATATGGATTACTGAGAATAAATGTTGATTTATTTAATATTATCGATCCATCAATACTTATTGATTTATCACCTTATATTGCTTTATTGGGTGCAATAAGTGTAATTTACGGTGCAGTATTGACTATAAGGCAGACAGATTTAAAGAGATTAATTGCTTTTAGTAGTGTCAGTCATATGGGTTATATAATTTTAGGAATATCATCCTTTAATGCATTTTCAACTTTAGGTTCAACAGAAGGTTTAGGTGGAACAGCATTACAATTATTTACCCACGGAACAATTACTGGTTTAGCATTTTACTTAGTTGGCCTTACCTATGAAAGAACTCATACTAGGCATATACCTCATTTAGGCGGTTTGGCAATAAAAATGCCCCTAATAACAACTTTCTTTGTTTTAGCTGGATTTGCAAGTTTGGGTTTACCAGGCTTAAGTGGCTTCGTCGCAGAATTAATGATATTTGTTGGAACTTTTAAGTTAGGTGGATTATGGGCAATTTCTACTCTTGTTTCAGTATTTGGAGTTGTTTTAGCCGCAGGATACACACTTTGGATGGTTCAAAGAGCTTACTTAGG
>CETK01013474.1_pt1 | contig 13747 bp, 10 predicted proteins | sample 361431 | NCBI WGS metagenome assembly CETK01 (sample SAMEA2622452, study PRJEB7988) | marine metagenome | biome: marine biome (ENVO:00000447); feature: surface water layer (ENVO:00002042); material: "saline water (ENVO:00002010), including plankton (ENVO:xxxxxxxx)" | depth 5 m | reverse complement strand
TTGGACTATGAAATTGATTTAATGTGCTTCTAACCAATTACTTCCTATCCCTATGTCTACAACTAGTGGAACTTCAAGTTTAAAAGCATTTTCCATCTCTTCTTTGATCAAAATTTTAATTTCATCAATTTCATATTTAGGAACATCAAAAACCAATTCGTCGTGTACTTGTAAAATCATTTTAGAATTTTTGTTTTCGCTTTTTAACCTTTTTTGTATAGCAATCATAGCCAATTTAATAATATCAGCTGCGCTACCTTGTATTGGTGCATTTACAGCATTGCGCTCTGCAGAACCTCTTAAAATTGCATTTTGTGAATTAATATCCTTTAAATAGCGTCTTCTGCCTAAAATAGTACTTACATAACCGTTATCTCTTGCAAAATCAATTTGTTCATAAATGTAAGAGCGCAGCATTGGGTATGTTGAATAATATGCCTCTATAAGCTCTTTTGATTCGGTTCGGCTTAAATTGGTTTGCTGACTTAAACCAAATGCAGAAACTCCATAGATTATTCCAAAATTTATAGTTTTAGCATTGCTCCTTTGTTCTCGACTAACATTGTCAAGATTTACGTTAAATACTTTTGCAGCTGTTGCAGCATGAATATCCTCATGGTTTTTAAAAGCACCTAGCATGCCTTCATCCTTACTTAGGGCAGCAATAATCCGTAGCTCAATTTGTGAATAATCAGCTGCTAGAAGCAAATGATTTTCATCCCTGGCTATAAAAGCCTTTCTGACTTGTTGACCTCTTTCTGTTCTTACAGGTATATTTTGTAGATTTGGGTTGTTACTACTTAATCGTCCAGTAGCAGCAACAGCTTGGTTGTAAATAGTATGTATTCTCCCAGACTTTGAGTTGATTTCATTAGGTAAGGCGTCAACATAAGTATTTTGAAGTTTTTGTAATGATCTCCAATCCAAAATATTTGATATAATTTTATGCTCTTTTGCTAAGCTTGAAAGAACATCTTCAGAAGTAGAGTACTGACCTGTTTTTGTTTTCTTAGGCTTTTCCACTAACTTCAATTCATCAAAAAGAACTGAACCCAGTTGTCTTGGTGAGGCTAAATTAAAATCTACTCCTGCCTCATTATGGATTAAATTTTCCAAGCTTTTAATGTCTTTTAAAAGGACCTTTGATAATTCCTTTAAAAATTTTCTATCAAGGTTGACACCCTCACATTCCATATCTGTTAAAACTTCAACTAATGGAATTTCCACATTATTAAATAATTCTAATGTTTTTGTTTTTTTCATTTCTTTCTCAAAATGAGATTTTAGTTGAAATGTTATATCGGCGTCTTCTACTGCATATTCGGTTTGATCTTCAATGGAAACTTCTCTCATACTCCTTTGATTTATTCCTTTCTTACCTATTAGTTCGGTTATTGACTTAGGACTATATTTTAGATAGGTTTCAGCCAAAATATCCATGTTGTGGCGCATATCTGGGTTTATAAGATAATGTGCAACCATTGTATCAAATAATTGACCTTTTACATTTATGTTATAGTTTTTAAGGACTTTAAGATCATATTTTAAATTGTGACCAATTTTTTTTATTTCTTGATTTTCAAAAAATGCTTTCAAGGGCTCTAGAATTTCAATTGCTTTCTCATTTTCTTCAGGAACAGGAAGATAATACCCTTTTCCTACTTCCCAAGAAAATGCAATCCCTACTAATTCTGACTCTAATGCATTTAAGGATGTAGTTTCAGTATCAAAACAAACCTCTCTTTCTTTAACAAGGCTTTCTAATAATAGCCTCCTTCCCATATCAGTCTCCACCGACTGATATAAATGTTTTGTATTTGAAAGATTTTTCATCTCTGGTTTTGGCTCTTCATTACTTTCTGCGTTTCTAGGAGATGAGAAAAGATCAAACTGTTTACCTTCCACTTTTGAATTATCTAATGTATTTGAATTTTCATTTTTAAAAATCCTTTTAAATGTTTCTTTGATTCTTCGAAATTCTAGTTCATCAAAAATTTCATTGACTTTGGAGTGGTTAGGACTATCTAATTTATATTCTGCAGCTTCAAATTTTACAGGAACATCTAACATTATAGTAGCTAATTTTTTAGACAAGAGGCCTTGAGCTTTATTTGCTTCAATTTTTTCTCCAAGTTTTCCTTTAATTTCATGTGAATTTTCTAAAACAGCCTCAATATTTCCATAAGTTTTGAGAAGTTTTTTTGCTGTTTTATCCCCAACACCTGGTAAACCTGGGATATTATCTACTGCATCGCCCATCATTCCTAAATAGTCTATCACTTGTTCGGGGCGTTCTACTTCAAATTTTTTCTGGACCTCTGGGATTCCCCAAATTTCAATTCCATTTCCCATTCTTGAAGGGCGATACATGAAAATATTTTTTGAGACCAATTGTGCAAAGTCCTTATCAGGAGTGACCATAAAAACTTGATACCCTTCTTTTTCAGCTTGTTTTGCAAGGGTACCAATTATGTCGTCTGCTTCGAATCCTTCTTTTACTACTGTTGGTATATGCATTGCATTAAGCAGCTTTTCAATGTACGGTATTGCAACAGTTATAGGCTCTGGGGTTTCTTCTCTATTAGCCTTATAATCTGAAAAAAGCTCTGTTCTACTTTTTGAACCTCCCATATCAAAACAAACAGCTAAATGATCAGGACGTTCTCGATTAATTAGGTCCAACAACGAATTTGTAAAGCCCATAATTGCTGATGTATCCATTCCCTTAGAATTAATCCGAGGGTTTTTGATAAATGCATAATAACCTCTAAAAATTAGAGCGTAGGCGTCAAGTAAAAAAAGACGTTTTTTAGTAGACATGTAATACTTTCTGTTAAATTAATAAACTTTATCAAAGTAAAAATCGAAAACTCCATAATAACTCTTCAAACTTTTCATCCACTTACATATATAAGTTTAATGAGGAATATTCCATAAATTAAGAGTATATAAATAAGTATTTTTAATTTATGGAATTTGATGATTCATATTTTATGAAAATTGCACTAAAAGAAGCAGAAAAGGCTGCTTCAATTGGTGAGATACCAGTAGGTGCTGTTATTGTAAATAATAAAAAAATTATAGCACGTGCTCATAATCTTACTCAAAGACTCAATGATGTGACTGCTCATGCTGAAATGCAGGCCATTACTTCTGCCGCAAACTATTTAAATGGAAAATATTTAGTTGGCTGTACTCTTTTTGTGACTTTAGAGCCTTGTGTCATGTGTGCTGGGGCATTAGCTTGGAGTCAAATAGATAGGGTAGTTTATGGGGCATCAGATTCCAAAAGAGGCTTCCGCCAAGCTGGAATAAAGTTGCATCCCAAAACAATTCACAGTGGAGGGGTCTTAGCTAAAGAATCAAGAATTTTAATTGACAGTTTTTTTTCTAAAAGGAGAAAATAGACCTTTTATCTCCTAAAATCAAAACGTTTATTCCACAAGAGTTATGTTGGTGGCTTGCTTACCTTTTTTGCCTTCCTCTTCAACATATTCTACTTTAGAACCTTCTTTTAAAGAAATTCCGTTAAGTGATGATACGTGGACGAAAACGTCTTCCCCAGACTCATCATTGGTAATAAAGCCATATCCTTTTGCTTCATTAAAAAATTTAACTGTACCTGTCATATTTATTTTTATAGTTTATCCAAAGGTAACTTTATTATTTATGGAGAGCTCTTTTTTTACCATTTTATTTTTGGTATCAAATTTTGTCCTAATCGTTAAAATTACTTAAGCTTATTTTATTTTCTATCTCTAATTTTTTTCAAATTCTTTTCACTAAGCACGTAATCCTTAAGTTTTTTGCCTTTCCAACGGTGATAGAGGAAAATAGGCAAGTAAATAAATGCGGCAAAAATGACTGTAAAACCAATGACTCTTTCGCCAAAAGTAAAATCAATAAAGTTTTTATGATAAAGACCATAACTTAAGCTAATTGTAATTAAGAAAAATAGGATTCGAAGAAAAACTTTCATTCACCTTTGGTATTATCAATTTTAAGATAGAGCTCTTTTATTTGAACAGGGTCAATATGGGAAGGCGCATTTATCATAACATCTTTTCCACTGTTATTTTTTGGGAAGGCAATGAAATCACGAATAATTTCTTCTCCTGCAAGAATAGCGATTAGTCGATCTAGACCAAACGCAATCCCACCATGAGGAGGGGCTCCATAACGAAAAGCTTCCATAAGAAAACCGAATTGTTCCGAGGCATCTTTTTTTGAAAATCCAAGTAAATCAAAAATTTTAGATTGAAGATCTTGATCGTGTATCCGTATTGAGCCACCTCCAATTTCATTTCCGTTAATTATTAAGTCATAAGCACTTGCTTTGACTGCGGAAGGATCTTTTTCAAGCAAATCAAGATGTTCAGATTTTGGAGCAGTAAAAGGATGGTGAATGGCTTGATAACGCTTAGTTTCCGTGTCCCATTTAAAAAGTGGAAAATCAGTCACCCAAACTGGAGCAAAAATTTCAGGATTTCTCATTTCCAAACGTTCTGCTAATTCCATACGAAGAGAACTTATTTGGAACCGTGTAGCATTTGTTTCACCCGCAAGCACAAAAATTAAGTCTCCAGGTTTAGCTTTACATCTTTCTGCCCATAGTTTTAAGTCGGCTTCAGTATAGAATTTATCTACAGATGATTTAAAACTTTCATCAGTATTAAATTTTAACCAAATCATACCTTTTGCACCAATCTGCGGCCGTTTAACCCAATTTATATACTCATCAATATCTTTCCTTGAAAAAGTTGTAGCACCAGGGACAACAATTCCAACAACAAGATCACTTTTATCAAATATTTCAAAACCCTTGCCTTGTACAACGTTATTCAACTCAGTGAGAGTCATCCCAAAACGAATATCAGGTTTATCAGTTCCATATTTTTCCATTGCATGATCAAAGGTCATTCTTGGAATTTTAACAACGTCTATACCTTTAATTTCTTTAAGTAAATATTTTACTAGATTTTCAAATACAGCTAAAATATCGTCTTGCTGCACAAATGACATCTCACAATCAATTTGAGTAAACTCAGGTTGTCTATCTGCTCTTAAGTCTTCATCTCTAAAACATTTTACAATTTGGAAGTACTTATCAATTCCGCCGACCATTAATAATTGCTTGAAGGTTTGTGGAGACTGGGGCAAAGCATAAAATTGTCCTGGACTTGATCTTGAAGGGACTACGAAGTCACGTGCTCCTTCAGGTGTTGATTTTATTAAATAAGGTGTTTCAACATCAATAAAACCAGCTTTTATCAAGTACTCACGAATTAACATAGTTACTTTCGAACGAAATATTAATTTTTCTTTAACTGGATTTCTTCGTATATCTAGATATCGAAACTGCATTCTAAGTTCTTCACCTCCATCAGTATGGTCTTCAATTGTAAAGGGAGGAACAAGAGCTTCATTTAAAATAGATAAATCTTTCACTAATATCTCTACAGCCCCGGTTTTAATGTTAGGATTTTTAGCTTCCCGTTCAATCACATCACCTTTTACTTTAATTATAAATTCTCTTCCTAGTTTTCTTGCTTTTTTGAAAATTTCATTAGGGCTTCGTTTTTCATCAAAAATCAATTGAGTAACACCATAACGATCTCTAATATCAACCCATATAATAAAACCTTTATCCCTTATTCTATGAACCCATCCAGACAAGGTGATATTTTTATTTAAATCTTTGATTGTTAATGCGCCACAGTTATGCGATCTATACATAATATTTCTAGTTGAAGTAAAAATAAAAAATCCTAATACGTTTGAGGTATGATTTTATATTGTTTATAGTTTTTTCTTAAACCAAATTTTAATTGAATATACAATTGAAAAAGTTGCAGGCACAATTACAAGGGTCAAAAATGTAGCAAATGTTAAGCCAAATATGACAGTCCATGCTAAAGGACCCCAAAAAATTACGTTATCACCTCCAATATATATTTTTGGATCTAGATCTGAGAGTAAAGAGAAAAAATCAATGTTAAGGCCAATTGCAAGAGGTATTAAACCTAGAACAGTTGTTATTGCAGTAAGTATAACAGGCCTTAGTCTTGCGGTACCCCCTTCTATTATTGCTTTTATTGCTTCTTTTTTTTCTAAAATATGACCTTCGGGAAGCTTGAGCGCAATAGTTTTTCTATCAATCAATAACTGTGTATAATCCAATAGAACTACTCCATTATTCACAACAATTCCTGCTAGTGAAATGATACCCATCATGGTCATTAAAATAACAAACGGCATTTGAAAAGCAATCAACCCCAAGAATACACCTGTAAAACTTAGAAAGATGGAAAGTAAGATAATGATAGGTTTTGAGATTGAATTAAATTGAAACACGAGCAGTAATAATATTAATCCTAAAGCAGCTAGAAGGGCATTTGACAGAAAAGACATATTTTTTTCTTGTTCTTCGATTTCACCAGAAAATTTGAATTGAATATTATCTGCTAGATTATAATTCAGCAGTGCTTTTTTTATATCATCTACAACTGCATTTGCATTAAAACCAGCTAAAACGTCTGAATATAGGGTAACTACACGGTTAAGTTGTCGGTGTTTAATAGCATTAAAGCTTGTTATGTTTTTTCTTTCAATTAATGAAGTAACGGGGATTTCTTTTATTTGACCGTTTGCTGGATCTCTAAAAATAATATTTTGGTTAAATAAAGCATTATTGTCGTAACGATTAGATTTGTTAAAACGAACGTTTATTTCATAATCCTCACCATCTTTTTTAAATATCCCAGCCTTGGTCCCAAAAAGTGAGCTTCTTAGAAGTTGTCCCACTTGAGATGTTGTTACTCCTAATTCTCCAGCTTTTTTACGATCAATGTTGATTTTTACTCCAGGTTTATTTTTGCTTACATCAATCTTAAGTTCCTCAACACCAGCAATATTAATTTGATTTAGGTAATCTTTCATAGATTTTGCTGTTTCAACTAATTCTATATATTCATTTCCAGTAATTTCTATAGTTATTGGATACCCTGCTGGAGGACCATTTGCATCTTTTTCAACTGAAATTGCAACTCCTGGGAATTTTCCATCTAACTGTTGTTGAATGTCTTTTCTTAATTCTTCACTTGATACACCTTCACGCAATTTGAATTCCCGCATTGTAAGTGAAATTTTTCCCTTATGAGGGAGTTCGTTGGTATTTCCACCGTCAATAAAAGGATTTCCCGCTCCTTCACCAACTTGAGCTACTCCTGATTCCACTAGTAGATTAAATTTACTTTTGTTGTATTTTGGACGATCCATCACTGCAAAAACCTGTGATTCAATTTTTTTTGTAATTCGATTAGTTTTTTCGATGGCTGTTCCCTCAGGATACTCTATTAAAATAAGTATTTGTTGAGGCTCGTTTTCAGGAAAAAATTCAACGCGTGGTGGAAAAATTCCCATTAAAAAGAAGGAAGTAAATAATAAGAAAAATGTTCCACCGAGAAAAAAGACAGGCTTATAACCATCTAAAGCAAACGTCAAAAACTTACGATATCCATTTTCAAGTTTAATTAAAAAAGTATTTTGAAATGTATTTGCTAAATCCTTAATAAAAAGTTTATACATCCAGAATAATATTGGCGTGAGTAACATTAAGTTTCCAAAAAGCCGGAAATTTTGATTTCCAAATAATAGAATAATTCCTAAACTACCCAAAATGATAGTTAACCGCCAGAGGGACTTACTTGTGATTTCACGATCTTTAATTTCCATAAATTGTGACACTAACATTGAATTGAAAAAAATTGCAACTATTAATGAAGAGCCTAGAACCACAGAAAGAGTAATTGGGAAATAAATCATGAATTCTCCCATTAAACCTGGCCATGCTCCGAGAGGTACAAAAGCAGCAATAGTAGTTGCAGTTGAGACAATAATTGGAAAAGCAATCTCACCTATTCCTGCCTTTGCAGCAGATATTCTTGACATGCCTTCCTTTTCCATTAAACGATATACATTTTCCACAACAACAATTCCATTATCTACCAGCATACCTAATCCCATTACAAGGCCAAATAGAACCATAGTATTCATTGTATATCCAAGTGTTGAAAGTATCATAAATGACATAAACATTGACATTGGTATAGCAAATCCTACAAATAATGCATTTCTAAATCCTAAAAAAAACATTAGTACTGTTACCACGAGTAAAATTCCAAAAATGATACTATTTACAAGCTCATTTACCTGATTGAGTGTTACATTGGATAAATCATTAGAAATGGTAACCTTAATATCTGAAGGGAAACCAGTTTTTTTTAGATTAGTCATAATTTTTCTTATCTCACTAGAAGCTTTAATAAGATTTTTACCCCCTCTTTTGATTACATTTAGTAAAATTGCTTTCTCACCAAAGGAGCGCGCATATGATGTTGCCTCTTTTTCTTTAAAACTTATTTTAGCGATCTCGCCAAGATACACTGGACCTCCATCGGTTTTTACTACAATATTTTCAAGTTCTTCAGGTCTTTCGATCTCACCTGTTAAACGTATGTTACGCCTTTGCCCCCCTCTAACTATATTTCCACTTGAGATAGTGGAGTTCTCATTTGAAATGGCACCTAAAATATCATTAAATGATACTCTTGATGCAGTCATTTTATAGATGTCTACAGCAACTTCGACTTCAAAAGTTTGAATACCACGGATTTTTACTTCCTTTACCTGGGTCAATTGTTCAATTTTATTTTCTATGTTTTCTGCATAAGTTTTCAGTTGCTCAATAGGATAGTCTCCTATTAAACTAATACTAAGAATGGGTTGAAATTCTGAAAAGTCTAACTCAAAAATATTTGGTTCAACTTTTGCGTTGTTAAAAACTGGCCAATCAGGACCTGAAGTAATTCCATCAACTAAGTCTTTTACTTTTTGTTTGGCATCGGCGACACTTATATTTTCGTCGAACTCTATATCTATTACAGAGAAATCTTCAGATGAATTAGATTTAATTTCAACTAAGTTCGAAACGCCTTTTAATGCTTCTTCAAGGGGATCTGTTACAATACGTTCTATGTCTTCTGCCGTATTTCCTGGATAAATAGTACTTACAAAAACTTTGGTATCATTTATTTCAGGAAATGCCTCCCTTGGCATTGAGAAATATGCTGAAATTCCCAGGATAAAGAAAATAGTCATAATCACATAAATGACTGTTCGGTGTTCTATTGCCCAAGAAGAGAGTAAAAATTCTTTAAATTTTTTAATATTTTTTGGTGTAGTCATTATTCAATAATTCTTTTAACTTTCTGATTATTTACCAGGAGATTTACTCCATCATCAACTATTAATTCACCTACAGTCAACCCTTTTAGAATCTCAACGATTTCATTTTTACTCTTGCCTAATTTGATACTCCGTTTTTCTGTTGTATAACCATCCTTTTCATCAGGTTGAATTAGTACAAAAACATAAACTTGTCCATTTGAATCTTCTCTTATTACTCTTAATGGTATTGTTATAGCATCCGGGTTGAAATAATCTACAATATTAAGCCTAGCGTTGAGATTTGGCTTAATAAATCCATTTGGATTTTTAAGTGGTGCTTCAACACGAAATGTCCTATTGCTAGCTGTAACAAAATTTCCTGTCTTTTCGATTATTGTTTTTTGAGACTGATTTAAAGCAGGTATAATTACAGTTGCTTTGCTTCCAACTCTTATATTTGGGATATAGTTTTCTGGGACATCTGATTCAGCGAACATATTATCAAGATTAACAATTCTGAGTACAGGAGTTACCCCGGGGACAAGATTACTTCCTAGTCTCGCAGATATTTCGTCAATAATACCATCAAAAGGAGCATAAACCTTTGTCCTTGCTAATTGTTTTCGCATTTGCGCAACTTGTTTTTGTGCTCCTTTATAACGAGTTCTTGATTCTAAATACATCATCTCTGAGCCAATTTTTTGCTCCCAAAGTCTTTTTGTCCTATTATAAGAAGTTTTAGCTAGTGATAATTCTAATTTCATTTGATCTAATTGACTTTTCAAACCGGCATCATCAATAACAGCTAAAAGTTTCCCTTTTTTTACCCTTTGACCTTCTGTAATTTTTAATTCTATTAATCTTCCCGAAAATTCTGGAAATATTAAAACATTTTGGCGAGTCCTAATATTTGCCTGAACTTCAATTTCATGTTCAAAAGATTGTTTTTTTACTTCAAAAGCTGTTATCAATGAACGTTTCTCTTCTCCGCCCAGTGATTTTATAGCTTCATTTATTTTATCTAATTCAAGATTTAATTGATTAATCTTTTTGGAGTACTCAGCTTTTTTTGCATTAAGATCTGAAATACTGTTATACGTTTGAGAATCTTTTGTTTTAATTTCTGATTTTCTCGGATTGCAACTTATTAAGATTATAAATGTGCAATAGAGACAGATGATTTTTTTCATTTTTATTTGTTATTGAGGTGTGTTTATAAGGGTTTGTAGAAATAATTTTTTTTGAATTACCTCTTGAATAGATTTAACATATTTATTTTGAGCACTATAAAGTTGTAGTTGTGCCTCTCTTAATTCAAAAGAACTGGCTACTCCCTCAAAATATTTAACTGTATTTTTTTGTTCGATTCGATTAGCTAACTCAAGATTTTTTTTATTAGTAAAGTAATTTTCTATCGCTAGTTGGTACTCATTATCTGCAGCTTTAACTTCGATTAAAATCCTTTCTTTAGTTTCATTTAAATCGTTTTCAGCTTGGGATACAGAAATTTTCGCTTTTTGAGAAAGAGCACTCCTTCGCAATGAACTGAATACAGGGATTTGAAGATTCACTCCAAATAGCGCAGCTCCAAACCACTTTTGATCTGTTTGTGTAAAAGAAAAGCTTTCGCTATTTCCCGTATAGTTTCCATTTAAAAATGCGGTTAATTTTGGTAGCCCCTTTGATTTTTCGTAACGGTACAACAAAGTCTCGGAAAGTAAATTATTTTCAGCAATTTTTATATCGATGTTATTACTTAGATTAATATCTTGAGGGATCTTGAATCTAAACAGGCTTTCGTTAGTCATTTTATCTAATGTGTCAGATAAAATTAATGGAGAATTTGTAGGGAAACCCATAAGAAATTTAAGCATATTTAAAGTTATTCTCTCAATGTTTCTAGCGTATCTAACTTGTGAATCAATACCGGATAATGTTAGTCGGATTTGTTCAACACTTTCTTCTTCTTCAAATCCATTAAGGAACAATTGGTTTAATTCGTTTAGCGTACTTGTTAAATTATCTCTATTTTTTTCGAGTAACCTAATATTTTCCCTAGCTAAAAGGACTGATGAATATGCATTAACAATATTTTTTCTAACCTCAAGAACAGTCTTCTCAAAAATATTTTCTGATATTTTAAGAAAAATTTTTGATGCCTCTAAACCAACTATATATGAACCATCAAAAATTAGTTGTTGAATTGTAACCCCAGCTGTCATTGTCTGTGGGGTTCCAAACTGTACCTCAGCAAAATCACCTTCGCTTCCTCCAAAGAATTGGGCTGGAATTAGGGAGGTTGGTAATTCTAAAAAATTTTGATAGTTTGCATTTGCACTTATTTGTGGCAAACCAATAGCAATTGTACTCCATTGGTCCTTGTAAGCTTTTCTAATTTCAAGGTTAGCTTTCTGAATATTACGATTATTTTTTTCACCAAAAGCTATTGCTTGTTCTAGAGTTACCTCCTCAGGTAGTTGTTGAGCAAACGAAAAATTGAAGCTACATATAAGAAATGAAATGCAATAATATTTTGAAATCATACGTTTAATTCTTTTTTATAATGATTTAATTTTTCAATTCCGTTTTGAGTACAGATTGCTCTTAAATGATACTCTGTAAAGTGAATCAGTAATTGTTCATTTTTATATTTTTCAATTGGGAAAAGTTCCAGATCTTGAATACCCCTGATGCCATTAAAAAATATCCTAGTAACAAAATCTATATTGATTTCTGACCGAAAAAGACCAGTTTCAATTCCTCTTAAAAGACTTTTAGAAAACATTTCTCCCAGCACAGTAAACTCCTTGATTTGTAATTTTTGATAGATGTTTTTGTAATATTTTTGAAGTTGATAAATAGGTGAATTTTTTTCGTTTGATAGGTGCTTCAAGGCCTCTTTATTCATTTGGTATAATTCTATAATTGGATCTTTAGAATGTTTAGAGATAAAAAGAATTTTTTCTATAACAATGTCAAAATGTTTCATGACACTAGTTTCGACCAGTGTTTCTTTTTTTGGGAAGTGAGTATATATAGTTTTTTTTGAAACACCCATTTTCAAAGCAATATCGTCTACAGTGACACTTTTGAAACCAAAGTTCGAAAACTCTGATATAGCAACATCTATTATTTTTTCTTTCATTTTTTGCAAATATACAAAAGGAAACGTAAATACAAAAAAAGTTTCCTAAGTTTCTTATTAAAAATATTACTTTTATACTTTTATGGAAAACGATAAAAAATATAGGGATGCTTTCGAGTCAGGATTAAAAAATTATTTGGACAAAAAATCACCTGAAAATCTTTACAAACCTATCCAATATATTCTTAATCTAGGAGGTAAACGCATACGTCCATTATTGGTACTAATGTCAGCTGATTTGTTTGGGAAGAAATATAAAGAAGCAGTAAGTGCTGCTTTAGCAATAGAAATTTTTCACAATTTCACTCTAGTTCATGATGATATAATGGATAGTGCAGAATTAAGAAGAGGTTCTGCAACAGTACATAATAAATGGAATATTAATACGGGTATTATTTCTGGAGATGTTATGCTAATAAAAGCCTATCAGGCATTAGAAGAGTATGAAAATCCACTTTTTTCAAAACTTACAAAACTATTGAATAAGACTGCCCTAGAGGTATGTGAGGGACAACAATATGACATAGATTTTGAAGAGAAAGAGGACATTAATCAAAATAATTACTTAGAAATGATAAGATTAAAAACAGCAGTTTTAATAGGATGTGCTTTAAAAATGGGTGCTTTGATAGCAGACGCATCAGAGGATGATTTAGAAGCTATTTATGAATTTGGAGAATTACTGGGAATTGCCTTTCAGATTCAAGATGATTATCTTGATGTATATGGTGATTCAATTTCTTTTGGAAAAAAAATTGGAGGTGATATAATTGAAAACAAAAAGACGATATTGTTCCATTGTGCAATGTCTAATGGTTCAATAAATGAAAAAAAAGAATTATTAAAATGGTATGACAAAAAAACAGGCAATGAAATAGGTAATAAAAAAATAGATATAGTTAAGTCAATTTTTGACAAAACAAATGCTGGAGAGGCTTGCATTAAACTAGTAAATGATTACACTATAAAGGCATTTAATAAACTTTCCTATCTTGGAATCAGTCAGGAGGCAAAAACTCTATTTAAAAATTTTGGCAATAATTTAATGAAGAGAGAATTTTAAAATATTCTTCTACGAATTGCATCAAGAAACCAAACTTGTTGCTTAAATGAAAATGAGATAAAAATCTTAAGTTCTTTTAAAAAGTTAGATTTTTCGTCAATAAAACGCAAAACATCTATAGGATGATTTTTTTGAAACATACGAGCAAATAGGTTACCCCCCTGGTCATTATATTTTGTTAAAACATCAATAAATAACAAATCATAAAATGAAAAGCGGTTTTTAAAACTAAATACATCAAGAGGTTTTTTTGTTTTTAAAAAAGAGAGTAAACTTTCAATTTTTCGGCGAGTATTCATAAATGTAAATCC
>CETK01012119.1_pt1 | contig 13752 bp, 25 predicted proteins | sample 361431 | NCBI WGS metagenome assembly CETK01 (sample SAMEA2622452, study PRJEB7988) | marine metagenome | biome: marine biome (ENVO:00000447); feature: surface water layer (ENVO:00002042); material: "saline water (ENVO:00002010), including plankton (ENVO:xxxxxxxx)" | depth 5 m | reverse complement strand
AAACAAAATTTAAGAAGTTTTTATGATGGGACTACACGAATACGACGAGAAACCTCTAAACAAAACAGAGGCATACGAGACACTATATTTAGAAGATGTATTAGAAGCAGTACGTTGGATAAAATGGTCAGTTAGTCCTGATGATAATAAAGTAGAAGCAATCAAGTATGTAGAACACTGGAAGAAGTGGTGTAAAGTAAATGACAAACGAGCATACGACATTATACTTCAAGTTCAAAATTCACCTGAGAATATACCTTAATGCAGAGAGTAGTAATAGTTAGCGGATATTTTAATCCTATTCATAAGGGTCACATTGAGTATTTTGAGAATGCAAAATCACAAGGTGATAAACTGTGGGTAATAGTTAACTCAGATCTACAGAGAGAATTAAAAGGCTCTGATGAGTTTCAAGACGAAGCAGAGAGATTGAAGATTGTAAAATCACTTAGAGTAGTTGATAAAGCAATACTGTCGATAGATGAAGATAGAACAGTAATTAAGTCAATTGCAAAACTAGTCACAAAAAGCACATCATATCATCGTAAATTTATGTTTGCAAATGGAGGTGACCAAACAAATGAAACAATTCCAGAATCTGAGATATGTAAGTTACTAGGTGTCGAACTAATAGATGGTCTCGGCAATAAAATACAATCAAGCAGTTGGCTGCTCAACAAAAAGAAGTAAATGGCGATTTGTAAGAAAAAAGACAGAATGCAAAATCTGATAGTTATCGGACATCCCGATGAGAAGTCATTCTGCTACAATGGTATTTTTAAAACCATTAAGAAAACTCTATTAGAGGAAGAAGGTTATCTAAATGAAGTTGAAGTTATCGACTTATATAGAGATAGTTTCGTAAGACCTAGAACAGACTTAATTGCAAGATACAAAGAACTAGTGACTTGGGCAGATAGAATCTATTTTATTTCACCAGTTTGGTGGTTTAGATTAACTCCAAGAATGGAGACTTTCTTCGATGAGGTAATGACACCAGGCTATGCATATCAATTCCAACCTATTATAGGTCCGTACGCGTATCCTAAGCCATTTCTAAGCGACAAAAAGGTAAGAACCTATATAACACATGGTGCACCCGCATTGCCCGTTAGAACGCTTTATTTGAACTCTCCTAAACTAAGATTAGTAATGGGAGTATTTACATTCGTATTTGGCTGGAGATTAAGTCTATTCACTAAGACTAAACAATTCTGGTCAGTGCCTTTTGTTTCTACAGCAAAAAGAAAGAAGTATTTAGAAACAGTTCGCAAAGACGTGGTAAGAGACTTAAAGACAGATCAAAATAAACAAAAATGATAGATTTTTTATACCATGCATTAGGCTTTTGTGGAGAACATTGGCATCCGAATGCAATTAACATATCAGCTATGATTCTAATAGCAACATTAATTATTAAATCAATAAAAAACAATTATGAAACAGCTTAAATTTTATTGGAAGCTTTATTATCCTGTAGTATTATCATTCCTATCATTCCTATATTCTGTAGGTCTATGGTTTTCAGGAAGTCAATTAGAGGGTATCTTTGTTGGTATTTGGGTACCATCAATTTTAGCACTATCAATCTGTATCAGACAAAGAAGAAATGACTACTACAGAGCATTAGCGGCAAGAGACGCTATGAGAAATAAAAAATTTAAAAACGCAAAATAATGAATTCACCAATCATGTTTATTATTGGTTGTGTTATCTTTTTCGTGTATCTTTATGCACTACTAAAGGCTATTCACTGGGGACATAACTCTCAAAGAGAAGATATGTTAAATGACCCAGAGATGAGAAACTACTACTCTAGACATGGTATGCCAGATAATATGGATTACGATGGCATGGGTAATTACGGAAGGTTCCCATCTACAGAGCCAAAAAAGAGAAAAAGAAAGACAACTAAAAGTAAAACAAAAACCAAAGAAAAGGTATAACAAGTATGAAATTGATTCTAGTAGGTAAAGCCGCTGCAGGCAAAGATTTTCTAAAGAATAGACTAATTGCTAAGAATTTCAAGCCAGGTATTAGTTGTACTACTAGACTACCTAGGCACAATGAAGTTGATGGCGTTGACTATCACTTTATGACTGAAGATGACTTCAAATCTAAATTAGATTCTGGCGAAATGTTAGAACACATGGTATTTAATAACTGGTACTATGGTTTAACTAAAGAAGAATTTGAGCAGGCAGATGTAATGATAATGTCAAAAGATGGCTTAGACGTTTTACCAAAAGCTTATAGGGATAGATGTATGGTAATATATCTAGACCCTCCTAGAATGACTAGAGTAGAAAGGCTTGAATGGAGAAATGACCCTAACGACTCTATTACTAGAAGAATGAATACTGACGATGAGCAGTTTAAGAACTTTAGAGACTTTGACCTAAGGGTCAGAAATGAAGATTTTTAAGGAGAATATATATTAAACACACTAAAATTAAACAATATGAGCAAGACTCTAACAAATCAAAAGAAAGAACTAATCAAAAAGGTTGATGACATGCAGGCGAAAGCTGCTGATACTACCTTTGATGTTCAATTTGATGACAGAAAGATGGTTAAAACCTTAATGGAGCATTTAAACAAAGGCTACACTTGGAAAACTAATAACGCGGCAGTTATTGTTTCACTTTATGACCAGCTTAAAAAACAAAATAAAGAATTACTAAATTCCGATAGTGAAGATACAATCATTTCCTTAAGAGGTCATGAATTGAATGCGTTATACCAAGCTTTGTTGAATGTAGAGGGTAATGGCATAGAGAACGCTAGAAAATTTATCACCATGTTGACACATGTTGGTGAGACTGTATCTAAAGCGATGGCTAAATTAGCTGAGATGAATACTGAGATTTCTGAATTACATAAGCAGATTGATGCATTAGAAACTCAAATCAATTCAGCAGAGGAGGTCGAAGCGGAATTAGAACCAGTCGCAGATGAAGCAAGCAAGTAAATCTTCTAAGAGAATAGAATTTTTAGATCTTATTTCCGAGTCTATCACACATGAGGATATATTCGGAACACTGAACTATAAGAAAAAGTCAGAAGATCAGATCAAGCAATTTATTTATCCACACCTTGTAAGAGACCTAACTAATTATGTAGTCGAAGAAGGTGAAGAGGATAAAGAAAAAGCTAAGGAGACTGTAAAGTCTTCAATCAAATGGGAAGGTGATGTAAATACTACCGTTAATCACATTCTTTTTATGGGTACTAGAAATAGACCCGATATGGTAGTAGAAATGAATGGTATTAAAATTGCTATTGAATTCAAGAAAGGTAAAAGAGGTTCAGACCTTAGAGCTGGTATTGGTCAATCTTTAATTTATGCCACTCACTATGATTTCGTTCTATATCTTTTCGTAGATATATCAGATGATAAAAGAATTCAAAATGCACAAGGTGGTGTAAATGAATTATCTCTATGTAAAGAATTATGGGACAACTACAACATTAAATTTATAGTAGCTTAATATGGGTAAGACTTACGTAACATCAAATCTACAGTTAGGTAGACCAGGTTCAATTAAGAAGTACAAGAGAGAATTTGAGCATGTCGATGAAATGACAGATGCTTTAATTAACAACTGGAATACTGTTGTAACTAAAGACGATACAGTTTTTCACTTAGGTAATTTTGCACATGACCCTAAGACTGCACAAGATGCAATGTTAAGACTAAATGGTAAAATTATGTTCTGTCTTGGAGAACACGATGAAGCAATTGAACATCTTGATTCTAAGAACATGTTAAGACCAGGTTGTAAAATCATAAAATGTATTGAGACTAACAGCGACCACAAAGTCTCATTATCTTATTATCCACTAGGAGCTTGGCCAGGTAAAACTAAGAAATGGTTCTCTATTATTGGTTATCCTGCTAAGCAATTCAAATCAGATCCTAAGAAAAGAATTATTAATGTGTCTACCGACTTATGGGGACATAAACCACAAGAGTTACCTAAAGTGGTAAGTATATTCGAAGATTTCTAAATTGTTAATAACTTTTTGCAAAATAATTGCGAAAACTCTTTCTAGTGTCAAATTTTTTTATTATATTTGTACTAGATAATGTAAGTTTTATCTAGAACATGTAATTATATTAATATGATGAACAAAATAATTGCCAAAACTCTTTTTTATGTCAAGAATTTTTCGTATATTTGTTCATATATAAAATTGTCTAACGTTTAAACATTAAAAAATATGCCAAAAACATCCTATCGAGAATTAGCCGAAAACTTTCTTCAAACAAAATCAGAAAAAGACTACAAAGTCTTACATGATAAAATTAAACCAGGTCTTGAAAATTACGTCTTCAATGTCGTAAAAGACTCTGAGGTCAGGGATGACATTGTGACAAATACTCTTACTAAATTATGGACTAAAATCGAACAGTACGATCCAAAGTACCAGATTACAACATGGCTTTACAGAATTGCATTCAACGAATGTCTAGGATGGATCCGTCAAAGAAACAAAAAGCGTTCTATTGATGCACTTAGAGATTCAGGTATTGAAGTATCTAGATATTATGCTAGAACTTCTGCAAAAGACCTTCTTGTTGAGATGGAATACAAGTCAGAAGATGATTTCTATGCAGAAGATGCTGAGCTAATGAACAGATATGAAATGGCTCTTAAAGGTATCGAAGGCTTAAAGCCAATGTACAAAGGTATTTTAGAAGACAGACTACTTAACAATATGAAATATGAAGATATTGCTACTAAGTATGAATTGCCTCTTCAAACTATCAAAAACAGAATTCGTAGAGGAAAAGCCATTATTGCTTCAAGTATTTAAGAAACAATCAGAGTTTGTCGTACTATAACTGATACACATTTAAAAAATCAAAAACATAATGCGACAAGCTCTTACCTACGATGACATCCAGCTCATCCCTAATTACTCCGACGTGCCTACGCGTCAAAACATTTCACTGAGTGTAGCAATCAGTAAAAACTGGCAAATCGACATGCCTATTGTAGGTTCATGTATGGACACAGTAACAGAATTTGAAATGGCATCAACCCTGATGGAAATGGGTGGTGTTGGTTGTCTACATAGATTTATGTCTATCGAAGAACAAGTTAAGCAAGTTAAAAAGCTAGCAACTTTTCGTGACACAGACGTTTCACTTTCACATTTACCAATTATGGCTGCAGTCGGTGTAGTAGGAGATTACCTAGACCGAGCAGTTGAGCTTGAAGAAGCTGGATGTAATATCATTCTAGTCGATGTTGCCCATGGACATCACTCAAACATGGAAGTAGCTCTTACCGAGTTGAAAGCAAATCTGTCAGAGTTTACAGATGTTATTGCTGGAAACATTGCAACGGCAGAAGCAGCAGAAGATCTGATTGCTTGGGGAGCTGATGGTCTACGAGTTGGTATTGGGGGAGGTTCTCTCTGTACTACTCGTGTTAAGACCGGTTTCGGTGTTCCGAATGTTACTTCAATTGAAGAAGTAGTTGAAGTTGCAGACAACCATGGTGTTCCTGTCATGGCAGATGGTGGTATTAAATCATCTGGAGATATTGCTAAGGCGCTAGCTGTGGGAGCCGACTGTGTAATGGTTGGTTCACTACTTGCAGGTACAAAAGAGTCGCCAGGTGCCATCCTAGAAACTCCAGCGGGATTGTATAAGCGCTATCGTGGTTCTGCATCACTGGAAACTAAAGTTACACATGGTCAGAAGTCTAGAAATGTGGAAGGTGAGTCTACAACTATTCCTTTTAAAGGTGGAGTTAGATTTATTATCAATGGTCTGACAGACGGCGTACGTTCAGCATTCTCTTATGCTGGAGCTGATAACATCATGGACTATCAAGCTACTGTAAGCTACAATATAGTTTCTTCAGCAGGCTTGGCAGAAGCTAAACCTCATTTAATTTCATAATTTTAACAAAATAGTTGCCTCTAGATTTTTTATTGTCAGATTAATTTCGTATATTAGTACTGTAATTAAACAACAACACAAATGGACAACATAGTTTATATCGAAGGCGTGGGTTACTGCAAAGAAGTTACCGTTAATCGCTACAATGAAGACGGAGTGAATGAACCTTACAACATCTACGAACCAGTAGAAAAATAATCAACATGGAAACTATCGACCAATACATTATCCTATTCGGAATTCTTTCCTATATGGTATATCTTGCCACAAAAATGCAAAACGAATCAGAACTATAAGATAAACCTTATGCCGAAGTGGTGGAATTGGTAGACACGACAGACTTAAAATCTGTTGGACTGAAAGTCCGTGACGGTTCGAGCCCGTCCTTCGGTACAATATGCACCAGTAGCTCAGCTGGATAGAGCATCTGCCTTCTAAGCAGACGGTCACAGGTTCGAACCCTGTCTGGTGTACTAAATAAACAATTGCCAAACGTGGCATATAAGTAACATGGAAGATAAAAATTGGAACCCACACGATTGGCAAGGACGTTCTAGAAAGAATGTAGAAACTTCATATAGATTAGCTTTTTACTCTTTTATTGGAATGGCAATTACCTTGGTTATCGCTGGCTTATTAGCTTAATATGTTAACATTTAGAACCAGAAAACTGGTAAGACCTGTAGACCTTAATGCTGGTGGCAGTCTTTTCGGAGGTCAATTATTGAAATGGATTGACGAAGAAGCAGCCATCTACGCGATGTGTCAACTAGATAATCAAAGAGTCACAACTAAATTTCTATCTGAGATTGATTTCGTAGCTCCAGCTAGAACTGGTGATGTAATTGAAATCGGTCTAGAAGTAGTCTCAATGGGTACAACATCAATAACTATCAGATGTGAAGCCAGAGTAAAGAAGACTCAGAGAACAATTCTAAAAATTGCAAAAATGGTCTTTGTGAATTTAGATGAAAATCTAAAACCACTACCTCATAATAAAGTACTACATGAAGATATTTAAAAAGTTACTAGCTCCTTTAATTTGGATAAAAAATTTACAGGGAAACATTATAGAATCTCTGACTAAGAAAGCAGTCAAGAAAACAGGAGCTGATAAATCTAATAAATTTAAAGAATGGAAATTCAAGCAACCAATATGGAAGCAATTCCTTATTGAGTTAGCTATGTTGGGTGCCATAATTTATATCCTCTATTTAATTACAGGTTACATATTAATACCACTAGGATAATGCCCTTACCCTGCCCAGTCTGCAAAACTCCACTTCATGTCGATTTACAATGGTTGATACAAAACCCAATCTGTCAATGTCCTACTTGTCAGTCGGTAATGAACTTTGAAGTACCTGAAGATATGCAGAAAGAGGTAACTGAAGCACTTGGTAATATCAAGAAAATTAAGGACAAATATAGTGACATTGCAACGTTCGGAGAGAACAAGCAGAAGCTAATATAGGAGTAACATATTTCTATATTAACAGAGATATATAAACTGTACAACTTAAATAAAACTAATACAAATGGCAGGAATAGCAGATCAATTCAGAGGTCTTCCAATCGAAGATCTAATTGTTTCACCTCTAGTCGGAATGGCAAAAGGTCAAGCAAAATTAAACGAGGTAACTTGGAGATATATCAACGAAGTAGCTTTCATCAAAGGTGAAACTAGAGCGTTAGATGTACAAATCAATAAAGTCATGACTGACCCTAATACAGGTGAACAATCTTGGCAAGAGCACTACGCGAAAGTGCCTATGTTACCACTAGTTCCGCTACCATCTTTAGCTGTACAAAGTGCTGATATTGAATTTAATATGGAAGTTCAAACTTCTGACGTAGCAACAGACAAATCTTCTTCTGAAGCATCTATGTCTGCGTCTGCATCAGGTGGTTGGTTCGGTATGAAGTTCAAAGCGTCAATGTCTGGTAAAGTATCTTCTTCTAAAGAGAATACTAGAAAGACTGACAATTCTGCAAAATACAACGTGAAAGTTCACGCACAGCAGTTAGAGCCAACTGAAGGTATGTTAAAATTATCTGATGCTTTAGTATCAATGATGGACCCTACTCCAACAGCTCCAACTAAGAAATCTCCAACAGCTCCTCCGGCAGCTGGCGGCGGTGGCGCAGCTTAATCTAAGTTTACAAACGCATTCAAAAAAGCTCTCATCTGAGGGCTTTTTTAGTATTGAAACAATGATAACATTTTAAGTATAACAATCAACTTAAGTTAACTACAAATGGCAAGACTAAACGTCGAAGAATTAATTGGTGGATTGCTCGAAGCAGCAATGGTTTCTCAGGGTATTTCTGAGAGACAACACATCAATGCAATTCGTAACTACTTCAACGAGGACGGCAGTCCAATTACAAAGACATTTAAAGTCGGCGAGAAAGAGATGATTGTACCTCTCTTTATTCTTGCTGACCATGGTTCAGTAGGTTTATCAGAGTTAGAGATTGAATTTGCTGCTAGACTACAATTTGGTGATGACCCAAAGAAAACTTCAAATCTAAAGAGAGATTTGTTAGGTCTATTCAGAAAGAAAAACTACGAGCATAACATTGCAGAGATTAAAGTAGACCATGGAGCTCCATGTAAGCATAATCCTCCTGGTTCAAATGGTATGGCTTCAATTAAAGTGAAGTTTAAGAAAGATGATAAACCAGAAGCTCTATCTAGAATGATTGACCAATATATTGCTTGGATGCAAGACCCAGTGAATGTAGGTAAAGAAAACCCAGAAAAACCGAAACAGATACAAAAGTAAATTAGTTTACTCTTGTAGCTCAGTTGGTTAGAGCAGGACTCTTATACAGTCAAGGCCATGGGTTCAAGTCCCATCAAGAGTACCTTAAAGATGAAGATCGATAAAATTTACATATTAGCAATTAATATCACACAAGACAAGATAGACTCTATTAAAAAGAGATTAGACACCTGTGACTTCGGTACTAACATAGGCTATGAAATACTAAACGGCCATGACGGTAGAAAAGATCCAATGCCAGAAGGTTCTGCAGTCTATGAAGGTTGGGCAAGAGAACCATATACATGGAATAAATTCTGGCAAGAACCAGTTAACAAAGGTGAAGTAGGCTGCGCTTTAAGTCACATTAACGCTTGGCATCGAGTAGCAAACGGTGAAGAAGAAAGATGTTTAGTATTAGAAGAAGATTTCTTTGCAGTTAAATCTCTGTATGCTCTACCAGAAGTTAATGCAGATCTACCGATTGTATGGGATTATTGTGCTCTAGGTAGATGGACATTCAATAAAGACAATGATATTACCCTAGACGAAACTTTTTGTATTCCGTCTCTACATTACAATATGCACGCATACATTCTAACTAAAACTGGCGCACAGAAATTAGTAGACTATCAATTAGAAAAGAATATCATACCTTCTGATGAATTTATTGCAGCAACATATCTAAATCACAGAAGACAAGATATAGAAGAATTATTTCCAGTTAAAACAATGTCGGTTATAGCGACTAGAGAAGACTGGTTTAATCAATCATCCGACGGAGAAACATCATTAGTAAGTAAGCATGGCTGGAGAACAACCTAAATATCTAACAAGAGACAAAGACTATAGATGGAAACATGGTATTGACTACCGTGAAAACCCACATCTATATCATTCAGGTAGAGGTCAACAAGGTGTAACTATCTGTGAACCATATAAATCTGAAATAGGACAATACTGGAGATTTAAAACAGAAGTTATAGCAAAAACATCAGCAACTAGAATCTATGAGATGTTTCTTAATTATCTAAAAGAAGATGATTTTATAGGAGCTGATATGTGTAAGAAATTTATTCACATGGGTTTTACCAGAGCTAGAAGATATGCAAATCATAAGTCTGGTAGAAAATGGCAACAACATACGAATGGTGATTGGTCTGTAATTCCATTGGAAGCAGATAAAGATACATCAGAAAAAGCAAGAGCTGCCCAAGTCTTTCATGACCACTGGGTACTTGCCAGAAATAACGATAAATATCTAAAGCTCAAAAAGGCTCACAAGAAGAAGTATTGGAGTTAACTAATCAAGATATTGATAGAATCATAGAAATGGCATGGGAAGACAGAACCCCATTTGAAGCTATAGAATTCCAATTCGGTTTAAAAGAAAACGATGTTAGAAAAATAATGAGAACTCACATGAAAGAGTCTTCATTTAAAATGTGGAGGAAAAGAGTCAAAGGTAGAAAAACTAAACACACAAAAACATCAGAGGCTAAAAGATTTAAGTCTCAAAATCAAAAATGAGAAAACTCTTACTTATTATCGCTTTTATCTTAGGTACAACTCAATTTATAGCTCAAGACTTTAGAGAAAGAGACAAACAATTACATTTTGCAGCAGGAACTATAGCTGGAGCATTTGGTTATTACATGTATCAAAATGAATTTGGTAAAGTGCCACAATCACATTCAATTCTAGCCGGCTTAGCCACTGGCTTTGCCGCTGGTACAGCAAAAGAATTATTTGATACTGCGATACAAGGAGAGAAGTTCGATACGGAAGACCTAGCCGCTACAATTCTAGGTTCATTTACAGTCTCTGTAGTTATACCTTTAGCTAGAACTGAAAGAAAGAGGTTTAAACAGAGAAAGAGACGACCTAAATCAAAAAGAAAATGTTACAAACCATAGGAATTACATGCTCATCTTTTGACCTACTACATGCTGGTCATATTAAAATGTTAGAAGAGGCAAAACAACATTGTGACTTTTTAATCTGTGCATTACAGACAGACCCAACAATCGATAGACCAGAGAAGAATAAACCAGTACAATCCATTGTAGAGAGATGGATCCAGCTAGATGCTGTTAAGTATGTAGACCAAATTGTACCATACGCAACTGAAGAAGACCTAGAGAACATTTTTAAGTCTTTTAAGTTAGACGTCAGAATTATTGGCGAGGAATATAAGACCAAACCTTTTACCGCGAAACATATTTGTGAGAAACAAAATATAAAGGTGATATATAACTCCCGAGGGCATGACTGGTCAAGCTCCGGATTAAGAAATAGAATCAAATAATGAACAACGAGCAACAAAACGGCAACACCCAATTGAATCAAGATAGGAATGCATTCAATGACAGAGTCTCAAGATTTCTGAGACTAGGAGCTACGAACAGAGTCGTCTGGACTAATAGGAGGAGATACCGAACTATCTAATAAAAACTTTACTTAATGGAATTTGTACTAAACGTCTTAACGGTGTTTTTGACTCTTTTTGCAGTCATCGATATGCCGGGTAATGTTCCTTTGGTTATTCGTCTTAGAAAAGAGAATGGTGAGATAGAAACTGCAAAGTCTACAATTGTAGCCACAGTTATCATGGTGTCAATTCTCTTTATTGGTGATATTATCTTTAAATTACTAGGACTACAAGTATTTCACTTCGCATTGGCTGGTGCAATGTTACTCCTGTATTTTGGTGTACGAATGGTCTTAGGTATTGAGTCAGAAGGTTCTAGTGAACCAATGCCACCTTCAATCTTCCCTATTGCATTTCCAATTATTGCTGGTCCAGGTACACTATCAACTATTATTTCATTAAACCAAGACTTTACAACAGTAGTAATTCTAGTTGGAATTGTTTTAAATGCAATTGCAATCTTTATCTTCTTAAAGTCTGCAGATTTCATTCAAAGAAAACTGGGTAAAATAGGTCTAACAATTATGGAAAGAGTTTTTGGTATCATCCTAATTGCAATAGGTATGAAAATCTTAATCAACGCTTTAGTGTTGAGTATTAACTATGCTAATTCTATGATTTAAAGAACTGCTAGCGTAAATACGAGTACCATAATTACTACATAGAGTATTTTAGATACATCGATTTTAATTCCTTCCATTAATATAAAATTTGTTTGGGGTTTCTTTCAAGGATTAGATAACCATGATAGATTCTAGTTTTAATTTGAGGTAGAGAGAAATCAACAATCTCAACTATTTCATTAATCTGGTGATTATTCTCACCTTCTAATTTAGGATTATCAAAATAGTCATATCTGTTTCTATCGAAAGCCTTTCTCATAATATCATATCTGGTAATAAAGTAATCCATCTCTTGTTGTAGTCTTTCTAGATGTAAGAGGTGAGGAGATACTCTCTGGCTTAGGTAAGATTTATCTACAGACGTTAAGTAAGCATAAAGTAGATATTGTTTATGTTCAAAATCAATTGGTGGTTTTTGAAACCAGTCTAGAGAGATTAACTTCATATATTATATATTAAAAGAAAAAAGGGGCCGAAGCCCCTTTCTCATCTTAAAATAGTTATATGTCCATTGCGTTGATACCAGTCAACGGAATTCCATCTCTTTGCCTTAAAGGTATAGACGTAAATTCCATCGGCAACATAAGAAGGACCTCCCTGCATGCTACCATCCCAATAAGGATATGAGTCGTAGTTATCACCATAACCCTCGAAGACTAATCCACCCCAACGATTATAGACTTTAAATTCAATGTTAGTCCAACAACCTAGATCCAAGATAATCTTCCAGACATCATTGATATTATCATTGTTAGGAGTCATGACATTAGGAATAAAAACAGCCCATGGCCAACAGTCATCGTCGGTAGGATTACCAGGTGGTTCATCTACACAAGGCAGTCCAGTATTACAATCAATGAATTGCACCTCAATAATAGTATCAGTTAAATAAATGTACTCAATCACTTCGATTTCTAGAGTATCAGTAATCTGCACATATTCAATTACAGTTATAGTATCTGGTGGTAATTCTACAAATACTGTATCAGAAGGTAATTCTACAAAAATAGTATCAACAGTCTCAATAAAAACTGTATCTTGTGGTAGTTCAACATAAACTGTATCGACAATAGGATCTGGATATTCACAATTACCATTATCACAGGTTGCCTCTTCATTATAGTTATCAGCACATGGGTCCATGCAACCCCAAATGCAAATGGGCATTGCTGGTAGGGTAACACAAGCAGTATTATTAGATAGGTCTACATCTACTTGGTCACCGACTACACTAACAGTTACACATAATTCATCACCTTCTTCCCAGACTAATTCATTGTTAAATACATTAAGTGTATTTGTAGTCTGACCAGGAGGTAGTGCTACAGCATAAAATGGATTATTAGGAAAGTTAACTCCCCATTCTACAGAAGTTATTTCGAAACCATTCGGTCCAGTCCAAGACCATTGATAACTATAGATAGAATCTGTACCTATATTAGTAGCCTCTTGGTGGTATCTAATACCAGGCTGACAACCAGGTGGTATTTGATTGTAAATGTTACAGCTAACATCTTCAACCCAAATAGAATCTAATTGTATATCGACAATAGACTCTTCTACACAACAGTCAAATATATTACAATAGAAGTCCCAGTAATTAGAATTATGATATGCATTACAAAGAGCTTCACCATCTGGCGTATCACAGTAGATACAAGAACCATCATTCTCATCTGCTTCTTCATTATAGTTACAAGCAACAGGATCTGTACAACCTAGAATAGCTGGAAATTCACATGAACCATCATCAGTTGTAGCATTAGGGTCAAAGTTAACTGCCAATTCATCTGTACAACCAGGATAAAGTGGTGGAGGTGGTAATTCATCTGGACACCAGACTAAAGTGTTATTACTTAAATCAATATCCGGGTATCTTTGAGTCTGGTTAGCACAAGTACCACAAGTATCTGACCAATACTCAGTTGGAAAATCATCGATAGTTGCAGTCTGAGATAGATTAATCTGCCAGACTACTAGTTCCCAACATAGATCTTCTTGGGGATTATCTAA
>CETK01066272.1_pt1 | contig 13777 bp, 2 predicted proteins | sample 361431 | NCBI WGS metagenome assembly CETK01 (sample SAMEA2622452, study PRJEB7988) | marine metagenome | biome: marine biome (ENVO:00000447); feature: surface water layer (ENVO:00002042); material: "saline water (ENVO:00002010), including plankton (ENVO:xxxxxxxx)" | depth 5 m | reverse complement strand
ATACAGAAACAAAAAAAGCAAATTTCAAAGGAGAAAATTACAATTATGCAACAATTAGCCAGGTTGTACTTATTCCTCAGTCATCTGGACTAAAGAAAATAACTCCAATGGAAATTGAATTAGTTGCAAGTATTCCTTCTAATCGACGTGATTTTTTTGGAATGTTAACCTCACAAAATGTTGATTTAAAAATAGCTTCTAATGATTTACAATTAACCGTCTTGGATTTACCAAAAGAAAACAAACCAACTTCTTTCTCTGGTGCTGTTGGTGAATATGATTTTGAATTAAAATTAGAAAAAAATAAAATTGAAGTTAATGAGTCATGCTTGTTAAATCTTATCATTTCTGGAAATGGCAATCTTAATTTACTAACTGCACCAGAAATAAAATTAAGTAATAATATTGAAGTTTTTGAGTCAAAATCAAACGATAAAATTATCTTTAACTCAAGAGGAATTTCTGGAAAAAAAATTGATGAATATCTTTTGGTTCCAAGGTACAAGGGAAATTATGTTGTTGATCCAATAACTTTTACATACTTTAATCCAAATAAAAAAGAATATATAACATTGGATTCTGATGTTTTAAAAATTGATGTAATACCATCAAAATATGATGTTGATGAAACAGTTTCTAAGTCTGATTATAACAAAGAAAAAATAGACATATTGAGTGACGACATTAGATACATAAAAGTAAATCCATCTAAGGACATATTTAAAGAGAATTTTGTAAAGAGTAATATTTTTCTTGTTTTATTAATAATACCTATCATTGCTTTAATTTTTGTAATCCTAATTTTTTTAAATATAATTGATATATTGAAAATTTTTCCTTCAAGTGTTATTCAAAAGGTAAATCAAAGGCTTGACATTGCCAATAAGCTATTAATTGATAAAAAATTTGACGAGTTATTTTCTCATCTCTTAGATACTATGTTTTTCTATTGTGAAAAAAGATTGTTAATCAATAAATCTGAACTGAAAATTAACAATATTTTAAATGTTATGACGAATAAAAAAATCGAAAAAAAACTCACAGATGAGTTTTCTTCGTTTGTAAAGCAGTTTGAGTTATACAATTATTCGAAGAAAAAAAGAAATTTAGACAATATCAAACAAACAATAACTCAGCTTAATGAACTCATAATTAAAATTGATAATCAGCTATGAAAAAATATTTATTATTGTTCTTATTTAGCTTTCAGTTTGCTTTTTCGATTAATGTTGATTCAGTTTTCGTTTCCGCCAATAATTTTTATGAAATAACTGACTTCCGAAAAGCAATAAGTGAATATAAAAAAATTATTGACTCAGAAATTTCAAACAGTGTTCTTTACTACAATATAGGAAACTCACATTTCAAATTGAATGAACTTGGATATGCAAGGTTGTACTATGAAAAAGCAAAATTACTGACTCCAAATGACGTTGATTTGATTTACAACCTAGAAGTTTTGGAAAATAGATTAATTGATGATATACCAAAATTATCAAGTTTTTTTTTAATTGATTTTTTTAAAAAAATTAGTCAAGCTTTAACATCTTCAACTTGGTCATTATTAACATTAATTTTCACCTACTTGTCTGTAATTTTAATTTGTATAATAATGTTGCACAAAAGTAAAAAGTACAGAGCATTTGCACTCAACTTATTTTTACTTTCATTTCCTATTTTGATAATTTCTATTGTTTTTTTATTATCAAACACCATAAAGACTAAAGAATATGGCATATTAATAACTACGAACTCATACATTAAAACTGCTCCATCATCAAATTCAGAAAATGCTTTTATTATCAATGAAGGGGCTAAGTTTGAGTTGATTGATAATGTGGATAAATGGTCTAGAATTCAGCTAGAGGATGGTAATAATGGCTGGATTCAAAACGATAAATTTTTAAAAGTTCAAAACAAATAAATTTATTATTAGTTTTTTCTCTATTATTTAGTATATTGTATAGTTATAAAGTGCTAAGAACTATATGTTTATTTTAAGAAAAAAATATTGTTATTTATTTGTATTTTTTTTCTCAATTAATTTGGCTTTTTCTCAATGTCCTGATTCTTCAATAATAGTCGAAATTGATGAAATACAGAATAACACATGTTTCAACTCTGATGATGGTTCGGTTGAGTTTACAGTATCGGGGGGCAGTGGTGATTTTTCTTTATTTGAATATTCTATAGAAAATCAAAGTGATGGAAATGTCTTTATCAATTCATTATTTCCACCGAATTTTTCAAATTTATGGGCTGGTACATGGGTTTTGACAGTTTCTGAATACAATTTGTTCAGTGTATTAATTGACCAATGTAGTGATATTGAAATAGTAATAACTGAACCTTCTCCGATAGAATTTGATTCTGATTTAGATAATGATGGTTTTATCAATTCTAATTTCACTTTCACAGACTTTGTTTGTTTGGATGAAAACAACGGAAGTGCAGAAGTTAATGTTGGTATCGAAAATGTTGAATTGACATATTATTTGATTGACGAGCAGAATAATATTTTACAAAATTCAAATTCTGGTATTTTCAATGGTTTGTCATCAGGCTGTTATTCCATCGAAATATTTGATGGAAATATTTCACCTAATCAGGACTGTATTTACTTTGTTGAGTTTTGCATAGAAGAAAGTGCTCCCGAAATATCTTCATATGAAATAGATCTATCTGGATGTAATGTTGTTGGTTCATCTAACTTTGAATTTTCTGGTTTCCAACCATACGATATTTCTTTTTATGTTGATGAAATCTTATTTGCACAAGAAATTGGCTACAATGAATCAAATTTTGAAATTAGTAGCATTCCCTCTGGAGCGGTTGAAATTATTCTATCAGATGCTTCTGATTGCTCTACGAACCTCAATTTTGATGTTCTAAATGGATACAATGATATAAATATAGTTAACTCCATTGTCTCTAATCCAACTTGTACAAATTCTAATGGATCATTACAAATTGATTTTACAAATTCAATTAATGTTATTAGTTCTGAATCTTTTGGAAATTTATCAATATACAGTGATATCAATGGCGATTGTCTGATTGATTCAGATGATTTTTTATTTTCAACTTTAGATATAATAAATAACAATTCTTTAGAATTTAATATTAACGTGGAAAATTTACCTCCGGGAAATTACGTATACTCTATTGAGGATGAATATGGCTGTAATGCTTCATCTTGTCTAACTGTTGAAAATATATTTCTAAATCCTGATCCAAATATTTTTTTCACATCTGTTGATGCAATATGTTATAATAGCTCTGGAAGTGCATATGCAACGCTGGATACAAATATTATTGGAGGAGTTCCCTACATAAACCAAGACTTTAATTACTTAATTAACTGGGTCAATTCTTCCGGCAACAGTGTTGATTTTATATCCAATCAGTCTGAGATAATCGCATCTTCATTACCAGCTGGAAATTATTCAATTATAATTACTGATGCTTCTGATTGTTCATTTCAACATGATTTTACTATAAATCAGCCAGAAATTCCACTTGACCCTGGTGCATCATCTACAACAGACGATTTTGGTTTCAATATTTCTTGTTATGGAGAGAGTGACGGCGAGATTTACATTCAGCCAGTTGGAGGACAAAATGAATATTACTCAATTTCAATTACATTTCCTAACGGAAATATAATTACCGACGTCTTAACTCCTGGTCTTTCAGATACGTATTATATAAACAATTTATCTCCAGGAGAATACGTGGTAACTGTTGATGATGGGGTTTGCCAACCTGTATCTCAAACTGTAAGTATTTTGCAACCTCTACCAATAGAGTGGTCTGTGGAAACACTGCCTTTGCCTTGTAACGGAGATGTTATAAATTGGTCCAACGGTAATCTTACAATTGATAATGGAAATTCATATACATATACCGGTGGGGTAGGTTCACCTAATTTGTTATGGTATGATTCTCCACAAAACTGTTCAGATATTAACGAATCTCTTGCTTTAGATATTAATAGTTTAGGTTCAGGTACATATTTTTTGTACAGTATTGATGGAAATAATTGTTGTACAAGTCAGGGACAACATACTGTTCCTGAAACTCCTTTATTTCAGTCTGACTTTAACCCTTTTGATTCTGAGCTTTGGATATATTGTCCTGGTGACAATTCAGGAATAATATCCTTTAACTCTTACGGAGGTACTCCATCAAACGGTCCATATACTTACATTTGGGAGTATAATGGTGAGTATATTCAACAATATGACAATATGAATGTTGTCGAAGGTCTATACTCTGGTAGTTATACTGTTTCAGTTGATGACACAAATGGTTGTGGTCCAATTTTACACAATATTGAAATTTTACAACCATTACCTCTTGAAGTATCTTATTCTCAGTCTAATTACAATGGATATGGTATATCGTGTTTTGGAAGCTCTGATGGATTCATTGAAATAGATGTCGCAAACGGACTTAACCCTGACGATAACTATTCTTACTTGTTTACATGGACAGACTCAAGTGGTAATTTAGTTTCTAATGAAGAGGATTTATATAATGTTATTCCAGGTACATATTATCTTGAAGTTTTGGTTGATATTCCTAGCTCTGAAAATTTATTTGAGACATGCTTATACAACAATGAATTTATAATTACTGATCCCGGAGAAATAGTTGTTGATTTAATTGATTACTCTGACGTAACCTGCAATGGAGCAAACGATGCTAATGTTGATATAGCTGTCACCGGAGGTGCTGGTAATTATTCTTTTAGCTGGTCAAACTCATCTTTTTCACAGAATTTATCAAACGTTGGTCCTGGTGAATATTCAGTAACTGTTACTGATCAAAACGGATGTAGTCTTACTATTATCGATATTGTTTCTATTTCAGAGCCAGATGTTTTTGAAATTGATATTTCTTCAAACGAAGCAAATAATTTTTCCCAACCAGCATTGTGTGCTCCAGGAAATGGAAATAGCAATTCAGGACAGATCTCAATAAACCTTGATAACCTTAATAGCTTTCTTAATGGTGGATCGCCTCCATTTACATTTCCTCAGTTATTTGATTCTGATGGAAATCAAGTTACAACATTGAACAACAACGATACATTAATTGCAAACTCTCTAGAGGGTGGTAATTATTCAGTTCTAGTTCTCGATTCAAACGGCTGTGAAGTATCGTTCAATATTTTTGTGCCAATTGATAATATTAGCCCAATTTCATTTACTCCACAAATTATCCAATCTAAATGTGGTCAGGGTGGTGGTTCCATATATATAACAAATATATATAACGGAGCTGCGCCATACAATATTTCTATTGTAAGTACTGATACTCCTTCTTTGTCTTACAATTTTACAACATCAACTGATTTTTCAAGTTTTGATTATAATTCTAACGATTGGAATAATAACGGAGTTGATGATTATGACCCTGACATTGATGGAGATGGATTAATAAATGAACTTGATGGAGATATTGATGGAGATGGTGTTTCAAACTATCAAGACTTTAACCCATATGGAAATCCAAACGATGACAATGATGGGGATGGAATTTTGAATATTGACTCTGACTTTAATCCATCAAACTTTGGCTGGCACCAGTCTGTTCCATCCGGATTTTATGAAATTACTATAACTGACGACAATGGTTGTACAGGAATTTTACAAGTTTCAATGGGAATTGAACAAATTGAAATAATTGATGTTTATCCTAAAGCTTCCTCATGTTCTTCAGAGACCGAAAATACATGTTTAACATTATCAAATAATGGATCTATTATAATAAATCCTAATTCATTGTCTGTTCCAACACTTTATCCATTTGAAATCTTCTTCAATGGTAATGAATATACAACTGTAAACGACTGGGACAATGATGGAGATGGTTCTTTTGATAATTTAATCATTGAAAGTTTAGATGCAGGTTCGTCTCATTCGGTAGAAATAATTGATGCTAACGGATGTGAATATGATATTGCGGATAATATAACTATTCCTCATTTTTCTGATTTAAACATTGAAATCGTTGGATTTTGTCCAGAATGTCAAGAGTCCAGTAATGGTGGTTTTGCTTATAACATAATTAATACTGGCGGTTTATCTACCCCTTTTTTTACTGAAGACTTATCACTTTTTTATACCAATAACAATATATCGTCTTGTATTTCTGATATTGATTCTGACGGTATTATTAATTGTTTTGATGATGATATGAACGGAGATAGTGTGTTAGACACTAATCAAGATTTGGATGGTGATGGTATAGTGAATAGTGAAGACGATGACGTTGACGGTGATGGAATTTCTGATGATATAGATAATGATATTGATGGTGATGGTATAATCAATGTAATTGACAATGATATAGACGATGTTTTAACAGATTGTGATAATCTCAATAATATTAGTTATAATCCAATATTAACTTACGGTGAACTGAATGATAATTACTATTTTATAAATTCGGAATTTCTTTTAAATATTCCTGACCCAAATGTTTTACCATCATATCATTATGAATATGTTACAAATTTTGAATCCTCATACGACCACGTAATTGGTGGTTTATCTCAGGGAAATTACTTTGTAACAGTTGTCGATAATTTTGGATGTCAATTTACTGAAGAAATTGAAATTAATGACGAGATTTGTCAGAATGAGTTTGGTTCTACCCAGTACAATAATTGCTTATTTATCCCATCTGTATTTACTCCCAACAATGATGGTATAAATGATTTGTGGGATATATACAACATTGAGATTTATGAACCTGGTGTTATTGTTAAACTTTTTAACAGATGGGGACAAATTGTTTATGAAAGTGGGATGGATTTTACATATTCCGATGATTTGTGGAATGGAAAGAATTCTAATGGAAAAGACGTTGAAATAGCAACATACTATTATGTAATTGAGTTGGAAGGTTATGAAAAAAATTATACTGGTTATGTAGTTGTAAAGAGATAATAAATGATTAGAAACTACTTTAAATATTTAATTTTATTAATGGGCTCATTATTGTTTGCGCAAGAAAGTCCTTGGGTTATTTATAGTACTGATTGCAACGCTACAATCTTGTTACCTTCAGACCTTGAAATTACGTTGAATGGTAGTGATTTCTTTGAAACAATATGGCTTGGGGTAGGTGATACAGATGGTAATATATTTGGTTCGGCAGAATACACACCTGGTAATGGTAATACAATTGCAGCATTTGGTTTTTCTGGTGATTTTGATGGTTTTCAAGGGGGCGAAGAGTTTATATGGTACGGTTTTTACAACAATACTACGGTTAATTTAATACCAAATCCTGGAGTTGAAACATATTCATGTAATGGCCTAGTTATTTCACTAACTTCCCTTGATATTCAGTATAGTTCAAACATTATTGTTGGATGTACTGATGAACAAGCGTGTAATTACGATCCCAATGCTGTTGAAGATGATGGATCGTGTTTATTTTTTGACATCTGTGGCGTATGCGACGGGGATGGTACATTATGTTTTGGTTGCATAGATGAAACAGCATGTAATTATGGTGGAAATTCTATTACAATTGATGATGGTTCTTGCGAATATGAATCATGTTTAGGATGCACAGACTTCACAGCTTGTAATTTTAATCCTATTTATACAATTGATGATGGTTCATGTGACTACTCATGTATTGGCTGTACAGACATCAATGCTTGTAATTATAGTTTAGCTGCAACAATAGATGATGGTTCATGTGACTATATTTCATGTATTGGATGTACGGATACTGCCGCATGTAATTACGATTCTTTTGTAACAATATCATGTTTAGATGATAATGTTACTTTTGATGGATTTACTTTGATTGGTTCATATTTGAATAGTTATTATTATGTTTCTAATACTGCATCTTCTTGGACAGATGCAAATAGTTTAGCAACTTCAGTTGGAGGTAATTTATTGATAATTAATAGCCAAGAAGAAAACGATTATTTATCTTTAGTAGTAGACGGTGATCAAGTTTTTTGGTTGGGTCTATATCAAAATATTGAAAATCCTAATTTTTCGGAGCCTGATGGAGGATGGGAGCTTGTTGATGGTTCTGACTTTGTATTTACAAATTGGCAAAATGGAGAGCCAAATGAATCAGGTTTTCAAGCTGAGAATTATGCTACCGTTCAATTTAATTTAGGTTGGAATGATGCTGCTAATGCGGATATTTTAGGTGTTGGCACACAACACTTTTCTATTCTTGAAGTTCAGAGTTGTTGTATTTATACTGAAAATATATGTGATATATGTGATGAAAATGGAAATGTTGTTCAAAACGATATTGACGGGGATGGTGTTTGTGATGACGATGAAGTATTTGGTTGCACTGACCAGACTGCATGTAATTATAATATAGACTCAACTGAGGATGATGGATCTTGTTTTTTTATTAATATAAATGATTTATGTAGTGTCTGTTCAGGCGAAAATGACGGGACAGGCTTTATTATTAACAATGATCAAGATTCTGATGGATTATGTGATGATGAAGATCCTTGTCCTGAAAACCCATTAAATGATGTAAACAATAATGGAATTCCTGACTGCGATGAAATAACAGGTTGCACTGACCAGACTGCTTGTAATTATTATTCATCTGCTAACACTGATGATTTATCATGTGTTTACGCTACTGACTGTGACTTTTGTTCAGGTGAAAATGATGGAAGTGGTACAGTAATAGATGGTGATAGTGACAATGATGGAATATGTGATGTTGATGAAGTATCAGGTTGTACTAACCCAAACTCATGTAATTATAACGAATTGGCAACTGACGATGATGGCTCATGTGAAAATCAGTCATGTATTGGATGTTTAGACCCAACTGCATGTAATTATTGTGAAGATTGTACAATAGAACTATCATCGAGCTGTAATTATGATTCTTGTTGTGATGACTCTAGTTTTACAAATTTTGATCCTAACTGTAATTGTCCCGATTCCAACACATGTTTTTCTATTCCTGATGGATGTGACTTTAATTGTTTTAGTCAAGGAGAAGGTATATTTCCAATTCCTGTAACATCTGTTTATGGTGCATTTGAAATTAGTTGCTTTGGAGCCAGTGATGGTTTCTTGACAATTGATTTCAATACAATGAATTTAATTTCTGACGGAGCCGAACCATATACAATTCAAGTCTATCAACAGATTGATTTGAATAATGATGGACTTATTACTGCTGACGAGGAAACATATATAACAAATCTAACAGAGGACTTTCCAACTGTTGAAAACTTGGTAGCTGCAAATTATGTTCTTCTTGCATACGATAATAATGGTTGCTGTGGTCAAACTTTATTGACTATGAATCAGCCTGGTGAGAATAGTTTGAATGTTGTAAATTATGATGATATTACATGTCCAGGTGGTACAACTGATATTAATTTTACTATAGAAGGTGCTGTTGGTCAATTTGATGTTATAGTCAATAGTGATTTATACCTTGAAAGTATTGATGGCGGTACGGTGACTGTTTCTACAGATGACTCTGATAATGATGGAATACCAGACGATTTTGTAATACTTGATTCCGGACTCGCAGAAGTAATATATGGACCTAATCAAAACTTCTGGCCCGACGTAATTGATATTGATGGTAATGGAAGTATTGATGACAATATTAATGAATGTCAGGACGCTATGACAATTTACATAAATATAGAAAATAATGAAAATATCCAAAATGGTGATTTAATCGGTGCATTCTATACTCTCGGTGACGGAACTCTTCAGTCTTTTACATACACCACATATGTTGCCTCAAGTAGTGGAAGCAGTTTTTTAACTATGCAAGTCTGTGGAGGAAATGACAATGGGTTTAATAATGGAGAAGAGATTGTGTTTTTAGTTTATGATGTCAGTGAAGATATCATTAATGAGGTTGAAGTGCAATATGAGCTTATTAATTCATCTGGAACATTTACTGATATTTTTGAAACAAACTCAACATTTGATGGTATATGGATTTCATCATTGTCGGTTATCGGAGAATCTGGAAGCGTTCCAGATTTTTCAATTACAGTTCAGGAAGGTCAATATAACATTAGTATAAATAGATCTACTGAAATTGATTCTGATGGTGATGGATTAATTGATCAAACAATAGTATGTAATGTAATCGATACAATTCTCAATATCTCAGATCCGGATAATATGCAGGTAGATATTGTAACTGGCGGTTCTGTATGTAATTATTATGACGATGACGGATTATTAGAATCGACTCCAAATGGTTATATTCAACTTGATAATTTTATTGGTGGAACACCTCCATATGTTTATCAATGGACTAATCCAAATGGTGATATTATTAACCAAAGTTTCAGTGGAGGAATTGAGACTCTTGATGACTTTGATTCAGACGGCGTTTTGGATGATTTAGATTTTGTTGGATCTGGTTTATATACCTTAGATGTTACAGATTCAAATAATTGTCCATTCTCTGTTGATGTTTTAATAGAGGGTTCGGATTTATTGTTGTCAGAATTTGAAATTGATTATGACCTCATTTCTTGTTCTGGTGGATCTACGTCTGTTGATATATCATTATTAATTAATGGCCAATTATTAAATATTAATGAAGAAAATTATTATTTCGAGTGGTTTAATAATTCGACAAATAATTTAGATTTTTCAGGAGATTTTCTGGGAGAATTGACTTTAACTGGAATCCAAGAAGCTAATTATACTGTCAATGTTTTTGATGAATCTGGATGTTTTATTAACCAAGACATTTCAATTGATGTAGAACCTTCTGGTCAAATAGCTATTTTTAATCCAACAATTGATGTATTATGCGGTGATTCTGAAGGTTTTGTTAGCTTCAGTAGTTGTCCAACTCCAGATGGTCTATGTGTAACTAATGGAACTCCTCCTTTCCTATACACATGGTATGAAGTTAATGATTTAGACAATGATGGCGTATTTGAAGATTATATTAACCTTGGTTATCCGTCGGATGTAACTTCTACTAACTTGTCATTTGGGACATATTCATTCAATATTACTGATTCTAATGGTTGTAATAGTGAGTTATTTTTTGAAGTTAATCAACCTGATCCAATAATTTTCGAATCAATAATTGACCCAATTTTATGTCCTGGTGATAATGCATCAATTTCTCTTGAAATTGTTCAGGGTAATCCTGGTATTTATGAATTTATTTTTCAAGGTGAAAGTTCAAACATAACTATTGGAGACGCTTCTGAAATAGATTTTAGTTGGAATCCAACAGATGTAAATATGACATTGTTATTTAATGATGTTTCAATATTCAGTGTTGGAGATGTAATTGGTGTTTTTTACACAGGTGACAATGGAATTACTTGTGGTGGTTCATTTGAATACGACGGTTCAAGTGTTTTCAATGTTCCTGCTTGGGGTGATGATAGCTCTACAACAAGCGATGATGGTTTTGATCCGGGTGATGAAATTTTAATTTTAGTTAACATAGGTGGAATTGTTTACGAGTTAGAGATAATTGATTATGATAATGTTTTTGATTCTCCATTTAACTATGTTCCTCAAGGACTATCTGCAATTACTAATGTAGTTTTTGGTGATGAGTTTTCTCAAGGACCTAACTTTTCTTCTGGTCCGCTGGAAGAGGGGAGTTATTTTATTGAGGTTTTTGATGGTAATTTATGTTCTTGGAGCGAGTTGATCGAAATTGAAGGAGTTGAGGAATTTAATATTGATTATGAATTAAATAATCAGTTGTGTTACAGCACTACAGGTGGAAATATTCAAGTAAATGTAAGTGGAGGTACAGCAAATGATGATTATGTATTTTTATGGACAAATGATTTAGATCCAAGCTTTGCAATATCTGAATTTGGTTCGTCTTCCGGACTGAGTGATTTACCTGCTGCTAATTATAACCTACAGGTGATTGATAATAATGGATGTGTTGAAAGTCAGGTATTTGAATTAATTGTTGATACACCAGAACCTGATATCAACGTAATTGATGAGCAATGTGATAATGATGGTGAATTGTCGGTTTGTGTTAATTGGGAAGGTTCAATTGAATTATCATTAACATCAACAGGTTTTTTTGAAAGTATTATTATTCAAAATAATGAAAATGATATTAGTTGTCATAGTTTCACTCAGTTAGATGACACTAGTTTAATTGGAGCCTACACTCTCATTGCGACAACATTAGAAACAAACTGTATTTATTTTGATGATCAAATCGTAATAAATCCATCTCAACCGATAGGTGTAGAATTTTTTACTGAAAATCCTGAATGCTATGACGGTGAAGGTGCAGTGTACATAACTAATATATTTGGTGGACAGGAACCATATTCAATTAACTGGCAAGGTATTCAAACTAACGCTGTTCCAGTTGGAGTTCATCAATTTACCATCACTGATGCCAATGGTTGTGAATACACGCAACAATATGTAGTTCAAAATTCTAATCAAATTGGAGTTAACGCCTCAGTTATTAATAATATTTGTTTTGGAGATTCAAATGGCCAAATATCATTTAATATCAATGGCGGTATAGGCAATAATTATAGCTACAGCTTATTAAATGAAAATAATATGTCTATAGTTAATGGTGTGGGCTCCTCAGCGACCGTTACAAGTCTTCCATCAGGTTCATATAATATTTTAGTTAATGATGATTTTGGATGTACATATTCTCAGGAAATTATTATTGTTGATCTGGAACCAGAGATTACTTTAAATAACGTTAATTTCGATGATTCGCAATGTTTTGGTGGAGAGTCAATTGCCTCAATCAATTTGTCTAGTCCCAATAACTATATTTTTAACTGGTATAGGTTAACAGGCCCAGATGACGACATTGATGATGATGGAATTCAAAATGATGAGGATTTCGTAATAAGTGGTGGAGAATTAGTAGCATCTGATGTTGGGTTGTCTGAAATAACATTAACTGACATTGAATTTAACTCCCATTTTTATTTATTCGTTGAGTCTCTATCTAATTCTTGTGCTTCAAATATTGTAGTTTTTTCAATATCATCGCCACCTGAGTTTAATATTTTTGTCGATGATATTTATCTTTCTTGTTCTGGGGACATTGCCTCTGTTGTAGCCGACGTTTCCGGGGGAAGCGATTGGGATATTGATGGGGATGACATACAAAACAATATCGATACTGATATTGATGGTGATGGAAATTATTTTAATCTGGATGATTGTCAATCTAATTGTAATGACGATGATATTGACATAGATAATGATGGCATCCCTAATGAGATTGATGATTATATTGGAGGAACTTTGTATAATGGACTTTCTACTAATAGTCATCCCAATTTTACCAATGGTCTAATTTATGAAGACGAATTTGGAAATACAGTAGATCCAAATAATCTAGGTGAGGGCTTATATTTTGTATATTCGATTGACAGTAATGGTTGTCAAAGTAATTTAGAAGAATTTGAAATAATATCACCAAATGAACTTGAAATTTCATTATCATATGACTACAATTCGTTGGGTCAATTAGAAATTGTAGATAACGATATTGAACTTCTGTGTTATGATGATCATATCTCAATAATTGTTAATATTATTGGAGGTTCTCCCGACCCGTCCAGTGGATACTTTATAAATTGTGTAGACGAGTATGGAAATGTATGCGATATAAATGATGAATTTACAAGTGGTTTGTATTTTGTTTCTGTTACTGATTCAAATAACTGCTCTGTTACTCAGTCATTTACTGTTTTAAATGAGCCTGACGAAATCGAAATAGTCTATGAAAC
>CETK01022184.1_pt1 | contig 13780 bp, 3 predicted proteins | sample 361431 | NCBI WGS metagenome assembly CETK01 (sample SAMEA2622452, study PRJEB7988) | marine metagenome | biome: marine biome (ENVO:00000447); feature: surface water layer (ENVO:00002042); material: "saline water (ENVO:00002010), including plankton (ENVO:xxxxxxxx)" | depth 5 m | reverse complement strand
CAGAGCCGCCGCCTCCGTCTGTGCCGCCGTCACCAGTTCCGTCTCCTTGGAAGTCCGGGTCGTACGCGTCAGGTATTCCGTCGCCGTCCGAGTCGCTCATCTCTCCGTTTGATGGGTCGTTTGGATAAGGGTCACTTCCGTCATCTTGGCCGTCTCCGTCTGTGTCAGCGGCATTCGGGTTAGTGCCTGTGGCATATTCCTGTGAGTTGGTCAGACCGTCTCCATCCGGGTCGGCGTTTGCGTCTGAAGCTGAATTTGGATTTAGTCCATATGCCACTTCCCATCCATCTGGCAATCCGTCGCCATCGGAGTCAGGGTTGTTCATGTCAGTACCAGCTGATTGTTCTTGGGCGTTGGTCAGTCCATCACCGTCCCAATCTGCACCGCCATCGTTGGGATCCAGTGGGTCGGAGCCATCGGCGGTAACTCCTATTGCACCAGCCATGGTGACTAGCAGGAGTGCTGTTAGTATGCTTGCATTCTTTGTATTATCCATTATTCATCACGTTCCTATTTACTGATTTGTGTGTGTTTTTGGTTGAAGGGAACCCGCCGTTCCCTCTATCCAGCATCGGCCTGAGCATCGTCAGGACTGATGTCTGGGAGGGATGAATTTTCAATTAGATGGAGAGGCGAACATAATTGTTTTGAAATGTTCTTTTTTTCTTATTTTGGTCCTCTCCTCCTATTTTTCATCCTTTTTGGCTGTCGTTCTCAGGAAACCCTCTGTCTCCTCTAGTTATGTGAAGAGCGTAGATAGTATAAGAACTGCGCGGACTGATGATATCTGGTTCAAGGTGTTAATTTGGCGAGATCGGACTTGAATTTGGTTCTGGTCATGAAATGTCTTACTGGTGTTGTAACAGAAAGGAGGATCAACGCGACAAGAAAAAGTGTGGACCATGGAGGGATGCCCCTACCTAGATTGAGGTACAGGGTCCACCCAATTATGATTAGTACCCAAGGCCGATATCTTCTCGAGAACAATGAAAGTCTGGCACTTGCTACCTCTTCAGAATAAAGAGGGGAATACTCTCCGGGAGCAAGCATGTCATTTTCGATTGCGCATCTTGCACAAACAAGGTATCTGGGACCATTGCCCTTGGCGAACTGGTCAATGGGATAGTTTTGAGTGCACATTCGGCAGGTTGGCATGTTTTACGCCCCTAGCATGGGGAGCCTTTTCTTCAACACTGCGGTCAAGTGCACAGAGATAGGAATTCTTGAGCGATGAGGTGGCCGCCGACGCTACCGGCGGATTCAGGGTGAAATTGAACGCCGTGAATCGGAATATGGCGGTGTCTAACACCCATGATTATTCCACTGGGGCTCTCCCAAGCATTCGGGACCATTTCATTTCCAGTTTCAGTTATCACCAGGCTGTTGTATCTCATCATGATGTGATTTTTCTCTAGGTGAGAGAAGAGGCCTGTTCCATCATTGTTCACAGAACAAGGTGCCCCGTGAACGGGCCCCTTCTCAGAGGGCCCGAGGGTAAAACCATCAACAAGGCACAATGCTTGATGCCCAAGACATATTCCGAGCACGGGGATGAGATTTCGATCATTGAGGAGGTCCCCGCGGAGGGCGGATTCCGCAGCCGCCATCGATCTTGCATAGAATTCAGGCCTTGACGGCCCTGGTCCTATAACGATGCCTGAGGGCGCGATGCTTCGAACGGTTGAAATTAACCAATTCTCGGAGTCTTCAGAGGGGTCTTCGCTCCACCCCTGGAGCACAGATACTCTGGCACCGAGGTTGACAAACATATCTCTTATGTTATTGGTGAAAGAGTCCATGTTATCGAGTATGATGATTTTTTTCCCGATGGTTTCCACAGATAAATCAAGTTTGGGTGTACCTACAGAGGGCCTTGGCATAATTGTGTTACTCATTTTCAATGTCGGGAGTTTCTGATCAGATTCCAAAGCTGTGATGTCCCATGTGGCTTTCAATACTGCATCAGCTTTCCATTCAGCCTCTTGTGCCTCTTTTTCTGGTATCGACTCATGGACAATGCCACCTCCTGCCATCACCCTACCGAAGTCAAGGCCGGATTTACTCTTCACATCCAATGTTCGAATGAGGATGTTTAGCTCAGCTAACTTGTTGCGTTGATGGATATGTCCAATGGATCCGGTCCATGATCCCCGGTGTTTTCCCTCGAGGTGATTTATAATCGCCATACTTATTTTCTTGGGGCAGCCTGTTATCGATCCTCCCGGAAACATTGCAGATATTGCTGCAGGGATGTCTCGTGATGGCGATAGTTTACCAGTAATGTCAGAAACTAAGTGGTGAACACTGGGATGGGATTCCAGACGGAAGCTACTCCACCTGACTGAGCCAGGGACGCAAACCTTCGATAAATCATGCTTCTCCAGATCGACCAACATCATGTGCTCCGCCAAGTCTTTTTTTGATTCCATTAATTGTTCTCTCGCCAGTATATCGTCGTCTTCATTGTACATTCTAGGAGAAGTGCCTTTTATTGGCGACGTTTTCAGATCCTCCCCCTTGAAGTGAAGAAGTTGTTCTGGGCTGGAGGACGCTATCGTCCAACCTAGATCTTTACAACTCATCCATGCTGAATATGGTGCTGGATTGGAGGAGGAGAGTCTAACAAATGCATCCCAGGGATCACTGTTAACCTCGCCTTGCCAACTTCTGCCGTAATTTACTTGGTAAACATGGCCATATTCAATCGCTTCAATGATATCCCTCGCCTTTTTTTTATGGCTCCCTCGCGGCTCCGATACGACATGTGGATTGATTCGTTTTTGATGCGGTGGTCTTTCAGTTTCAATCCACCCGATGATATCAGTCGTATTGCAGGGTGTTTCACCGATCAAGGATATCGAGTTTTCAAGACGATGATGTATTATCCAACCACTTGTGATCCACATTATTCCGAGGACTTCTCCTCCATCGGGTGTATTCTTCATTCTGGGTGCTGATGTCCACTGACCCAGATCATAACCTAAAATTCCGACAAAGCCGCCTGGAGAAAGTCCAGACCTAGGATCTACAGGGCCGATTGACTCAAGATCGCGGATCGATTTCAGTGCTGATTCTAGATCTTGGTGTTTCTGTGTCTCGACATCTACCCACGCTGAGGTTTTCCTTTTCTGGATTTTCACGATCAGATCTGGAACTGGGGATAAGTCGAGGAAACCGTCCAATGGATTATGATCGTCGTGCTTTTTGATTGAATGGGGTTGCAGAAACAAAACTCTCACATCCCCTATTGCAGGGATCATTGAACTTTGACCTCGATCATCAACTGGACCTCCGGATAGAAAGAAGACTTCGTCTCCTGATGGGTCCCTATTTCTGATGCCCTCAAGAATCGACATCAATGGATTTTCTTTTTCAATATCAAGAACGTACTCGATGCGTTTGGATCTAGATGTCAAGTAAGTGTCCCTCCAAAATTCCTGAGTCTTCAATCTCGCAGAATAAGTCCTCCAAGGGAGAGTCTATTTGATAGTTAATTTGATGAGAATCTATCGACTTTATTCTGCGAATTCCCACTCCGGTTCCAAAAGCCAATGCATCTTTGATTTGATTCATTTGTGATATTTTTATTGGTTTCTGAACTACACTGATCTTTCTTGAGATTAGATTCAGAGTCTCATTTAGTGTTACAGATTTTACTGCCCCCATATTTGAATTTGGGATTGCAAGCTCGCCATTTTCAAGGGAGAAAAGCGGTGTGAAAGTGTCACCGTCTACAATTAAATCTCGATGGATCAACAGGGCAGCATCTGCCCCCTTGCTCACTGCTGCACGTCTGGCATTGGAATAATCGGTCCAACTACCTTGCTTGATTCTTGGTCCATTTCCATATCTGCTTGGAAGTGGTTGTGTTGACAAGCGAATACTGGAGGGTGCGGTAGTCATTCGCCTCGGCAAAACAACAATCCTTCCGTCTCGGTGAACTTCTATTCTAGCAAGGAAGGGGGTTTCTGGAGGCTGTTCAAGTCTGTCGATTAGATGTTTGACGCGGTTTGGATTGGTATCCAGGGTTTTGTTGAATACGATTCGGTAGGATTCTCTCAATCTAGATATGTGGGCGTCTAAGAACAGGGGTCCGTTTTGATTGATTCTCATGGTTGTGAAGACCGGTCCTGAATTCAACACGTCCCCCCACATGAGATCTCAGTATTGAACTAGTCTATTAGATTAGGTCATCTAGATCCCTGGCCAAATCATCCAGATCATCCATTTCGACGGATAGGTCAGACTCTGACGGTGTATTTATTTCCGAAATGGGTTTCATTGGGATTTCGACTGTCTCCTTGGCCTCAGTCCCGGATTTGATGTCGTCATCGAATAGAGCATCTATTTCCACCTCCCTGGTTGATATCTCCCACAAATCGTCCACAGATGTCCTTCTGGATCTGAACGTGAAAGCTGCTCCAATCGCGGCCAGGCCAAATATTATTGTGCCCAAGAGGATGTTAAGATCACCGTTAACCAAAAGGTCAATGACAGAATCTCCGTCACTGACTTCTGAGTCGATTGATCCCAATTGTTCGGTCCATGGTAAGACCATGACCGGGCTGGCTCTGTACGTGAATTTCTCCCCGTCGTAGGCCACGACTTCCACGTAGTGATTTATGGTTCGGTTCAATGGTCTGTCGTCCATACTGTCAAATCCAAACTGAGTGACAGTTCGATCGAGTGCTATTACGCTTGCATCCCTGACATCAGAAAAGGGAGTCTTTGCTGCATACACATGATAGCCTATCACATTCTGATCGCTACTTTCAGACCATTCCAATACTATTCTGGAGCCCGACGGGTTCCAGTAGGCGGACAGACCTGAGACATCCGGACAGGCTGGGCAGGGGTCCAGGCCCAATTCATCAGTAAGTATGATATCGCTTGATTCCAAATCAGACGTCCATGCGTTTCCGTTCGAATCCCTTGCCACTATGGAAACATAGTATCGTCGATCTGGCATCAACTCCGTTTTGCCGTCTGAACCGGTTGAGAATTCTATGAGGGCGATTCCTGACCAGTCTCTTGGTAGAACAGCAGATGGGGTCGTATCACCTAGGTTGGTGAGTAGGAACGGGGAGTCTTGTACAGCATATACCTCGTAGGATGAAATATCCGGAGCTTGGCTGGGCTCAAAGAGAATGAACATTCCATCTCCGTGATCCGGATCTCTGTCAATCAACTGGGGTGCAGGTATCCTGTCAGGCGGGTTAGTATCTTCTAGATTGGATTGTGGTAGTACCAAGGCAGTGTTCAGGTCCTCCAGATGCACATTTCCGGACAGGTCGTGGACGGTCACGGCGACATATAGTGGGATTTGGGGAGTAATCGGTAGACTGGCCGAATCAGTGAGGCTTGTGCCATACAATGCCTCGGATAGTTGCAATTCTACCTTTTGGGACCCGCCAATTTGCCTCTGTTGGATCGTCCTCAAACCACATGATTCTGGGCTCTCTGAGCAAAAGAACCACAATGAGGCCACGGAATCTAATGGATGCTCGCTCACCCATATCGTGTAGTATGCAAAATCAGGGGCTTCACTTCTTGACCAAACTATGTCTATTGAGGTACCGTCATCGGATGGATGGTCGAATGCTGCAATGTCTGTAATTCTGGCTGGTTCTGGACCCTCTGATCCGAGGTTATCGAAGGGGGTTGCATCGTCAGGTAGAACATTGTTTAGATCACCATTCCCCCAATCATCGTAAGCGATGACTGCAACCCAGTATCTGACACTGTTCTGAAGCTGGTTACCATCCCCGGCTCCGATTATTGCATATGAGTTTTCACAGCCTGATACAACATCTGCAACCGGCCACCCCTCCGCGCTGGTGGGAGGTGAGAATCCCGAAGCGGGTAGAATATGTATGTAATAGAGAACGCAATCTTCTTCTTCGTTGGGAGTCCATGTGACCTCGAGATAGCCCCCATCGTCGAAAGGCAGGTCTGATGCGGTGACACCGTTAACCCTCATTGGAGGGATGGAATCATCAAGACCTCCTGCAGCAACGAGTGGTCCGAAAAGGGCCGGGTTCTCAGAATCGTATTGACCGGCCTCGTCCACACATGACGCTGCTAGCCAAATCGGCACCGACGGAGGCACGTCTACTATGGTCTGGTTTCCAAGTGCGAAAGAGATGTCAACATAAGTGGGTATAACCTCCACATCAATTATTTCAACGGTCGAGTACCAAACTCTGGTAGAGTGTTTATCCAGGTCTGTGCATGGTTGCCACTCCACGAGTAGGCTCCCTCCGGAGAATCCGATTGGCTGTGCGTGCAGGAACGTCGGGGCCTCGGGTATGTTATCTATGGGGGTTGCTGATGCTCCAAAAATTGAGATAGGTCCCAGAGAGCCATCGGGGTATCTTATCGAGACTGCCGCGAAGTACTCCTCATTGGGTTGTATGTCTTGTAAGCTGTTACCCATGTACGCTTGATCAATCGTAACCCCCAGTGTCCTAAGGTCCGAAATGGACGCCACAGGGTTGATCTCGGTATGACCCCCACTCTCCAAATAATCAACATCCCATCCGGTGGATGCGTGCCATACATATAGCTCATAGGATATGAAACTCGGGTCCTCCGCAATCTCCCAATTGATCACCAATCCGTCTCCTGCATCCTTAGGTCGATCCTCGAATAATGTAATGCTGGTGGGAATTTCCTGCCTAACCCAATCGTATTGTATTTTGATTTCAATGGAGCCTGATTCTGGCGGTGAGAGCGCGAACTCCCAATTCGCGTTTGAAGGGGATCCGGCTGTGTCAACCGCCAACTGGAGTAATTGTTGCAGACCTGTCTGTGTCGAAAGGTTCCATGAGCCGGTGTAGTTCAATTCCTGGGCTTCAGACCAGACTGGTTGGGCGGCGATCGTGCTTGAGAAGATAGCAGGATGCCATGAAAAGGGTATTGAGCCGAAGTTCTGTACCCCAGTCTGAAGTAGGGAATCTTGTATGATTTCACTTGTCGGGATACGGACAGGGTTGCCGGGTCTTGCTTGGTCAGTGATGTCGTAAGTGGATCCCATGAACGTAAATTCCAGGTTCTCTGCCCTTGAGTACTCATCGACATACAGCCTTTCCAATGCCCAGTAGGGCCGATACGCGAGAGCGCCTTCGCTTGTGGCGAGTACGAGTGTGCTGCCGTATATTTCCATGTCATTGACTGTGGAATTGAGTGCAGGGTCGTAAGATCGTGGGACGTGGTCTTCCACTCCAATGATACTGAATCCTGTTCCTGACGAGACTAGCCTAGTGCCGTCCGAAACTAAGTTAGTTACAGGCCATGATGCAAGCGTCCCGGATGAGGGCCCGACCTCCATAGAAAATGATGTGGCGTTGTAGTGGTAAAGAGGGCCTGTGTCAGTCGCAATGTGTATACCCCAGATGTCGGTGGCTATCGATGTAACTGTGTTACTTGGAAGCATGTCCAGTGGATAGTCTCGCAACAAGGAACCGCTGTCTATTGACCATGATGAAATCCATGGTCTGGATGAACCAAAGCCCGGGTGGGATGCAAGAAGGACCCTCGGCTGATAAATCTGGACAACTTGTCCGTCTGCAATTGTAATGTTTTTACTCTTAGCAGGTGCTAATGTCATGCTAGATATGAAAGAAGAAACGAGTCCGTCTGACTGTGTCGTACGACCGATTACGGTTGCGTTTTGACCAGGGTTTGTGATATACGAAAGGCCAGTGGGCGACGAGACCACGAGGGTATCTCCATAAGTTGTGTTAGTAATCCACTCGAGTTGGTCTGATTGTCCTGGTAGTCCGTCATATATGGTGATTGGATCTAACCACTCCGAAGTGGACTCGTCAAACCTTCCCAGCCCCACTGAAGTTGAGATGTACGTTATGTTACCTATTCGTTCAAAATCCCCTATGTCATTTGCAGGTAGGGAGGCAAGGAGTTCAGGCTCGGCCCATATCCTCGTCGTTGTATCCAGCATTTGGAATCCCGATGCCGCGTCTAGAAGGCTCGTCAATCCAGTGTAGAGATCTGTACCGTCCAAAAACAAGCCGTCGATTGAATCGTGTATTAGCCCGGGATAGGAGCGAATTTGCCGGGTTGATAGGTCTAGGCTCATCAGTCCTCTGTACGTGGTTGAAAGCCATAGAGTGTCTCCATCGAGGAACATGTCCTCCAAGATATCATCGTTTAGATTGTATGAGTAGGTCCATGATACATTACCATCCTGACTCACGACACCTTCCAGGATTGTTTGGCCATAACCGCTGCTGGATTGCCAACCTCCCTGGTTCGATCTACCCACAGCGACCCAAACCTCTGCCCCCCGTGAGGCATACTCAACCACATCCCCGGATGGCAATATGAGAAGCTCGTCAAATCCACCTTCTATCAAACCTGTTCCGTCCAATCTATCCACTCGGTTGATTGACGTCTCTCCTGATCTTCCAATGGCGTATGCAGAATCTGATTCGGGTGGAGCTCTGACGATAGAGCTGCCGTCCATGCCTACTCCCAGCACAGTCCCCGTCTGGAAGTTGGATCCGGATGTCTCCAATCTTGAAATCCCTCCCTCGTCGACGTGACTTACAATGAGTAATCCATTGTCGTGTAGCATACCGCCGGGAAATACAGGCTCCGATGATATGCCTGAGGAGGTTGTTATAGTAGGAGCGACGAGGCCGGAATCATAGTCGAATCGAGAAATTCCGACATTGTCTGAGTCATATCCTGTATACAACATTGGATGATCTTCGTCACAAGCAAGGGCACGTGGATCCGAGTCTTCCAACCCGTCTCCGTCTTCCCAACTGTCGATCCATTCCCCGGAAATTCCGTTCCCGTCTGAGTCAGAGTAATCGAATCGGGCTACGTATCCTCCTTGCCACCATTGCAAGCGTCCAAATGCAACATGAATTATATCGTTACAAAGCTCGAAATCTGCGGGGTATGCATAACCCCCTAGATCAGAGTACGGAGTCACATCCCAGGTTGCTTGTGTCGAGTTGTACAAGGAGACATCTATGTTGCCACCTTGATAGGTCCCTACCCAGAGATCGTCTCCCACGGTTAACATCGAGTAGACTCTGTCTGCGACATTGGATGGCATTCCATCGCCCGGTACCAGCGGTGTCAGGAAGGTGGAGTTATTGGCGCTCCATCTCAATATTCCATCCATTGAGCCAAAGTAGTATGTTTCCCCGATCGATTCTATCCCACGAATTGGACCTGGTATGTCCTCCCACGACTCGATTAGGGTCATGTCCGTGGCGTTGTAACGGCGTAGTATGGAGTCGCCGTATGCAACCCATAGCTCACAGTTGTTGCTTGCGACTGGAAAACAGTCGCCCAGAAATTCCGCATTTACTCTTTGAACACCGCCATACGATCCGATTGAATCCTCCCAGTCTTCAGTGCTGGTGTTCCATCTGGCTATGTCTCCTGACTCTGATCCGGTCCATGTTTGGACTCCGCTTACACCCAACCACAGGCTGTCCTGAACCAAGTGCATGCCGCGGATCTGTCCCTGGTAGCCCAGACTGTCAGTTGTGTCTATTGATGAGAGCGTTGTGTTGTTGTTCAGGTCTATTCTGAATACAGTATCCCTGGTCTGCCATGACTGGGACGGTGTGATCTGTTGGTAGTATAATATTCCGGTATGAGTGATTATGTCAACAGGTGGTTGATTCGGTAATGTCGGTCCATCCGTGTTCTGACCAAGGTTCCAGTCCACCACGACTGTGCTAGAAGTTGTGTTGATGAGGACCAGCCCGAAATAACCACCAGCCCAGAGAGTACCGGGCTCATCACCCTCCTTCAGCATAGTTATGAATTCGTTGTCGATAATCCCGGCAGTGCCGTCCCAGGTTGTCAGCCAGTCCTCAGCGATCGTGTCGTACCTTGCAATACCTGTTTCCTGAACTCCAAGATAAACGACTGATCCTACACGGACAACATCGGTTTGATCTGAATCGGCTGCTGCTGTCCACAAGTCTACCAGTGTGCCAGTTGAAGTGTCAATTATCGCTGCTCCTTCGGACGTTCCTGCATAGAGGCGATTCTGATCCAATATGGAGACTGTATTAACAAATCGCGATGGCAGACCATCATCGGTGCTCCAGCAATCAGGTCCATTGAATGCCCAATCCCACATGCAAGCACCACGGTTGGTACCCATGTATATGCCGTCGGTGTTGGTGGTTGCTTCGAAGAACTGGTAGGGATCATTGTTTCTTCCGGGTATGCTGGTTGGAAAGGAAGTCCACGAAGGTTGAATGTAGTCGGATCCATCCCACAATGCCGCAATTCCTGGATTAAACCATGATGGTCCCTCGGTTGAGATGATCAGATCCCCGTTTATGTCTACATGCAAGTCGTTGACATCATCATCAGGCAAAGAACCGTCGGCCTGATCCCAAATGTGCAAGACTTGTCCAGTGAATCGATCGAGTATAATGACCCCGAAGCCTTTGAGTCCTAGAAATATCGTGTCGTCACGGTCGAAATAGGCTATAGGAGCTTCTTCGACATCGTCGATCCCAAGTGACCTCCATGATGGCAAAATAGTCTCAGTGGATATCTCTATCCTTATCACACCTGCATCAGAAGTGCCAATGAAAAGGATATCAGATCTCGAAGCCATGGCAGTAAATTCCAGTGAATCCAGACCCGAATCTTCGTCGTAGAATACGTAGTCGTCAAAATCAGTGGAATTGCCGATAGCGATCCCAAATTCAGGCATGGAAACAAATACAAGGTTTGTGGCCTCATCAAACACCATCTCATTGATCCCGGCTACGTCTGATCCTGATATCGTACCAAGCAGATCTCCAGTGGATGAATCCAATTGCAGAATTCCATGCCCAGTTGTAGATACCAATACTATTGATGTGTCAATTTGGACGATGTCGGTTATTTCTGACGTAATTCCATCTGATGCGAAATCCCGAGCACCGAGCCATCGCTTCGACTCTTCATCGAACCTGTCTATTTCACTGTCTTTGGCAAACCAACTCTGCTTTCCGGAGGGAGTGTCAATTACTGATACTACATCCGGGTTGAGGATCGACGGTCCGCTGGCTATAACAAGCGGTTCGACTGGAACCATATCCACGATTCTGGAGAGTGACCCCGATCCGTCGGAGGTCACAATTCCATGTTGTGATGTAGGCCAATCAAAAGCTGATATAAATTGAGTTTGATTCACTTGGGAAGGAGTTATGTCTCCGTCGAATGCTAAGACTCTCGTGTCATATCTGTGTATTTTGGCCGGTGTAACAACATGCAGAAAATTGTCAGTTCTGATAAGTGTAGATACCTCATTCGAGTCTAGCCAATTCGCCACAGTCCACGGGCTGAGCCAGGTTTGTGACGGAATATGCAATCGATCGACACCTCCGTTACCAGCGATTAGGATCTGATCCCCCATCATCAGGATGTATGTGATGCTGTCCGAGACGAGAGCCTGGGACGATTCGGTGTTGTAGATGGTCTGGTTCATAAGGTCTGGATTGCCATTCGTGTCCGTAGTGTAATCAAATGTTAGAAGCCCATCACCAACCGTCCCCAGGTACAGTGTTTGATGGGAGAAGAAGACTGATGAAATACTGAGTTTTTCTCCATTGATACAGATATTTCTGTTATACCATGTGTCGAGTGCCATTCCCATTTCCCTCCACAAGACATGACAACCATGTACCACCCAGGTGAAATTGTCTTGCCCCGAATAAATTTGAGTCTGAATAGTTGCGTTCCACGAAAGTGGGGCGGCTGTGGAGGTTACCACTGTGCTCAAATTATGTGTAGATTTCAGTTCAGTATTGCTGAGCTTGTAAGAAGAGAGTAGACCTGCATGATCAATGACTAACAAAAGGTCTTCAGATGGTAAGACTTGTAGCGCTCTTCCCGCGATTTCCTCGACATGGACTATTGGTGTGCTGACATCTTCATCGATAACCAACAAGTCATCGTCAACCAGAAGAAACATCCGATCTGTTGATGGATCGTACGAAGTATCATGGATACTCATGGAGGGTGTAGAGCTTGACAGCCTCGGTGAGGCTGGGCGCAAAGCCTGGATCACCAGATCGGTCAGCTCAGCTCCAGATGGAAGGAGGAAGCCTGAGTCTGAGTTAGAATATGGATCCATGTAACCATCGATTATCGGATCGGGGGTATATGCCAGATTACATCCGAAACCCCCGATTCCTGAACCGTCGAATATTGCCTGATTGGCATCGACGAGTGTAAGGATCGGGTCCTGTGCGCAAACGCCTCTGGAACCGTTGACCCCTATCTCAAATGAAAGATTTGAGATTGAGGCTCCTGGAGGGTGCTGAATTATGGTTGTTGATGTGCCATTGTTGTCTGAACCTACGGTAATCCAACCAGTGTCAACAGATCCGGACCCGCCCCAAATTATTCCGTTTGTCTCAGCAGGCTGATGGTTTTCTCGTAAGTCTAGGGAAGCGGACCAGGGCATCGATAGCATCAGTATGATCGCAATTATCGGGGCCAAGAAGGAGGTTTGTCCAGTTTTGCGCCGCCGCTGGCCTGACCTCATTAGGCACCACTCCTTCACCATCCCATAATTAAGAAGATGCGTTGATGTTCGTAGAGAATCTACCGCGCGGATATCTCTGTTTTATGTGAAAAGCATGGGATAGCATCATATCAACGTGGTCATGGGGCAGTAGACGGTAAGTGACATGGCGAACGACAGGCTGCGCGAGGAGGCACTCGACTATCACAAGCTTCCAGTGCCGGGTAAACTGAGCACAAAGCCCACTAAGCCTCATTCAACAGCCCATGAGTTATCGCTGGCATATTCACCTGGTGTGGCGTATCCATGCTTGGAGATTCAAAAAGATGGGGACCTTGCTTTCTCCTACACATCTAAGGGGAATCTGGTCGGTGTGATCAGCAACGGTACAGCTGTTTTGGGATTGGGAGACATAGGTGCACTGGCCGGAAAGCCTGTAATGGAGGGCAAAGGGCTGTTGTTCAAGTCATTTGCAGACATTGATGTGTTTGACATCGAAATAGATCGCAATTCGGTCGAGGGTTTTGTGGAAGCAGTAAAAGCAATTGCTCCGACTTTCGGCGGGATAAACCTAGAGGACATAAAGTCTCCAGAATGTTTTGAAATAGAGAGGCGGCTCAAGGAAGAGCTAGATATTCCAGTGATGCATGATGATCAACACGGCACCGCCATTATCAGCGGCGCGGCTCTGTTGAACGGATTGGAAGTTGTTGAGAAGCCCATCGAGAAAGTCAAAGTTGTTATCTCCGGTGCTGGGGCTTCTGCCATTTCCTGCGCAAGGCATTATCTCAGATTGGGTGTCGATCCGAGCAATTTGTTCATGTGTGACTCAAAGGGCCTACTCACAAAAAAGAGGAGTGATAAGGGTGAGTTGAACGAGTACAAGATGCAATTCGCGCAAGATCTACCAAACAACACCCTCGGGGAATTGATGAAGGACGCAGATGTGTTCTTAGGACTCTCCAAAGGAGGGGTTGTCGACAAGGAGATGGTTGCATCAATGGCGGAAAGACCGTTGATTTTCGCTCTCGCAAATCCTGACCCGGAAATATTGCCAGAAGAGGTTCGAGAGGTAAGAAGCGACGCCGTGATAGCGACTGGAAGGAGTGATTACCCCAATCAAATTAACAATGTTCTAGGATTTCCCTACATCTTCAGAGGAGCTCTGGACGTAAGGGCTACAAGCATCACAGAAGGCATGAAAATGGCTGCGACCAGGGCACTGTCAAAACTAGCAAAGGAAACTGTGCCTGATGATGT
>CETK01101079.1_pt1 | contig 13808 bp, 14 predicted proteins | sample 361431 | NCBI WGS metagenome assembly CETK01 (sample SAMEA2622452, study PRJEB7988) | marine metagenome | biome: marine biome (ENVO:00000447); feature: surface water layer (ENVO:00002042); material: "saline water (ENVO:00002010), including plankton (ENVO:xxxxxxxx)" | depth 5 m | reverse complement strand
AATGAAGATGGAACTATGTCATATAAGCACGATGCAGATGCTTGGATAACAAAAGGCACTGCAAAAGTTTTAGTAGATTTGCTTAATGGTGAACAACGAAGTGCAATAGCAGATTTAACATTAGAAAGTTTTGAAGGACTTGGTATCAGAAATTTACTTACAATGCAACGGCAAGTTGGTTTTGGCAGTCTAGTAGAAAGAATGATAGCCATAGCAAAGATCAATGGATGATAATCACGACAAATTAGTTAAAGCATACTTAGAATATTTCAAGGCACATGAACAGTACATCAAGACTGGTGGCATACGTCCACGTCGTGAAACACGCAGATGGCTTAGAGAAATACGTGATCTTGCCAAAATACGCATGAATGAAGTGCAAGACAGTTACGTAAACCGTAGAGAAGATTCCAAAAAAGACGAGCAGGACAATTAGACCTTGGTAAGTATCCATATGCAATGGACTTACAAAGGAAAAATAGTAGAAGAATTACCCCTTGGTTGTGAAGCCTTTGTATATCTTATTACAAATACAACCAATGGACGTAAGTACATCGGCAAAAAACTCGCTAAATTCAAAAAGACTCGCCCACCACTCAAGGGCAAGATAAACAAAAGAAGAAGCAAAGTAGAAAGTGACTGGAAGGACTATTGGGGTTCTAATGATCACTTAAAAGAAGACGTAGACAAATTAGGCACTGAAAAGTTTACTAGGGAAATATTATATATTTGTCCTAGCAGAGGCGTAGCAAGTTATTTAGAGGCAAGGGAACAATTCGAAAGAAAAGTCTTAGAAACTGATGATTACTATAATGGCATTATAAACGTTAGAGTAGGCGGCTCAAAAATTCTTAAAGAAGCACTTAAAGGCTTAAAATAGCAACACTGTTTGGTCGGAGTAGTTCGACTCACGTTGAGGTCACACGGATCTTGTGATCAGATTCTCGTGCGTTGCAAGGTTGATACTAACTTAGGTATTAAAAGATCGTGGCTCTGAGAAAAAGCAACCACACCGTTAATATATTTTGCTTAACAAGGATATATTAATGTTCCGTAACTTATGCGAAGGCTAAGGTAGGGAGTTGACGGGTTACCGCTTCCGTACATATTATTATGTAATCCTTTTTGTTAAGATGGGACGCTTATCTCACATGATGGCTTTCTTACTTTGCCCGGCAACGGGCGAAGTATGGCTCAACTATCTACATGATAGCAGTTGCTTACGCAACTTATTGTTTCACAGATATAGTGTTTGAGCGATAGCGAAAACACAGTTGATCTTTAGATCAACTTTAAACGTCCTTTAAATAATCATTAGGCACAAGTTTTACTTCTGTGTTTATTTGATTAACGGTTCCTGTATTATGTTTTGCAGTGATAATACTATCCCTTGAAAAATAGAAGCCTAAATCTTCGGCTTTCTTCATAAATTCAAGAAATGCACTTTCTAATTCAACAACTTCTTTTTTGTTCATAACCTACTATTTGATTGTTCCATAGTTTATTATTTAATATGACCTACTTGAACTAAATAGTATTAGTTAAAAAATTAGGACTTTAGGATGAAAGTACACCAAATAATTTACGAATCTACAAAAACACCCTTAAAAGAGAAGCCTGCAAGTGGGTTGGGGAACGTTGCACGTAAGGTAGGTGCTAAGGTTTTGGCTAAAGTTGGCGCAAAAAACGCCGCGGCCGGCATGGCCGGTAAGGTAGATGCGGCAGATAAAGCCAACGCACTATTCACAGATTTCAGAGCATATCTTGGACAAGTAGGTGAAAAATACGGTAATGCAGTTGATTCTGCTAGTTTACGTGACTTTTTAACTACTAAAAAGATGCCTACACAAAACATACCGCAAGACGGTGTGCTTACTAAAAAGCAAATTGATCAAGCAATTATGAAGTCAGTACAGGATTCATACAGAGGCAAAGGCGGTATTCCAAACCAACCAGCAGGTCAAAAAGGTGCTCCTGCTAAAGGACAAGCACAAGGACAACAAGCACAAGGACAAGCGGCTGGTAACGTAGGCGGTGGTGCTCCTGCACAACAACAACAAGGTACAGGTTCAGCACAAACACCCGCTGGTAAGGCTCCGCCAACTAAAAACGGATCAACAGTAGGTAGTGCAAAAAGCATTCCACCAAGCATACAGAAACAATTAGATCAAATGAGTGCTGGTGAGAAAAAACAATTAGCGGGAATGATATAATGAAAATTACTGAAGTAAACCAATTTCCAAAATCAAATAGAACTGCACAAATACTTACTGAAGGTTATAAAGATCTTACAGAAACGCAAAGAGTATATCTTGGCAGATGGGAAAAGGAACTTTGGCCGTTATTAGAAGAATTCAAAAAGGTTTCAGAAGCAAGTTTAACTGCTGACGAGATCCAAGCAATATTCCAAGGTGCAGAACAAAGAAGTGTTGCAGGTGGACAAAACAAAACTGCATTAGGTAAAGTAGGAAGTGCGGCAGGAGCCATTGCAAAACTTCCAGTAGACATTGCAAAGAAAGTAGATGCTAAAATAAATGAACTTGGCAGAATGGCTCAGAATGCTGGTCCAGTTAAAAACATGGATCAAAAGTTTGACGAACTTAAAAAGAAAATTGAAGCAGAAAACTCAGACAGCAAGATTGTACAAGGTATTAAAAAAGTAAGTGACTGGGCAAAAGAAAATCCAGGCAAGGCAAGTATTGCCGTTGGTATCCTTACAACTGTGGCGGCATTTGCAGGTGGACCAATGGGTGGTGCGGCCGCTGGTTTGATTTTACGTTCAACAAAAGATTTATTACAAGGTGAAAAACTTTCAACAGCAGTTGGTAAGTCAGTTAAAACAGCGGCATATGGTGCTCTTGCTGGTTTGGCAATACAAGGCTTAACCGACAACATGGTTGACAACATTGCAACAGGTAGTGAAGCAGAAGCAGACGCTATGCTAGATGGTTTCAGAAAAGCCAACTTCCAAGATGCTGTCGATAGTGCAACAGCCAAAGCAGGATTTGATGCAGGTGTACTTGACGGTGCTCAGAATTTAAAAATGTCAGGTAACATTAACGGATTCTTTTACAACTATGATGTAACAATGACTAAAGAGCAATTAGCAACTTACAAAGAATTGACTAATGCCTACTATGCGGCAGATACATTTAGTCCAGAATATTATAAAGCGGCAGGAGAGTTACACGGATGGTTATCAACAACACAGGATCAAAATGAAAGTCTAACTGCACTTGCAAAAACAATTAGAAACATTCCAAGAGATGTTTTATCAAGTGATCAATTAGAAGCGGCAACGGCTGTGTTAGACAATGCAGACGAAGCCATTGAAAAAATTATAGACATTGGTGGACCAGCCGCGGCGGCGGCACAAGGTGCTATGCAAACAGTTGATGATAATGCAAAGGAAAAGATCAAGGCTAAACCAATTGATCCAAAAGAAAAAGAGCAATTAGAATTATCATTAAAAGGTGGCGAAGACAATCCAGCAGATGACAAGGTTGCAGTAAGAGGAACTGAATCAGTTTCTTATGCAGATGCATACGAACACTTGTACGAACAGTACTTGGCTGAAGCACCGGCGGCAACAGCAACAGCAGATGCACAAGGCGAATTACCATTAAACAATCCTAATACACTAGGTGCTAAAGCAGGTAGAGGTATAAAAGGTGCCTTAGGTGCAGTAGGCGGCGCAATTAAAAAAGGTGCTAGTGCAGTAGGCGGTGCAGTAAAATCAACCGCAAGAGAATTAGGACAAAAAATTACAGCGAAAAAATTAAATTCTGAATGGGAAAAGATGGGTAAACCAACTGACAGTGGTACAATTTATAACATACTTTCTTCATTTGGTATGACAGACGATGACATCAAAGCAGTAGGTACAGAAGCCAATGTTAAAATAGATTCTTCAGGACCTGCTAAACCTGTGCGTACAGATGCAACACCAGGAACAACTGCTGGACAAAAACCAGCAGACGATGACACACCGCCAGGAGTTCCATCAGACGGAACAGGTGATGCACAAGGTGGAACAGGTGATGCACAAGGTGGCGGAGACGCACCAAAAGGTGCACCGGCAGGACAGGCAAAAGATCCTAAGAACGATGGTCCATTTGATATGCAAAAACAAACTGGTACAAACGCAGGTGTTGTGTCGGGCGACTTTGAATGGAAAGGCGCACAATGGATCAATAATAAAACAGGTAAAATTGCCGACAAGGCGACAGCCGCAAAACTTGGAAATCCTAAATTAGCAGAGTTGGCACGTGAGATTGAAAAAGCAGGAGTTGCCGATTTAGTCAAAGATCAAATAAGTGCTCCTGGAGTAAAAGCAGGTACACCTCAAGCCGCAGTGGCTAAGAAAGTAGTAAGCAAAGCCGCACAGGCTCAAGGCGCTACTGCTTAAATTAATAAAATCAATATTACTAGTATAATTAAATCTTGCATGGATTAAAAGAACGGCATTTTTGTTTTTTTAGTTGTTTCTAAATTATCGTTAATAATCTTTGAAAATATTTCACGATCCTCTGGCCCCATTTCGTATGCTTCAGACAAGGTTACACTGCCTCTCATATACCAACATATTTTACCAATGGTATGTTTGAGTTCCTTGCACTGGCCTTCCATGGACCTTACCTCATCAAGAATTTTCTTGACTGGCCACGTTAAGATCCTTACGCGAAAAAATTTGACTGATCAAATGAAATTGGCACAGTAAAAGTTTCCGGGGCTCCTGCTTTGATTTCCTCGTCTGTTGCTTTTACAACCATAGGCTGAGTTTGAAATTTTTCCTTGTTATCATTTACGTGCTTTTTAATTGCATTGAAAACTTTTGCATCTGCACTATCAATAAATTCTGCAATATGAATTGGGTTTTTAACCGGTGTTTCATTTTGCCATTGAATAGATACAATAGCATCTTTCATAATCGCAACATTTAGTTCAGTTAATTTTTTAAAACTGTTGTTGAATAATTCTAACTTTTTCTCTGCGTCAAAATCATCATTGTTCACATTTTGTAAAAGTCTTTGTTCTTCAAAAGTTTTAATTGCCATTTCTGTAAATGTTTTATAAGAGATAGGTTTCAGTGTAACTGTAAATCCATCTATATGCATTATGTCTTCAAACTTTGCATTAATGTAAGTATCAATTAAGATCTTACAATCTACTTCATAGTCTTTTTCTATTTTAGTATTAGGTATAGTAACCTTTACTTCAAGTTTTTCACCAAAGGTAGCCATTCTAATTGCGACAAGTAAGCAATCTAAATCTACTGACGGTACTGCCCAAGCATTTTTAATTGCTGGTGCACAACTTTGTATCACGTCTACAACTGATTGCCCATTTAAAAGTGCATCAGGTGTCTTGAACGTAAGTTCATCTTTTGCCGTCATAGAGTAGATTGGTATTTCTCCGTTTTCAGGCATATCAATAGCACCATTGGGATACCAACGTCCTTGACTAGGCAACTTCAGATAGATCTTAGGCTGTCTAAAGTGTTTCTGTAACGGATTTTGTCCCAAGGGTTGAACTGGTGTTCCTGCCTGTGGTACATTTTTATTATCCATCTTTTTCTCCTGCTAAATAAGTGTAATAGCATTAGTATTTATAGAGTCTAATTATATGGGTATTTAATTAATGGCAGTACAAGTTGACATTCCAGGAGTAGGTGCGGTTATAGCCAAAAATGCGGCACAAGAGGATACACTTAAAGAAATCCTTAAAGCATTAAAGAGCCGTGGCGGTACCGGTGGCGGAGGATCTGGCGGCGGACAAGGCGCAGGAGCCGGTGGAATGGGTCCTAACATGAAGAAAGCCAATAAGGAAACTGGCGAATTCAGTAAAAAGATTGGGGAAACAACTACACTTGTTGATGATTTTGGTAGCGGATTAAGAAAAGCAACCAAAGGATTACTAGGTTTTGCCGGAGACTTACTAGGTTCAGCATACGATTTTGGAGAAACATTACTATTCACTGGTAATAGAATGAGTGATCTAGCAGGTGCTATACCGCTTGTTGGAGGGCCTTTAGGATCTTTAGTTGGATTAGCAGAGGGACTAGTAGATAATTTTAGAAACTTATCAGAATCAGGTGCTGGATTTTCAAACAACATTTTCAATATTGCTAGAGCGGCCGCAAATGCAGAAATGCCATTAGGAATGTTTGCAGAAACAGTAGCAAACAATTCTAATGAATTGTCAAGGCTAGGAGGCAGTGTTACAGAAGGTGCTAAACGTTTTGGTAGAATCAGTAAAAATTTAAGAACTAGCGAACAAGATTTCTTAGGCATGGGTTATACCATGGAAGGTGTAAATGAAGGTTTAATTGCTTATACCGAAGAAATGGCAAGAAGTGGTAGATTACGTGGAATGAGTGATGCACAATTGACTCAAGGTGCAGGTGTCTACTTAATGGAACTTGACAAGTTAGCAAAAGTAACAGGTATGACTCGTAAAGAGGCAGAAGCGGCTAGGGTGCAACAGCAAGGCGATGCCAGAATGAGAAATATGATCAATAAGTTAGAAGGAAAAGCACGAGAAAACTTAACCAACAGTTTAGCATTCTTAGATAATAAAGTGCCTGGACTTTCTGATGCATTTAAAGACTTGGCAGACGGTGCCGCTCAAACTGAAGAAGGTATGATGTTAATGGCTATGGGCGGTGACGAGTTTGTTAAACTTGCACAAGAAATGGCATCAGGTGAACTTGATCCTGCAGAACTTAACAACAGGTTGATGGAACTTGCTCCACTTATTGAAAAGAATACAAAGAATATGAGTGATGCACAGTTACAAGCACTAGAACAAACTAATCCTGCATTATACAAAATTTTAAGTAGTAACTCAGACCTATTAGCATTAACTAAAAAAGATGCTGAAAAGATTGCAGAAGAGAATAAATCAAGAGACGGTGTAACACAATCATTAGCACAGGTAGAACAGAACCTTGCAACTATTAGAGGTAACTTATTTTCAGCATTTTTAGAAAGTGATATATTTAAAATGGTTACTGATGCACTTGGCGATTTAATGCCTAAGACGGAAGATGTAAGTGTAATGATGGAAAAATTAAAACCTCATGTAGAATCAGTCATAGAAAGTTTTACAAAATTTGTAAATGACTTTATGGCAGATCCCGCAGGCACGTTTGAAAAGATTGTAGATAATATCAAGACTTATGTGTCAGACTTCTTCTCAAGTATGTTTGATGGTTTAGGAACTAAGATTGCCACAGGTATATTAGCAGGATTGTTACTAATGGTTACAGGTGTTATAACAGGACCGTTCTTAGCCATTGGAGCAGGATTGGCATTGATATTTGGTGCAGACAAAATACTAGAATTAGGTAACAAATATATTTGGGAACCAATAAAAGGTATGTTTGGTTGGTTAGGAGATTGGTTTGGAAGTTTATGGGAATCAATAAAAGGTTTTGGTAGTAAACTTAATCCGTTAAATTGGTTTGGTGGAGATGACGAAGAACAAGAGCAAAAAGTATCAGAAGCATACGAACCTGATGCTCCTTCAATCAAAAAAGCGGCAATGTCTGTGCCAGATACTGACACAACTGTTACCAAAGTTTCCGCAGAAGATGTAGATGCGGCACTCAAAGCATCAAAAGAAAATGATAAGAAGGTCAAAGAGCAGGCCAATAAGGCAATGGCTGATTCTAACAAGTCGGTAAATACTAACGAAAGCGGTAATATGCAGTTAGCACTTTTACAAGAACAAAATGAATTGCTACGTGCATTACTAAGAACAACAAAGAGTAACACTTCGGATATGTATTCGAGTGCATAAGGAATAAAATGAGTTGGAAGAGATATTTTACACCAGTTGAACAAGGAACAGGAACTGGAAATAATTACAGTCCAATAAATGGACGTGGGCAGGGACCAGGACCTGCAAGGTCAAACTATTCATCATATCTTCCAGATGTATATGTAGGAAGTCCAAACCGTATTGAAAGATATGGACAATATAATGTAATGGACAACGACAGTGAGGTAAATGCCGCACTAGATATACTTGCAGAATTTTGTTCACAAGAGAATGAACAAAACAGAACATCATTTAAAATTAACTTTAAACAAAAAGCAACTAACAGTGAAATAACTGTTTTACAAAAATACTTACAGCAATGGTGTAAATTAAACGATTTTGGAACAAAAATGTTCCGTATGTTAAGAAATGTATTCAAGTACGGTGATGCATTTTTTATTAGAGATCCAGAAACTAAAAAGTGGTTTCATGTTGATCCAGCAAAAGTTACACGTATTATTGTAAATGAATCAGAAGGCAAGAAGCCAGAACAATATATCATAAGAGATGTAAACTTAAACTTCAGAGAACAAGTTGCAACAACACCTTATACCACTAATGGTAACGTTACAGGAGGCGGTGACGGATACTTAACAGGCGGTGTAAGAGGTATGGTTGGAAACGCACAACAACAAAGCGGAAGTAGATTTGGCACAGAACAAAGAGAAGTAGCCATTGATGCAGAACACATTGTACATTTAAGTTTAAGCGAAGGACTAGACAACAATTATCCTTTTGGTAATTCATTATTAGAAAGTATTTTCAAAGTATACAAACAAAAAGAATTACTAGAAGATGCAATTATTATTTACAGAACACAAAGAGCACCTGAACGTAGAGTGTTTTACATTGACGTAGGTAATATGCCATCACACCTTGCAATGCAATTTGTTGAACGTGTTAAAACAGAAATACATCAAAGACGTATTCCTAGTTCATCAGGTGGTTCAACAAACGTAATTGACAGTGCATACAATCCTTTATCAACAAATGAAGATTACTTCTTTCCGCAAACAGCAGAAGGACGTGGATCTAAAGTTGAAACATTACCAGGTGGTACTAATTTAGGTGAGATTGATGATCTTAAATATTTTACAAACAAATTAATTAGAGGCTTACGTATTCCTAGTTCATATTTGCCAAGTGCGGCACAAGATGAAGGACAAAGTCAGTTTAATGACGGCAGAGTAGGTACAGCATATATTCAAGAATTAAGATTTAACAAGTATTGTGAACGTTTACAAAACCTAGTAACAGAAGAATTTGATCAAGAATTCAAACGTTACTTACTAGAAAAGGGTGCAAATGTTGACTTTGCTATGTTTGACTTAGAATTACAGACTCCACAAAACTTTGCAAGTTACAGACAAAGTGAATTAGATAATCAACGTATTGGAACGTTTACACAAATACAGGCAATTCCATTTATATCAAATAGATATGCAATGAAACGTTTCTTAGGTATGACAGCAGAAGAACTTGCAGAGAACGAACGTTATTGGAGAGAAGAGAACGATGAAAATCTTAAGGCTCCTCCAACAGACGCCGCAGGTGAAATGCGTGGCGTTGGCGTAAGTGGTGCAGGTATTACTGCTGACTTGGGTGGAACTGAAGAAGTAGATCCAGAAGCAGAGCCAGATCCAGTAGCAGGCGGAGAAGCAACACCTCCAGACACAGCAACAGGTCAACCACTAGGCGGTGGTGGCGGTACTCCACAGCAATAAGGCTAAATAATTATATGATACTGCGAGAGTTATTTTATTTTGATAAAGAATCACTGGAACCTATAGAAGATAAGTCCTATGATGCTTCTATGGACGACAGTATCATGAAGAAAAGTGATACAAGAAAGACACGCCTAACACTACGCCAAATCAATAAGGCTCGATTAGCATCTGAACTACATAAAGAAGAGCAGGAGAAAGATTTAGATTTCGTAAGACAAATGTACGGAATTGCCGCTAATACAGCCGAGGTGTAGTAAATGTCAGTAGCATTCGTGCTAGGAAACGGAACAAGTCGTAAAGACATCCCATTAGAACCATTAAGACAATACGGAAAAATTTATGGTTGCAATGCAATCTATAGAACGTTTGATTGCGATTATCTTGTGGCTGTAGATGCCAAAATGGTAATGGAAATTGCACAATCTAACTACCAAATGCGTATTCCTGTATGGACTAATCCAAATAAAACATTTAAAGATGTAAAAGGATTAAATTTTTTTAATCCAAGCAAGGGTTGGAGTAGCGGACCTACTGCATTAGACCTTGCTACATATCATCAACATAAAACTTTTTACTTGTTAGGCTTTGATTTTAAAGGCACAACAGGTACAGGGGGCAACGAGGACAAAGTAAACAACATATATGCTGGTACGTTGAATTACAAAAATGAGAATGATAATGCTACCTACTATGGCAACTGGGAGCGTCAAACAGGCATTATTGCCCAGAGAAATCATTTAAACAGATATATACGTGTGGTTAAAGATGGGGAAGATTTTTGTCCTAAGAGTCTTAAAAAGTTTAGCAACTTTACCCATATGACTGTTACAGAGTTCTGTAAGCAGTTCATATAATCACATTAAGGTTTCAAAATAACGCATTTTGAGCCTATATTCCGCGTATTTTCATCATTATATGTAAATATTACTGACAGCCTTACCAAAAAAACACTTATAGGAGGTATTACAATGGCAGATCGTAACAAATTCGAAGAAATGCTTGAGAAATTAGTTGCTGAAGACCGTAAAGGTGCTGAAGAATTATTTCACGAGATTGTAGTAGAAAAATCAAGAACAATTTATGAAAATTTATTAGCAGATGACGTGAAAGAATTAGACGTCGCTGAAGAGAAAAAAGAAGACGAAGCAGTTGACGAAGCATCAAAAGAAGATGATGACAAAGAAGTTGACGAAGCGTCTAAAGAATCTGAAGAAGATAAAGTAGAAGAAGCATCTGATGAAGAAAAAGATGAAGAAACTACTGAAGCAACTGAAGAAGAAAAAACAGAAGAAGGTATTGAAGAGATTACACCTGAAGCACCAGCACCAGAAATGGGCGGCGATCCAGCAGATGACATGATTGATGATGTTGAAGATGCAATGGATGGCGACAAAGGTGACGAAGACAAAGGTGAAGACGACGAAGATATCGAAGATAGAGTCGTAGATCTTGAAGACGCACTTGACGACCTTAAGTCTGAATTTGAAAAAATGATGGGCGATAAGGAAGAAAAGGACGATGATGAAGATTCTGAGGAGCCTATGGGTGACATGGGTGACGAAGAAAAGGAAGATGAGGCTCTTGAGCCAACTTCCGAACTTGGAGTTGAAGAAATGCCAGTAGAATCAACTGATGAAGTTGAGGAAACTGCAAAGTCTCAAACAGAACAAATGCGTGAGTATGTTGAAAAAGTGGCTGAGCCAAAAGGTGAAGACCATAAAGCAAAATCACCAGTAGCGGGTAAAAACGATATGGGTGGAAGTGCTTCTAACATAGCAGGCGGTTCTGCAGAGGAAAAAGGCGGATCAGCGGCATCACCAAAAGAAGATTCAGCAGGTAACGTGAATGTTCCAGGTGGTAAAGCAAGTAAGTCTATGAAAGCAGACTCCAAAGGCCATGGTGCTGAGAAAAAAGGCGCAGGCGAAACTGGAACTGATGGCAAAAGCGTCATTGGTTCGTAATATTAGGAACGGATAGTGGTGTTAAACTTACGTGAGAACTTGACATTCGACCAAGCGAAGATGGTCGTTGAAACTACTGAGAACGATAAGGGAGGCAAAGACCTTTACCTAAAAGGTATTTGTATTCAAGGTGGCGTTAGAAACGCAAACCAAAGAGTGTATCCTGTAAGCGAGATTAGTAGGGCTGTCAACACTCTCAACGATCAAATAAGCGGAGGATACAGTGTTCTTGGCGAAGTTGATCATCCAGAAGGACTTAATATTAACCTAGACAGAGTAAGCCATATGATCACAGAGATGTGGACAGATGGACCAAATGGCTATGGAAAGATGAAGATATTACCTACACCGATGGGAGTCCTAGTTAAAACAATGCTGGAAAGCGGAGTTAAATTAGGGGTCTCATCAAGAGGTTCAGGGAATGTTAGCGAAGACGGAAGCAATACGGTTTCAGATTTTGAAATCATTACTGTGGACGTAGTAGCACAACCAAGTGCTCCTGGTGCCTATCCGACACCAATATATGAGCATTTACTAAATGCCCGTGGTGGGTATCAGGCTTTAAATTTGGCTAAAGAGGTCCAAGGCGATCAAAAGGCACAGAAGTACATCAAAGAATCTTTAATGAATGTTATTAAAGGTTTGAAATAAGGAGAACCAGATGTTAGACGCTTTAAAATCACTTTTTGAAACGAATGCAATTTCAGAAGAGATCAAGAATGACATCGAAGAGGCTTGGAATGCCAAAGTTAAAGAAAATCAAATGCAAATCACTGCTGAGTTGCGTGAGGAATTTGCATCTAAATACGAACACGATAAAGCCAACATGGTTGAAGCCGTGGAAAAAATGTTAGATGAAAAACTAAACGAAGAAATTTCAGAGTTTGCAGAAGATAGAAAAAAACTTGCTGAAGCCAGAGCAAAGTACCATGTAGCAATGCGTGAAAACGCAGACCTACTTAAAGGCTTTGTAATGGAACAGTTAGGCAAAGAAGTTTCTGAACTACATGAAGACCAAAAAGTAATGGCAAGTAAATTTGGCAAACTTGAGGAATTTGTAGTTGATGCTCTTGCAAAAGAAATTGCTGAGTTCCACGAAGACAAAAAAGATTTGGCAGAAACGAAGGTTAGATTAATTCGTGAAGCCAAAGAACATTTAAGTAAAGTAAAACAATCCTTCATCGAAAAAGGTGCTAAAGTTGTCGAAAAAACAGTTGCTAAAACATTGAACAATGAAATTAGTCAATTGAAAGAAGACATCGACACAGCACGTAGAAATGACTTCGGTCGTAAAATTTTCGAGACATTTGCAGAAGAGTATAGCAATTCATACATGAATGAGAAAAGCGAAACTGCAAAACTACTTAAAGTAGTTGATCTGAAGGATAAACAACTTGCGGAAGCAAAAGCGAATGCTGAGGAAAAAGCAAAATTAGTTGAAAGCAAAGATGCTGAAATTAAAAATGCTGTTGAAACCGCAAAGAGAAAAGAAACAATTTCTGAACTAGTTGCTCCTTTGAGCAAAGAACAGAAAGAGATTATGCAAGACTTACTAGAGTCAGTAGAAACTGAAAAGTTACAAGGACACTTTAACAAGTACCTTTCTGCTGTAATCGATGGCAAGTCAGTAGCAAAGAAGGCGACACTTACCGAGGCAAAAGAAATTACAGGCGATAAAGAAGAAAATAGTTCGAGTGCAAGTGATTCTGCAAAAGTTGATAATGTTGTAGATATTAGAAGACTTGCAGGATTAAAATAAGGAGAAAATAATGTCAGAACTTTTAGAAAGTAAATGGCAGGATACAAAAGTTGCGTTGCTCGAAGGCCTAACAGGCAATAAAAAGTCTGTGATGTCCGCTACTCTAGAAAATACTAGAAAGTATTTGGCAGAGGCGGCTACTGCAGGTGCCACAGGCGCGGGTAATGTTGCAACTCTTAACAGAGTTATCCTTCCAGTAATTAGACGTGTTATGCCAACGGTTATCGCTAACGAAATCGTAGGTGTACAACCAATGACTGGTCCAGTTGGACAAATCCACACACTAAGAGTAAGATATGCAGATTCATTTGATGACGTAACAGCAGGCGAAGAAGCATTATCACCTTTCCAAATTGGTTTAGGTTACTCAGGTGGCGGATCCACTGATAAAGCAGACGCAACAGCAAACCTAGAAGGTACTGCTGGTAAGCGTTTAAGCATTCAGATCTTAAAACAAACAGTTGAAGCGAAAACTCGTAAATTGAGTGCTCGTTGGACTTTTGAAGCGGCTCAGGATGCACAAGCACAGCAAGGTAT
>CETK01158769.1_pt1 | contig 13820 bp, 13 predicted proteins | sample 361431 | NCBI WGS metagenome assembly CETK01 (sample SAMEA2622452, study PRJEB7988) | marine metagenome | biome: marine biome (ENVO:00000447); feature: surface water layer (ENVO:00002042); material: "saline water (ENVO:00002010), including plankton (ENVO:xxxxxxxx)" | depth 5 m | reverse complement strand
TAATCTAGCGGCACAGGCGGGGGTAAGACATTCAATTACTAATCCAAAAAACTATCTAGACTCAAATATTGTTGGTTTTTTTAATATAATTGAACTATCTAATAAATACAAAATACAACATTTCTTATCAGCATCAACAAGCTCAGTATATGGAGCTCAAGAAAATTTCCCTTTAAGGGAAGAGTATAATACTGACAAACCTTTGTCTTTTTATGCTGCATCAAAAAAAACGAATGAGATAATAGGATATAGTTTTGCAAACATACATAATTTACCGGTAACCTTTTTAAGGTTTTTTACAGTATATGGCACGTATGGCAGACCAGATATGTCACTTTTTATTTTCACTAAAAAAATTTTAAAAAATCAATATATAAATCTTCACAATAGAGGTAATCATATTAGAGATTTCACGCATGTTAGTGATATAGTTAGTGCAATAATTAAAATTACAGATCGTAAACCAAAATATAAAATACCTTATGCAGTTTTTAATATTGGAAATAATAAGCCAATAGCATTAAAATATTTTTTATCCTTGATTGAAAAATATACTAACAAAAAAGCAAAAATAAAATATATAAAAATGCAAAAAGGCGATGTTCTAAAAACTCATTCTTCTATAGCTAAACTTGTAAAAAAAATTAATTATCGACCAAAAATGAATATTGAAAAAGGTGTAAAAGAATTTATTGATTGGTATAGAAAATATTACAACTTATAATGGGTAATGATAATCAACAAAAAAGTTTCTTTTATCAGGTATTCTATCTTCTATATGGTCATTATTTTAAATTATTTTTTATAACCTTATTATTTTTAATATCTTCTATTTTTGATATCATAAGTTTATCTTCAATAGGACTTTACACATCATTTATATTTACTGAAGAGTCATCAGATAATTTAAAATATATTGCTTTTATAAATAATAATTTAATAGAGATTTTAAAAAAAGATAACTACCTTTTATTAAATATACTAATTGTAATGCTTTTTATTATAAAGTTTGGCTTTATTATAATTATTCAGAATATAATTATTACTTTCTCGTATAATCGACAAACAGAAATAAGAGATAAATTAGTTAATTCATTTACATATTTACCCTATTCAAATTTTATTCTCAGAGATACTTCTGAATATATCGTGGCCGCTGGAGAATACACAGCTTCTTTTGGTTCTGTCATTTCTAATATCCTAAAGTTAGCTAGTGAAGGACTTGTTTTTATATTCATTATGATTTTCCTATACAACATTAATGGATCAATCTTAATTTATTTATTGATTATATTTGGAATAGTAATTTTGATTTTTAGGATATTTTTTAAACAAAAATTAAATATTTATGGTCAATTAACAGCTGAAGGATCAAGAGAGATGTTCCAAGGAATTAATGAATTTTTCTATGGCTTCAAGGAATTAAAAATACTTCAAAATTATAGTTATTTTCAGAAAAACATAATGAATGGAGCATTAAAATTTGCAAATAATAATAGAAAAGCACAACTTATCAATATTCTACCAAGATATACATTGGAGGTGGCAATAGTTCTATTTGTAGTTACAGTAGCATATTTTTCTGATGACATAATTGGAATTATACCAACAATTACTATTTTTATAGTCGCGGCTGTTAGATTAATGCCATCTGTATCAGTATTTATTGTATCTATAAATTATTTAATTTTTTCGAAATACGCAACTTCTAAAATATTTTCTGAAATAAGAAATATAAATAATTTAAAAGCTAAGTATAAAGATGAATACAATATAAAAAATCAAAAAAAATCTGAATTTTTGCGTTTTGATATGACTAATGTTAGTTTTACATACAGTGGAACATCAAAAAAAATATTGAATGAAGTTAATCTACATTTTAAAAAAGGTGATTTTGTCGGAATAATAGGGGGGTCTGGAGAGGGAAAGACTACCTTGATTGATATAATTTTATATCTTTTAGAGCCAGACCATGGAAAAATATCAGTAAATGGAAAAGATATTAATCAAAATAATTTAATAAATTGGAGATCTAAGACTGCTTATCTTCCACAAGATGTTTTTTTAATTAATAACACTATAGAATCAAATATTGCTCTTGGGGTTAAAAGCGAAGAAATAGACAGAGACAGATATAATTATGCAATTCAGAAATCACGAATTTATAATTTAATAGATTCCTTAGCATTTAAAGATAAGACCATTGTTGGTGAAAGAGGGATTAAATTATCAGGAGGTCAAAAGCAAAGAATTGCTATTGCGAGAGCTCTTTATCTTGAAAGAGATATTTTAATTTTCGATGAGTCAACAAATGCTTTAGATGAATTAAATGAGAAAAATATTATTGATCACATAAGTTCTTTTCAAGGTGAAAAAACTCTTTTATTAATTTCCCACAAACCAAGTTTATTAAATCATTGTAACAAAATTTTTGAAATAAAAAATAATAACTTGATTAAAATTAAATAGATGAATCAAGCAGTTTTACTATTGGGTGGTAGAGGGAGTAGATTAAAGCCTTTAACCAATTATGTACCAAAACCAATGGTGCTTATAAATAATTACCCTTTTTTAGATTACTTATTAAATGAATTGATTAAATCTGGTTACAATAATTTTGTTTTTTTATGTGGTTATAAGCATACAAAAATTATTGAAAGATATAAACATTTAAATTTAGAAAAACATTTTGTAATTGGTAATGTTTCTGATAATCCTGAAAAAAGATTAATCAAGGCAAAAAGATTTCTCCATGAAAAATTTATACTATTATACGGAGATAATTTCTGGCCAATACATAAAGAGATAAGAATATATAAAAATCTTATGAAAAAAAATAAAGGTAAAATTGGTATGGTGTCTTATTCTAATAAAAAAGGTACAGGTGAATATGGATCAATCAATAATATTAAATATAACAATAGTTTTTTAGTTGAAAAATATGGTAAATCGATGAAACATAACTCAATTGATATAGGATTTTTTATAATTTTTAAAAAACTGTTAAATAAAAATGGAAAAAATTATTCTTTTAAATCCTTTATTAAAAGGCAAATTGTCAATAAAAATTTATTAACCTATGTGACTGATCTTCAATACTATTACATAACAAACTTGGCATCTCTTTCAATGTTTAATGATTATGTTTTAAAATATAATGTAAAACCCATACCAGAGATTTATTTTAAAAGATGAATATTTTAGTTACTGGAAATTTAGGATACATTGGTACTAAATTATGTGATTTCCTATTAGAAAAAAAACATAAAGTATTTGGGCTTGATGCAGGTTTCTTTATTAATGATAAATCAATAATAAATAATAAAATAATTCAAAAATTAAAAGATATTAGGGATATAAATGACAAAGATTTTGAAAATATTGATATAATCGTCCATTTAGCTGCTTTATCGAATGATCCTCTTGGAGAATTATCCCCTCATTTAACAAAAGATATCAATTATCATTCGACAATTAAGCTTGCTGAAATGGCAAAAAAATTCAACGTTAAAAAGTTAATTTATATATCTTCACAAAGTATGTATGGAGTTTCTGATTCTAAAGATGAACTTGATGAAGATAATAGTCCTAAAAATCCTGTCACTGAATATGCCAAGACAAAATGGGAAGCTGAAAAAAATTTAAGAGCAATTGCTTCTAATGATTTTTGTATATGTTATTTACGTCCTTCAACTGTTTTTGGGGAGAGTAGAATGCTAAGATTAGATATTGTTTTTAACAATCTAATTGCAAGTGCACATACTACAAACAAAATTATTATTATGAGTGATGGAACTCCTTGGAGACCCTCCATTCATATTAATGATCTTTGTAATGCTATTATCGCAACAATTAATGCCCCTTCTAAAATAATTAATAATAGATCTTATAATGTTGGTTTACTTAACAAAAATTATACAGTTAGAGAATTAGCTTTAATAGCTAAACAAATTTATCCTAATAGTGAATTAGTTTTTAAAAATTTACATTCTGATCCGAGATCGTACAAAGTCAGTTTTATAAGAATAAATAAAGAATTAAAAAAATTTTATCAACCAGAGTGGAGTATTGAGAGAGGTGGGTTACAATTAAAAAATTACTTAAAGAAGATTAACTTAAAAGAATATGAATCTAAATCAAGACATTATAATAGACTCATGCAAATAAAATATTTAATTGATAATAAAAAAATAGATAAAGAATTAAGATGGCAAAAAGAAATTTAAAAACTGAAAAGCAATGCCGAATTTCAAATAATAAAAAATTTAAAATTCTTGATCTAGGTTTACAACCTCTTGCAAATTCATTAAAGAAAAAACCCAAACTAAAAGAAAAAAAATTTAGACTTTCATTGTCATATTGTAAAAAATCTAAACTTTTACAATTAGATCAAACTATAAATAAAAAATTACTTTTTGATAGTTATGTTTGGGTTACTGGTACTGCTAAACTTACTAAAGAATACGCTGAAGATTTTTGTAATATTGTAATTAGAAAAACTAATTTAAAAAAAAATGATTTAATTTTAGAAATTGCTTCAAATGATGGTACATTTCTTATACCTTTTATAAAAAAAGGTTTTAAAAAAGTAATAGGCGTAGATCCTGCAAAAAACATTGCTAAAATTGCAAATAAAAATCAGATTCAAACTATAAATGATTACTGGAACTTTAATTTTTCAAAAAAAATTAATACAAAGTATGGTAAATCTAAATTAATTTTTGCTAGAAATGTAATTCCTCATGTGAGTGATTTAGATAGTGTGATCAGAGGTATACAGAACAGCTTAGACAATGATGGAGTTGGTGCAATTGAATTTCATGACGCCACAGAAATTTATAGAGGTTTACAATATGACTCGATTTATCATGAGCATCTTTGTTATTTTTCTTTAAATTCATTTAACTTTTTGATTGAAAAATATAACTTATTTTCTTTTGATGTTATTAAAAGTCCAATAAATGCTGGAAATAAGTTAGTTTTTTTCTCTAAAAATAAAATAAAACATACAAATAATTATAAAAAACAATTACAGATTGAAAAAAAATATAAAATTAACAATTTAAATACTTGGATGCAATTTTCAAAAAACTGCATTAATCATAAAAAAAATTTCAGAAAATTAATGGCTAAATTAAAAAATAAAAAAATTATTGGTTATGGTTCATCAGCAAGAAGTCAAACATTTTTAAATTATGCTAATATTAATTTTAAATATATTAGAGCGATAATAGATAACAATCCATTAAAGCAAAAATTATATACTCCTGGTACAAATATTCCTATTGTAGACTTTAAAACTGGAATATCTCTGGAGCCAGATTATATAATAATTTTAGCATGGAATTTTAGAAAAGAAATTGTAAATTCATGTAGAGAGAATGGTTATAAAAATAAATTCATTATTCCTTTCCCTAATAAAATATCTATTTTATGATTTTCGAAGAACAATTTATTAAGGGATTATATCTAATTAATTATAATATTTTTAAAGACAAAAGAGGTGCTTTTTCTAAATTTTATTCTGATGAAATTTTTAAGAAAAAAAATATTAATTTTAATATAAAACAGGTAAATCTATCAATTAACCCAAAAAAATATACTCTAAGAGGATTTCATTATCAAAATCATAAAGATAGTGAATTTAAAATTATTCAATGTTTATCTGGGTCAATTTATAACGTTGTTATTGACATAAGGAAAAATTCACCAACATATAAAAAATGGAAAAGTTTTAAATTAACTAATTATAAAAATATATCACTTTTAATTCCTAAGGGGTGTGCCAATGCTTGGCTAACTACTAAATTAAACACAACTCTATTATATCTTCATTCAAAGAATTATATGCCAGAAAAAGAATTAGGAATAAAATATAATGATCCAGCTTTTAAAGTTAAATGGCCGCACAAACCAAATATTATTTCTAAAAAAGATTTATCTTATAATGATTATAAATAATTAATTATTATTTCTTAAAAATTAACTTTAATAAAAAATAAAAAAGATTAATGTATTAATTTAATTCCTTTAAATAATGATTATCTCAAGAACACCTTTTAGAATAAGTTTTGTTGGTGGTGGTACTGACATTAAATCATTTTATTATACACAACCTGGTCAAGTATTAAGCACCTCAATAAACAAATTTCTTTATGTAATTGTAAAAAAACAAATAGGAATAGTAAGCCATAAATTTAAAATTAATTGGAAAAATGTTGATCTTGCTGATAAAATTGAAGATATCAAAAATCCAATTGTTCGTGAAATACTAAAATATTTTAATATAGATTTTCCAATTGAAATTACTTCTATTTCTGATTTACCATCTAATAGTGGTTTAGGCTCTTCAAGTTCCTTTGCAGTAGGATTAATAAAGGCAATATCGGCTTTGCAAAATATTAATTTAAGTAAATATGAAACAGCATCAATCGCCGCAGACATTGAAATTAATAAATTAAACAGATCAATAGGTAAACAAGATCATTTTGCTGCATCTTATGGAAATCTTAATATCTTTAAATTTTATTCAAATGAAAAAGTTGAGATTGAGCCAATTTATTACAAAGAAACAATCAAAAAAAAACTTGAAAAAAATATATTACTTTTTTGGACCAATATTCAAAGAGATGCAAATAATGTTTTAAAGTCTCAAAATAAAAATGCTAAAATTAATTATAATACTTTAGTTAAAATGAAAAATTACGTGGAACCTATGAGAGATATATTAACGGGTAAATCAAAATTATTAAATTTTGGAAAAATTCTTAACGACTCTTGGCAATTAAAAAAATCGTTGGAAACATCAATAAGTTCTAAAATTATAAATAATTATTACTCTAAAGCTATAAAGTCTGGCGCATCTGGAGGTAAATTACTTGGTGCAGGAGGAGGTGGTTTTCTATTGTTTTATGTAGAGCCAAAATATCAACAATCTGTGATAAAAACATTAAAGGAATTGCAATACTTTAAATTTGAATTTGATAGCAGTGGAAGTAGAATTACATACTATGATTCTGATAAATACTAATTAATAATTGAGGTTAATTATGAATGAAATAAAAAAATTTGAAAAAGATAGAATTAAAAGGTTAAAGAAAAATAATGAAAAAAGTAAAATATTTAAAATAGCCAATAATTTTACTTCTATATCTTCACTAAATAAATACACATACAACTTTACTTGGATGGGAAGGCCTATAATTCAATTCCCTCAAGATATGATTTTGATGCAAGAGCTAATTTGGGAAATTAAACCAGATTTTGTTATTGAAACTGGTATTGCCCATGGAGGCTCATTAATTTTTAGTGCTTCAATTTTAGAGCTGATTGGTAAAGGTAAAGTTATTGGAGTAGATATTGAAATTCGTAAACATAATTTATCTAAAATAAAAAAACACAAAATGTCAAAAAGAATAAAAATGATTCAATCTTCATCAATTGATAAAAAAACTATATCTGTTCTAAAAAAAACAATTAAAGAAAATAAAAAAGTTCTTGTTTTTTTAGATTCAAATCATACACATGACCATGTTTTAGAAGAGTTAGACCTTTATTCTCAGTTTGTTAGCAAGGGTAGTTATATTGTAGTTTTTGATACTACTATGAATATTTTTGATAATAAAACATTAAAAGAAATTTCAAAGAATTATAGATTTAAACCTTATGGGAGAAATAATAATCCCCATTCAGCAGTAAAAGAATTTTTAAAAAATAATAAAAGTTTTAGAATTGATAAATTAATGCATCAAAAAGCATTAATCACAAACTGTTATGACGGTTTTTTAAAAAAAATTAAATGAATATAAATGAACATTTAACAATTTTAATTCCTACACATAATAGGCCAAAATTTTTAGCAAGAATAAGTAGTTTTTTAAAAATAAATGGTTTGGATTTTATAATCATTGACTCCTCAGTTAATAAAAATGATGAAATATCAAACAATCCTAACTATTATTGGTATAGAAATTTCTCTTTTTATCAAAAAATTAATTTAGGACTTCAAAAAGTAAATACACAATTTACTTTATTAATTGCTGATGATGATTTCATCTCAATTAAAACTCTTAAAGAAGTTTTAGATTTTTTATTAAAAAATACTTCATACTCTAGTGCTCAAGGAGCCTTCTTAGATTTCTGGTATAATGATAATAATTATTTAGATATATGTACAAGATATCCAGAATCATCAGGTTTATTATCAAATATTTCAAATAACAGTTTTAGAGAAAGACTTATTAATTGCACAAGGCCATACATGCATCATGTATATGCCGTCCATAGAACTGATGTATTAAAAACAGGTGTCAAAATGTCAATGAAGGCAAACTCTATAATACTAGGTGAAATTTCTATTACTGTAGTTGATGCTTTATTTGGCAAACACAAAATGATACCAAAAATATATGGCTTTAGACAAATCGCAAAAATGACTGATCGGATCGGATCCAATAAAATAAGTTCAAGAGATTTAATTAAAAAAGATAATATCAATAAAGAATTTAAACTATGGAAAAGTGCTCTGTCTCAACTAATAATTGAAAAATATAGTATTCCAAAAAAAGAAATAGATCTTATAATAGATAAGATGATAAAAAATTATTATAACAAAAAATATACTATATTTTCTTTAATTAAAAATTTTGTAAAATTTTTTATACCAAATGTTATATTAAATAAATCTAGACATCCCCTTTATTACAAAAAAAATTGGCCTCCAACAACTGATGAGGCAATAAAAATTAGAAAATTAACTTCAAAATATCCTTTTTACCCATGGACAAATAGTGAAGATGATAAAGAATGGATAAAAATAAAAAAATTTTTAAATAGTTATGGAGTAGTAGCTGAAAAAACTTATAAAAATTTTCACTAAATTATGAAAAAAATAAGATTGTCAATAATTGGTGCAGGAAATATATCTAAATACCACTTAAAAGTAATTACTACTTTTAAAGATGTTGAAGTAACTTCCATTTTTAGCAGAACTCAAAAAAAATCTAAAGACTTAGCTCATGAATTTAAAATCAAAAATATTTACAAATCTATAAAAGAGATGATTAAAAATGAAAATCCAAATGGAATTTATATTTTAGTTTCAGCAGACCAAATATACAAAGTAATAAAAGAAATTTTAATTTATAAAATCCCTTTTTTTGTAGAAAAACCTCCAGGTATATCTTTTAATCAATTTAAAAAATTATCAGAGCTTTCAGAAAATTTTAAAATTAAAAATATGGTAGGTTTTAATAGAAGATTTTACTCTATATTTGCTAAAGGTTTAAAGATTTTAAAAAAAAAAGGAAAAATCAAGTATGTTTCTATCTATGCAAATGAAAGAACTTGGTTGTATAAAAATGATAAATTCTTTTTTGATAACATTATAATGCTCAATTCTATTCATACTTTAGATTTGATTGATTTTTTAGTTGGCAAACTTGACTCTTACACTATTCAAAAAGAAAACAATAAACTTAAAAAAAGTATTAATTTAAAAGTAAATTTTATTTCAAAAAATTCTACATTAGGTACTTATTATATTAACAATATGTCTCCTTATTTTTGGTCGATAAAACTATTTGGAAAAGGGGTAACTGTTGTTTTTGATAATTTTGAAGAAGGATATTGGATTGATAAGAATTTTAAAAAAAATCAAATCAAGCCAAATGTTAAAGATTTAAATTTCAAAGCTGGTTTTTATGATCAATTTAAAGCTTTTAAAATGCTTATTACAAAAGGTAAACTTGAATGGCCTGCAGTTAATTTGTATAAATGTTATAATACAATGAAAATTGCTTCAAAGATAAGTAAAGAATATAAAAAAGTAAATTTATGAAAAATTTATTCATTTTGGAAAATAATTCAATTCGTGAAGCATATAAGCAGATGAATAAAATTAAAAGAAAATCACTAATAGTTGCAAAAAAAAATAAAATAATACTAGGAATTCTTAGTGACGGTGACATTAGAAGATCTATTCTTAAAAATATTTCATTAGATACCTCGATTAAAAGTATTTATAATAAAAATTATTTTTCTATTAATTATAAGAATTTGAAATTAACAAACTTTAAAAAAATTTTTTTAAAAAAACATTATGATTTCATTCCTATAGTTAATAATGAAAATAAAGTTCAAAATATAATTTTTTGGGAAGATTTACTGAGTTCTAACTTAAACTTAAGGAAATCAAGAATAAAAAAAAATAATATTAATTTAGTAATCATGGCAGGTGGTAAAGGCAGAAGGATGGGTGATATTTCTAAAATAATTCCAAAACCTTTACTTCCTTTCGATAGTAATAATACATTACTTGAAAAAAGTATAAGTAATTTTAATAATTTTGGAATATCAAAAGTTTTTTTGATCTTAAATTACAAAAAAAATCTTATAAAATCATATTTTGATGAGGTAAAAAATCAAAGCAAAATAAATTATATTTATGAAAAGAATTACCTCGGAACAGCCGGTGGTTTAGTGCTTTTAAAAAATAAAGTAGCAGATCCTTTTTTTTTAATAAATTGTGATACAATAATTGATAATGAGGATTATAATCAAATATATTCTCATCATATTAAGCAAAATAATGATTTAACAATAGTAGCTTCATCCAAAGAGTTTATATACCCGTATGGTATTTGTAAATTAGATAATGATGGGAATTTTAAAAAAATTGAAGAAAAACCAAAAATGGATTTCTTAGTTAATACAGGATGCTATATAATTAATCCTAAATTGTTAAAATTAATACCAAAAAATAAAAGTCTCAATATGGACAATTTTATAAAGTTAGTGCATAGAGAAAAATATAAAATTTCATTATATCCCGTCCATCAAAATTCCTGGATTGACTTAGGTAATATTGATAATATCCTAAATAATTATTCTAAATAATTGATTATAAAAGTTTTAATATTTGGATCAGGATCTATTGCACAAAGGCACTATTCCATTCTTAAAAAAATAAAAAAAATATCAGAAGTAAAACTTTATACTAAAAGAAAAATTACAACATTTTCTAAGATTGATAAATTAAATCAAATTTTTAAGTATAATCCAAATTATTTTATTATAGCTAACAAAACTAGTCAGCATTTTGAAACACTTAAATTTATAGAAGAAAATTTTGAAAAAAAATTAATATTAATAGAAAAGCCAATATTTAATTTTTATAAAAAAATTAATATAAATAAAAATCAGGTATTTGTTGGTTATGATTTACGCTTTCATCCTATAATATTAAAAATCAAAAAATTAATATCAAATAAAAAAATTAATTCAGTAGAGATAATATGTAATTCTTATCTTCCAAATTGGAGAAAAAATATAAAATATTATAATTCTTACAGTTCATCAAAAAAATTTGGTGGAGGAGTTTTATTAGATTTAAGTCATGAACTTGACTATACTCAATATTTATTCGGTAATTACAATATTATTAGCGCTTTAAATAAAAAAATATCAAATTTAAAAATAACTTCTGATGACTATTTAAATTTATTATTAATAAATAAAGCAAAGACTTATATAAATATAAGTATTAATTACTATTCTAAAATAAATACCAGGATAATTAATATTAATGGAGATAATATAAGTTTAAAGGCAGATTTAATTAAAAATACTCTAGAAGTGTTTACTAATAAATATAAACTTTATAAATTTAAAGTTGATAGAGATTATACTTTTAAATTTCAGCATAAACATATACTCACAAATAATAAAAAATATGTAGCCTCATATCTTGATGGTATTAAGGTTTTAAAAAATATTGATAATATAAGAAAATTTAAATGAAAATTTTATGTTCAATATGTATGAGGGGTGGATCTAAAGGTATAAAGAATAAAAATTTAAAAAAATTAAAGAACAAATATTTAATGGAATACACCATCAATCAAGCGATTGACTCAGGTATTTTTGAGACAATTGCAGTCTCTACTGATAGTAAAAAAATTTTTGATATTGCAAAAAAATTAGGAGCTAAGTGCTGGTTTTTGAGATCTAAAAAATTAGCTCATGATAAATCTGGAAAATTACAAGTGATTAAAGATTTGCTTATTAGATCTGAAAGGAAATTTAAAATAACTTATGATTATGTTGTAGATTTAGATGTTACTGCACCATTAAGATCTGTATCTGATATTAAAAGATCTATTAACTTATTAATTAAAAATAAAAAAAAGAATTTGATTACAATTACAAATGCAAGAAGAAATCCATATTTTAATATGATAGAAATTAAAAACAATATTCCTTCAAAAGTAAAAAGAACAAAGAAAAATATAAAAAGTCGTCAAGCTGCTCCTAAAGTATTTGATTTAAGTGCATCAATATTTATATGGAGAAGAGATTGTAAATTTACATACAATGAATTATTTACTATAAACACACAAACTTATTACATGCCTGAAGAAAGAGCGATTGATATTGATACTAATTTAGATTTAAATTTTATAGAATTTTTACTAAATAAAAAATGAAAAAAATACTTATTCTAGGTGGAACAGGATTTATAGGTAGAAATTTAATTAACTTTTTAAATAATTACAAAATATTTATACTAACTAGAAAAAAAGAAAAAAATAAAAATAACGTCAAATACATATTAGGAGATTTAAATAAAATTAATTCGTTTAATAAAAAAATATTAAAATTAAATCCAGATATAATTGTTAATCTATATTGGCAAGATATACCAAACTTTAATAAGAAAAACTCAATTAAAAATTTATTAAATACTATAAATTTTTTTGAATTAATTTTTCAAAATACTAATTGTAAAAAAATTATAAATATTGGATCGTGTCTTGAATATTCTAACAAAAAAGGGAAATGTAAAGAGTTACATGAAACAAAAAGTTATGATTACTTTTCTTTATCTAAAAATACTATTAGGGAATATTTAAGTTATAAATGTAGAAATCAAAAAATTAGCTTAATATGGTTGAGGCCTTTTTATTTATATGGGCCATATCAAAGAAAAGAATCTCTTATACCATCTTTAATAGATAAGTGTACTTCTTCAGACAAAATCATATTTAAAAATAATACATCTAAGTTAGACTTCATACATGTATATGATTTATGTGATGCAATAATGAAGTTTATTAAGCTTAAAAAAAATACAGTAGAGGTATTTAATATAGGATCTGGTAAGAGTATATCAATAAATAAAATTGTAATGAAAGTTGTTAAAAAATATTTTAATTCACATAAACTTATATTTCAAAATTATTTTAAAAATGATAGTATTAATTTTTATTCAGATAACTCAAAAGTAAAAAAATATATTAATTGGGAACCAAAAAAAAGTATTGATGATGGCATAAATCAAACTATTAATTTTAGAAAATGAAATTTCCAATTCTTACAAATTATAGAAAATTAAAAAAAAAAGATAAAGACTACCTAGCAGATGTAAATTTTTTATATAATCAAAAAAATCACTATATAATAAATTCAGCTTTTAAATCTAATTTGGTTAAATATGAAAAAAATTATAACAACGAGCAATCATTATCTCCAAGATTTTCATCACATTTGAATAATGTTTATAATATTATAAAAAATAGATTTAAAACAGATTCATCAATTATTGAAATTGGAAGTGGAAAAGGTTTTTTTTTCTCATTATTAGAAAAAAGATACAAGAATATAAGAGGTTTTGATACAACATATGATGGTAGAAATAATAAGATTCTAAAAAGATATATAACCTCTCAAGATAAAATCAATGAAGATTTAATTGTTTTGAGACACACCCTAGAACATATTGAAGATTTTTATAGTTTTTTAAAAAATTTAAAAAAGATATC
>CETK01067935.1_pt1 | contig 13835 bp, 17 predicted proteins | sample 361431 | NCBI WGS metagenome assembly CETK01 (sample SAMEA2622452, study PRJEB7988) | marine metagenome | biome: marine biome (ENVO:00000447); feature: surface water layer (ENVO:00002042); material: "saline water (ENVO:00002010), including plankton (ENVO:xxxxxxxx)" | depth 5 m | reverse complement strand
TTGACCAAACTTTTTACCCTCCCACTTTGCAGCAAATTGATCTTGAATATCCTGTGGCATATACATGAGGATCTGTGGATATGATTTATCTTTAAAGTATTCACCTGCATATCCACTAGCATTATATTGTTTTAAAGTTTGATTAACTACGTCGTTTGTTGCAGTTGTTCTTCCTTGAAATGGTGGTTTGTAATCATAGAAATCAAACATCACAAAATCCTCAGCCTCACTAATCCTCATGTCATGAGGAAATCTAACAGAACCTCCAGCACCATTTACAGCAACACCTGCTCCACCAAATTGAGTTTTGATTGTGCTTTCTGTTTCTAAAAAAGGATTATAATCAGGACCATAAAGTTCACCACCCCTATTATACTTTTTCTTTAAATTGGAAAGCATCGTAGGTTCTGTTACCTTTTTATAATTCCAACCATCTTTGGTATATGTGGGTTCTCCATAGCTTTGACTAACGTAGTAATATGCTCTTTCGTTACCGTCCCAGAAATAAGATTTTGTACCCCAAGTATCTCCACCAAGGTATTCCTTAGTATGATCTGGTGGTGATTTATAGTTTAAACTAGGCATTATGTAGCCATCTCCCTAGATTGTGGTGTACCATAACCTTTAACAACTCTTTGTCCCCTGATTTTGTCATAGAAGTTTTCATTAGTCTCCTCCCAGACATCTTCCTTATTAATAGGAAATGTCATACCATTTGTATCTTTCACAAAATCTTCTGTTGGGAGAAGGATAGCAGTATCCCACTCATCTGCAGCTAGATCTAACATCAAACCATCAACATGAGGTTGTAGGTATTTATGGAAGCACCTCTTAGGAAAGTCAATTCTACCCTGCATTAATTTTCTTGTAGCAAGAATTCTCTTCTTTGGTGTCATGTAATGTAGGTTCAGACCCCAGAACTCACTCCTAGTTGCTTTTAAGACATATACAAGTGGAAATCTATCATAGTATGGTAACCATTTCATCTTTGCCTTGTATTCAAACATGTAAAGATGTCCCTGCACAGTATACCTACGAAGTTCATTCGCATCCTGATCTGCTACAGCACCTACCCTGTCACTCTTCTCATTCAATATATATTTTTCAAAATTTTTTTTGTATGCACTAGCCTCTGCCTTTACTGCAGAACGATACCATGCTAGTGATTTTTTTTCTCCTCCAGTTCTTGCTGTTATTCTCTCAAACAGCGTCTTATATCCAGTCGTAGAGTTAATTGTGTTACGCTGGACTTGTGCAAATCCCGTTGCCATTGTTTCATACTCCTAAATGATCCTCGGTTAGTATTAAGAAATTCATCTGCCTATCTTCACAATACTCACGAGCAGCAGACCATTTAGTTTGGTTCTTTGCGTATGTCAGTGCTTCATTACGATACTTGGCAGTCTTTTTGTTTTTAACATTCGGTGGTTGTGTTTGTTTTTTGGGTTTTATTTCAATTATATACTTTGTGATCTTACCAGACTTCTCACGAACTTTAATCCAAAAATCTGGATAGTATCTTCTTATTCTACCATCAGGAGCTCTGTATGGTATGATAACTTCTTCACTTCCCCACTGTAATATACTAGGGTTATTATCACAGAATACCATGAACTTGCGTTCCCAAAGTGATCTGTAAATAATATTTGTTGGGTTGCCACGATACTTCTCAGGGTGTATAGGTTTATAATACCCAGAATACGCCATAAATATAAAATGATCCAACATAGGTATTTAGCGTGTCCATCAATAAGTTTTTAGCTACAATGAATGCTAATGGTGGTTTCTCACTGGCAAATAGTTTTGTGGTTGAAATTTTAGAGAGCGATGGCAATCTTGCAGGAAATGGTATATTTGAGTTTTTATGTGATGAAGCACAGTTACCAAATATACAAGCAGCTACTGGAACTATTGAAGGTAGGTATACTGGTGAAGGTCAAGTAAATTATCCGCATACTCGTGTATTTACAGAGGTGCAATTAGGATTTCAGTGTGATGCTAACATGACACCATTGAAATATCTAAATGATTGGTATGGTATGATATTTGGAGAGATGCCTGAGAGACGTGGAACGAAATTTGATTACAGACCTGATACTCCACTTCCATCAAACAGAACCAATAAGTTACAATTTCCGAAGGAGTATTGCAAAACAGTTAGAATTACAAAAACAGAGATAGGTCCTACTGAGGTAAATCCACTAAGACCATCAGTGACATACTTATTAGAGAGAGCGTGGCCGTTTGCCATTGATGCAGTCCCTGTGCAATTTGGATCTAATTTAATTACAAAAGTTACATGTCAATTGTATTACACTAGACATACTATTGTTCACAACAATATTACAGCAGCTGCTACACCAGATCCAGTTCCCCTTGCATTAAACTTTTTAGATGACCAAAACAATTTGAATTTTACAACTGGTGATATTGCGTAGCAAAATTGACATCTCAATTCCATAAAAGCGGGAAAATTTTTTCCGCTATTTTTTTGCTTGAAAAGTCGCTAAATATAAATATGACCTTGGAGTAGATATTATGGCATTGCCAACCATGGACTTACCAATGTATGATTTGGTAATTCCATCAAATAAGAAAAAAATTAAATTTCGTCCTTTCTTAGTAAAAGAGGAAAAAGTGCTATTGATGGCATTAGAGACGGATGATGAAAAAAGTATTAAAAACGCTGTATTTGACTTATTAAAAGCTTGCATCACCACGAGAATAAAACTTGAAAATCTTGCATCTTTTGATTTAGAATATATTTTCCTTAATATTCGTGCAGTCTCTGTTGGTGAGGTTGTTCAAATGAATATTACCTGTCAAGATGATGAAACAACGCAAGTTAAGTATAATTTGAATTTGACCGATGTAAATGTGATTTTCCCAGAGGGACATAATAACAAAATTATGTTAACTGACGATTTGGGTGTTATAATGAAATATCCCTCTTTTGATGGATTTGTTGAAGGACAATTTTCTCAAAATAAAGAATTTGATGTAATTAAGGTTGTTGCAGAGTCTATTGATCAGATATTTCAAAAAGAAGAGGTATTTGATGAATCTACCACCAGTAAAAAGGAATTTCTTCAATTTGTAGAGAGTTTAACAAATCCACAATTGGAGAAAATACAGACATTCTTTGAGACAGCTCCTAGATTAGAACATTCATTTAAAGTCACAAATCCTAGCACTGGAGTTGAATCTGATTATACTTTGAGAGGATTGGCAAGTTTTTTCGGATAGCACTCTTCCACAATACTTTGGAGGGGTATTACAAGACTAACTTTGCTTTGATGCAACATCATAAATACAGCTTGAGTGAAATTGAAAATATGATGCCTTTTGAAAGACAGGTTTATGTCTCATTATTAATGCAATACTTGGAACAAGTTAAACAAGAACAAGAAAAACAAAAAAGGTAATGGCAGCAGGAACCGTATCATACAGCGATACCACAGGTAATAGAGATTATCTGGGTATGATTGCAAGTCAAATTGGAAGGCGTCTTAAGGAAGCTTCCGATATGGCATCGGATGAGCGTGCTTTTGCTGAGGAAAAGGCAGAGGCAGGAGGAACATCATTAGGTGAAGCAGGAATAGGAAGAGGATATTTTTTTAAGAGAGCCCTTGGTTCAAGATTTGGTGGAGATAGAATTGCCAGAACCAAGGGCAGAATGGGTATGGGTGGTGCTGGAACTAATCCTACAGGAAATTTTAAGAGTAGATTTCGTGGTGGATTTGACTATAATGTAACTAATGAGATTTCTGCTGCTACTCTTCCACTTGCGAGTGCATTGGTAGGTGGACTTCGTGGAGTAGAGAAAGGACTATCAGATATTTCTAGTGCTTTGACAAGAGTTGGCGTTGGCATGGGTGATCTTGCCAGAGCACAGGAAGATGTAGCAAAACAAGCAATATTGAACGGTGCATTTATGCAAGCGTTCCTAAACCATATGCAAAGAGAAGGGGCTCGTCAGCGTGCTCGTTCAGAGGAGAGAGGACTAGAAGGAGGATTATTAACAGGATCTGGTGGCGGTGGATCATTAGGTGGTCGTGGAATGATCAATGTCACACCACCATCTAAACCACCAAGAAGATTTAGTAAAGGTAATGCTGGTGATTTTGTAAGTTTAGGAACCTCACAGATGTCCAGACTTGGTGGAACTGCTGCAAAAACAGGACAAAAAAGCGTAAGAACAGCAGTTAGAGGAGTTACTACAGGTGTTGCAAGACCGATTCTTAAAGGTGCTAATACGGTATTTGAAGGTGGAAGAAAAATTAAAAAATTTCTTCCTAGTGCTACTAGAATAGCTAAGCAATCATCAAAAATGCTTGGTATTCCATACAGTGCTTCTAAAAACTTTTTTAGTCAAGCTGTTATGAAAAGTAAGATGACACCAGGTTATATTAACTTCTTAAATGATGCTATAAACGATAGGTTTGCTGGTTTAACTGGTCTGTTTGGTGATTCAATAGATCTTCCTAAAGGTTTTAAAGGAGGTTTTGATGATCTTAGTAAAGTAAATCAAGAAAATTTATTTAACAAAGCTTTGACTAGTGCTAATGCTGAAGACGATCTCGCTGAACTTTTATTAAAATCTGGATATAGTGGAACTTTTGCAGGTGTTGACAGTGCGATGCCTGTTGGTAGAACGATTACAAAGAAATTTAGTCAAAAAGCAGCTGAATCCATTACTCCTAACAGAATTGCATCATTAGATAATGCTGGTTATAAGACAGCAGAGATTGCATCAGATCAACTTGTTAGAAAAGGACTTCAAAAAGGACTTACAAGAGGTAGTGGACTAGCAAGAACAATGGTTAAAACATTTGGTAAATCAACAACTAGATCTATTCTTAAGAAAATTCCAATTCTTGCTGGTATTGCTGGTACTATTTTTGCTATTCAGCGTGCCTTAGAGGGAGATTTCTTGGGAGCAGGTTTGGAACTTACTTCTGGTTTCTTGGGTGCTACTGGTATTGGTGGTCTAGGACCTGGTCTTGCTATTGATGGTTTCTTACTTGCTAGAGACTTAGGTGTGGTTCCAATGGCAGATGGTGGAATAACTAAAGGACCTCTTAATGCGTTAATAGGAGAGGCAGGAAAAGAAGGAGTTTTCCCGTTAGAGGGAGCTAGAGGTAAGAAAACATTCAAGATGTTTGGTCAGGGTGTCGTAGATGCTAGAGAAGAAAACGAGAGTGGTGAGACTAAATTATTAGCACTTGGTCAAAAAAGATATTTTGAGAGCATGGATGGATGGAGTGGTTTTGGAGATGCGATTGTTGAATCGTTTACGAACTTCAAAGATAAGGTTGGGGATGTTATAAGCGATGCCAATCCATTCAATCAAGAAAATCTCGCAAATATTAATAACTCAAAGGCATCAAATGCATTTAGAAATGTTATTGGAAGTGAGAAGGATGATGGTTTTATCGGACCTAAGTGGTTGGGTATTAAGAATCCTTTTGCAGATCAGCAAGCAAATGCATTGAATAATAACTCCGCACAAATGACTAATGGAGGAATGGGAGTGACAACTACCGTCATCAATAATTATAATGGTGCAATTGTTGGCGATGGTAGTGGTGATAGTGGTAGTGGTTCTTCATCCTTAGACGCATATGCTGCTTTTACTCAACAATTTAGTTTATCAAGTAAGTAATAATGTCAGAATTAAAAAATGCTTCTGAGGCAAAACTAATCAAATGTATAATATCTAGACAGGGTAAAGATTCAAAATCACTAGGCAAGGACATGATTATTGCATTTGAAACTAGTGAGAGCGTTGAGTCACCATTTTGTACAGCAGCTTTAACAGTTAGTGACTCAAAGAATTTTATAAACGATTACCCGATTGAGGGTGGTGAAAATATATTGATTGAGATAAAAAGCACTTTTGGTGATGAACCGATTGTATATGAATTTGTTGTTGCTAGAATTGCAGTCAGAGTCATGAAGAATATCAAACAGGCATATACTTTGATGTTATGTTCTCCAGAGGCATTGATAAATGAGGGCACTAGAGTATTGGATCCTCTTGAGGGAACTTCCGAGGATATCGTTATAAAAATGTTAGGAAAAAAATATCTTGCTTCAACAAAAGAAATATTCTCAGAACCATCTAGATTTCAAATTAAAATGAATCCCTCTAGGGATAGACCATTTGATATTATTGCAAAGATTCTTAAAAAATCTGTCTCTGCTAAAACTGATTATAAAGGACTTAATAGTGAGAATAGCACAGAGACTGAACAACAAATAAAAGGCAGTGCTGGATTCTTTTTCTGGGAAACTCGTAGAGGATATATGTTTTTCTCTATTGATGCATTATGTGACACTGCAGATGGTAAATTCTCTGCACCTAGATTAAATTATGTGCGTGAACTAACTGAAAAAAGTAATGAGGATCTATTCAATCCAGACATTTCAGCATGGGGTCCTTATAAAGAAGCAATAGCAAATACCGATTTAGATTCAGACCAAAGATTTTTGATTTCTGATGCAGGAATGAAATCAGAAATTGATTTACTGTCATCCTTTAGAAAAGGAAAGTATTCATCAAAAATAATATTTTTTAATCATTCTACTGGTCAGTATGAAGAATATGTTTACAAAATTAAAGATAGTTATGATAATATGGCACATCTAGGAGGACAGGAGAGTATCTCTTTAATTCCTAGTAAAGAGAAAGGAGAATTATCAGATTATCCAACCAGAATTATGACTATGTTGTTAGATCATGAGGCATGGTATAATGAGCCAGGCATCGCTGATCCAGACGACGCAAAAGCAACAAATCCAAATAAATTCGCAGACTGGCAAAAATACTACATATCACAAGGAGTTGCAAGAGCTGAATTATTAAAAAATCAGGAGGGTGAAATAAAAATACCTGGCAACCCACTAATGTGTGCAGGTGATAAGATTGATATTAGGATTGCAAGTAAATTAGCATCTGAATTGAGAAAGTCAAAACCTTACGATGAGGAGACTAGTGGAGTCTATCTTATCAAGAAAGTAATACATATGTTTAATTTTCTTGACGGAAATGACGGAACTTGTAAAACTACGCTAGAATTGTTTAGGGACTCTTATGGAGTTAAAGATCTCCCTTCTAATCATGGCAATAAATAAATCAAGGAGGTAATACCTATGGAAAACGAAAAAACAATAGAACAACATATTGAAAAGGACAAAGAGATCTTAAATGATCCAACAACCAATCCACAGATGCGTCGTCATATTGAAGGCGAATTGCATGATTTGGAAGAATATGTTGAACATCATAAAGAGGAGATTGATGCAGGAGATCATCATGATCCTAATGCCATTGAGTTATTCTGCGATCAACATCCAGAAGAACCAGAGTGCTTAATTTACGACGATTAATATGGATGATGCATTATCAAGACTCATGCCAACTCAGAGAATCGGATATGACGGTTTTCCGTGGTGGGTAGGTCAAGTAGAGGGAACCGCTTCCGATGAAAAAAACAATAAAGGCGGATACCGTTATAAGGTAAGAATCGTAGGAGATCACCCCTCTAGTAGGGAGATTCTTGATACGGATAAATTGCCTTGGGCTACTGTGATGATGCCAGTCAACGTTCCTTTTATGCCTGGTAATATTGGTGGAGGTCATCCTCAATTAATACCAGGTTGTTGGGTAACGGGATTTTACATAGACAATGATAGACAAAAACCAATCATATTAGGTTCTATTGGTGTTGTGCCAGGCGCAACATCTGTAGTTAAAAATTGTCCTCCTAATGATAGTGAGGCATTTAAGACATGTATAAGATCTGGTCAGTATGCACCAATTCCTAATACAGATGGTTTTGAGGGAAAGGATGGCACTCAAAAAACTGGTGGTGGATTGTCTGATAATACATTTAGAGGTGATGGTGAAACAAGGATAGATGCAGGACCTAAAAAAACTGAGGTCATTAAAAATGAGGATTGGTGTCAAGTTACAGCAGAAAAATGCCAAGACGTTGATCTAAAAACACAGATGACTGATATTATTGGTCAATTTTTAGCTGATATTCAAAAAAGTAATGGAAATATTGGCACGTTTTATACAAGCAAGATAACAGGTGGCGTACAAAATTCAATAGGAACAGCGAGGGGTTATGTGAATAAAGCAATCTCCGTTGTTACAGAGTTTCTTGCTAAAATTAAAGGATTTCTAACACTTCAAATTCAACAAGCAGTTAGTAAACTAGTAAAAGCTCTTCTAAGACAAGACGAAAATGGAAATGTATTAACTCCTGTCACAGAGTGGTTTAATAAAATCCTTAAGGATCTTGGATGCAAGATGGCAGACCTAGGAGAAAGATTAATTGAATGGTTAACAAATCTCTTAATGAGTTTTATTAATCAAATTTATCGTGCTGCCATTTGTCAGATTGATGAGTTAGTAAATGGAATTATTTCAAAAATACAACAGTTACTAAATCAATTGTTTGATAGTATTTTAGGACCTCTACAGGATATCCTTGGTGCTATTGCTGAACCACTTAACATGATCGGAAAAGCAATTAATTATGTTCTTAACTTATTAGGCATTTCTTGCTCAGGACCTGATCAAACATGCAACAAATATAAAAAGATATGTACTAGCGGTGAGAAAAAAACAGGTGAAGATGATAAAGATTTCTTGGATGATTTATTAGATAAAGTTGGTAATCTATTTGGAGACACTCCTGCTGATTATACACAATATGTTTGTGATGAGGCATATACTGGTAAACCATTAACAATTACAACGGTTGGATTTGCTGGTGGCGTTCCTCTACCTGGTATAGAAGAAACAAAGAAACCAAAAATTGTCTATGATATTAAAGATATCACTGTTACTGAGGGTGAAGCTGCTAAATTTACTGTAAAAAGAAAAGGTCAGATAGATATTTCATCCTCTGTGCAGTTTAAGACAATTAAAAATCAAGGAACAGCGACTTCTGGAACTGATTATCTTCCTGTGGATGTTATTGTTGGATTTTCTCCTAATGAAACAGAAAAAACTGTAGAGGTTCAAACTTTGGTTGACGATCAAAAAGAAGCTGAGGAAAGTTTTTTTGTTAGAATGACTGTCAATTCTCCAGTGGATAATAGCGACGTCAAAACATTGTTTGATAGAAATATTGGTAAATGCACTATAATTGAAAAGGATATTAAAGAACCATATGATCCATATCAATCAGAACCAGTAGATCCTTTTGTTCCAATAGATGATCCATCTACAGGGGATATTCCAGATGATTTGAATTTACCAGATGATTTTGAAGAGGAGGAGGAATTAATTCCAACATACAAAGTTGAGGCAAATAGAACCACTTGTCCTGAGGGTGAGTTCATCATATACACAATTACGACTACAAACTTAGAAAATGGATCTATACTATTCTTTAATTTAAGTGGTAACAGTATTACTGCCTCTGATATTATAGGAAATCAACTTACTGGAAGTTTTATTATTAATGACAATACATCAAAAGTAACTGTTGGTATTGCAGAAGATAATGAAATAGAGGATATAGAAACACTTACCTTTAGTATTACTGGAAAGGGAGCATCTGTAGATGTATTGATTACAACAGATGGCAATCAAACTATTGATGATCTTGATGATGGAATTGGTGATACACCAGAAACTGTATTTGAGGAGTTTAGATCACCAACCACAAAACCACCTATTACTGATGATACAGGTGGTATTATTGAGATTCCCATTGATGATCCTGGCGATGCATGGGCAGAACCACCTATTGTTTTTGTTGGTGGAGAGGGTACAGGAGCTACAGCAGTTGGATTATTAGATGGAAATGGATTCCTAACAGAAATTAGAGTTCAATCACCTGGTTTTGGATATAAATTAAATCTTGCTTCTGATAATGATGTTAGATGTATTATTGATTCATTTACTATTCTTAGACCTGGCATTGGATACACTAGTGTCCCTGACATGTATGTAAATGGAGAGTTAGGAATTGCTGAAGCAATTATTGATCCTGACAGTGGATTTGTTATTGGTGCTCGTATATTGAATAGACAACTTACATTTGACAAATTTCCTGCAGTTGATATAGTAGGAGGAGGAGGTTATGGTGCTAAACTATTACCATCTCTAGCATGTCTAGATACAGAGGCACTAACAACTATTGGATCTACCAAGATTGGAACTGGTAAATATATTGATTGTCCATAATGTCAAAAGTAAAACCTGCTAAAACGTATCCCGATACCATATTTAAACAGACAACTCCTGATGAAGCTCAGAAGTTGAATGACGGACCTAGATTTAATACTTGGTATAAGGGATGGTTTACTAGATCTGAAATATATGAGAGGATGATGCCTGATGGATTAACCTCTGCATTGAGGATTGAAGGTCCTTTCACGGGTGGTGCTGCAGTGGTGATGAACAGCAAGGGTCAAATAAAATTAATTACAGGAACAAGAACTGACACTGCTGGCACTGGAACTCTGGATATCAATACACATGGTTGTAATCAACTCCATAATGGTAGAACGAATATACAATATAATCCTGGCGGTAATGAAAATGAAAATCAAGCACTTAATGTATTAGCTTACGGTGATGTAGTAGAACAAGCACTTGGTAGCGAAAGACATATTAAAGCAACAAAAATAATAATCACTGCAACAGAGGGACTCTTTCTAAATGGTCAATCAGTTAAAATTAAAGCAGAGGGTGACCTTGAAATGGCAGGTGCGTCAATTACGACTGCACAGGTGAATAAGAAAGATATTATTGTTGGACAACAAATGTCCTTTGGTGCAGGAGAGACTACTGAGATGAAATTTGATCCTAGAGCATCATCAAATATAATTTCACCTGGCAATGTAAATCATAAGGTTCTTGGTAGATATAAAATTAAGACTTTCCGTAACATGAGTGTCAGAGCTGTTAGAGGACTCTTTATGAGATCTGAGACAAAGACAACTCTTCAAGGTTTGCAAAACCTTACGCTTCTTGGCACTAATGGTATGAACCTTAAAACTGCCAAGACTACGTTCACCACTGGTGACTTTGATCTTAACTCTGCCAAGACCTCCTTCAAAACTGCTGATTTTGATGTTGATGCTGCTAAACTTGATTTAGTTGGAGCAGCAGATGTTTCTATCACTGGTGCTAATGTCAAGATCACTGGTGCATTAATTTACCTTAATTAAAACTATGATTTTTTGGATTGGATTTTTCGTTATGTTCTTTAACGAAGGTTTCGTTATGATGAGACATGTATCACCATGGTGTGCACGTCAAAGAACTAACTTTATTAAAAAGTATGGTGAGAATACATGGTATAGATTCCATGGAACATTAGACTATACTTGGATGGGATTGGTGACTATTGGTTTGATAGTTAACTCCAATAGAATATTACATATAATGGCATTGTTAACTTTTTGGACATTATCGTTTATGATATTCTACTTACCAAGATGGATCACACGCAAATGAACGAAATTACAGTTTTTATATACCTTTGTTTCTTTGTAGGTCTTTTTGGAGCTACCTTTGCGTTCATGTTTACTGTGATGACATCAACACTTAAGGATTTTGATAAACCTAGAAAAAAGGATAAGACTGTATTGCCTGCACCTCATCCAGAGATGGAGAATGTAAAGTATGGCGAGGAATTATTAGTTTATAGACCAGAGGAAGAGGAAAATATATAAACTTTGCTTATATAACTGGTAAGTTATTCCTATTTCAAGGGGGTTGACTTTTAGAGGTAACCCTGCTAAATTATCTTCAAGCGATTGGGTCTCCAATCGTGTTGTGTAAACTCTATAGAGGAGAAATTTCAATGATTAAAACTGCTATTGCTGCCCTTGCAGCTGCCTCTGCAATTGCTGCACCCGCTGCTTTTGCAGGTCCTTATCTGAACGTAGAAGCCAATTCTTCATGGACTGGATCTAATTATACAGGAACAAATACTGACGCTCACGTTGGTTGGGAAGGAACTCTTGGCGAAACTACTTCATACTATGTTCAAGGTGGTGCTACCTTAGTATCTCCTGATGGTGGAGAGTTAGATACTGTTCCTTCTGGTAAGGCAGGTCTAGGTATTTCTGCTACTGAAGCATTAGGAATATATGGCGAGATTAGTTTTGTTGGTTCTGGTGATTCTAATGTTGATCGTGGGTACGGTTCTAAGGCAGGAATTAAGTATAGTTTCTAACTTGCATCGTAGCAATACTATGATATAATAACAGGGAGTCTTGCACTCCCTTTTTTATTCTATATACTATTGTTAGTGAAGGAATTATGCTATCTACACAGTACAGACTGCGATTAGAAGCTATTTGTAAAAAAATTGCAAATAATGATGATGTCCCTTTAGAGGATATGATTTGGGCAGAAAAATTGTCCAAGGCAAATACAACTGCTAGAAACTGGTTGCAACAGGCACGTCGGCAATCATTTATTGATATTGAGGAGGGAAGCACAGACGATTTTCTCAATAGGATGGGTTTAGGTGATCCTGACCCATCCAAACACAAAAAAAGATTTGATGGTGCCGATGATATTAAAGACTGGTTCATGCGTGATAAACCCGATGACTGGAGACAGAGAGATTAATCCTAATTTTTATCGTTCTCCACAGGGAGTTGTTTATGAAAAAAATCCAAAACCAGTTTATCCAGAAGTCGTTGCAGTCTTCTTACTCAGTTCACACGATACTAGCTGGTTATATCGTAGAGAAGATGGAAGCTATTACTGGCACCATCATAGAAAAGAGGAAGAAGACGTCCTCATAGATGCTAACGAACTACAGTTAGATTTGTTTGGTAAACCTAAACTAACTAAAAAGTTTATAATGGATGAAATCCTATGACCACCGCAGTAATTTACAGCAATGGTAGTCAAGAGTGTGAACGTATGTCAGCACTCTTAAAATCCTTACCAGATGTGAAAAATTGTCATCGTTACGATCTAGACATACATTTCTCAAAACAACAGTTTGAAATGGAATTTGGTGGAGATGCACAATATCCGCAAGTTACATATGGTAACAGACATATTGGAAATATGAAAGAAACCTTGAATTTTTTACAAAAGAAAGGTAAACTTGACAAATAAGTCAAGACCGTGTACAATCTAAAGTAATGACCACTTATCATGAATTACAAACCTTATAGTATTGAGTGGAATAGGCGTCGCTATCTAACAGAAGCAATTCAAACCTATTTCAATGATGACGTTGATCCAAATGTCATAGTAGATGATATCCTTGATGTTCTTTCTGAGGAAATCAATTACTATAAGGGTCGTGCTGCTAATCTTCAACAAGTAAGAGACGGGATCAAAAACGATTAAATAGTATCGTTACCATGTGGAACGATGAAATATAAAATCACTAGAAAACATGTCTTTCTGGATAAAGATCCAGTTTTGATGTATTTTATAGAGAACATGGCATTTGCATTTGATGTTCTTGATAAAATTGATAAACAAGACAAATGGATTCTAGCAGAATCTGCTATCAATGAAGAGTATACATTAAAGGATGTTATTAGATCTTCAGAATACTTATTGCAAGAGGAGTGCCATCCAGTTTTATTTGAGTTAGATCTTGTTAATCCAGAACTTATACCAGAATGATTAGAGAAGAAACAAGTCAAAGAATATGCAATCATATGAATAAAGATCATATGGACGCTGTTCATGGTTATTTAAAAAACTACACAGAAGTAAAAGATTTTGAAGAGGTAGAACTCTGTGAGATTACCAGTAAATATATGAAAATTAAATACGATGGTAAGTTTACAGAAATAAATTTTCCTAAAGAAATTACAGAACA
>CETK01158756.1_pt1 | contig 13860 bp, 10 predicted proteins | sample 361431 | NCBI WGS metagenome assembly CETK01 (sample SAMEA2622452, study PRJEB7988) | marine metagenome | biome: marine biome (ENVO:00000447); feature: surface water layer (ENVO:00002042); material: "saline water (ENVO:00002010), including plankton (ENVO:xxxxxxxx)" | depth 5 m | reverse complement strand
ACATCAAGATTAAAATAAAATAAATAAAAAATATTATGCATGCATAACGTTTTTTAATAAATTTGTATTTTGGTTTTTAACTGTTTTAATCAATTTATAATTCTAGTTTTATTAATTTATAACACAATCATTTTAATGATTCACTTAAAAAACCTTTTATGAAAATTTTGGTATGCATCAGTAATGTACCTGACACCACCTCAAAAATAAATTTTACTAATGATTCAAAGGCCTTTGATAAAAATGGAGTTCAATTTATCATTAACCCCAACGACGAATTTGGACTTACCCGAGCTGTTTGGTTTCAACAAAAACAAAAGGCAGAGGTAACAGTTGTTACCGTAGGGGATTTGAGTTGCGAACCTATACTAAGAAAATGCTTGGCCATTGGAGCCGATAAGGCCATTAGGATAGATTTAAATCCTACAGATGGTTTTCAGGTAGCACAACAATTGAGTTTCCTTTGTAAAGAAGAAAATTATGATTTAATAATTGCAGGAAGAGAATCCATTGACTATAATGGAGCTATGGTACCGGGCATGCTTTCTGCCTTAATGGGATATAATTTTGTAACTAATTGTGTGGTACTAGAAATAAAAGATAATTTTGCGAAAGTATCTCGAGAAATTGACGGTGGAATTGAAACCGTTTCTTGTCAGCTTCCACTTGTAATTGGTGCTCAAAAAGGATTGGTTGAAGAAAAAGATTTAATAATTCCTAACATGAGGGGGATCATGCAAGCTAGGCAAAAAAGTTTGACGGTTCTTCCAGCTATAGAAAGCGATGTAAAATCTGTCATTACAAAATTTGAAAAGCCTGCTCCAAAAGGTGCAGTAAAAATGGTGGATCCCAATCAAATTGACCAACTGATTGATTTGCTCCATAAAGATGCTAGGGTAATATAGAAAAATATAGTATGAGTATTTTAATCTACACGGAGTCTGAAAACGGAATGTTTAAAAAATCAGCACTTGAATTGGCATCATATGCTAGAGCTATCGCTGATAAACTAAGAGTTGAATTGATTGCTGTTAGTTTCAACCATAAAGATCACCAAACATTAGGCGCTTATGGTGTTGAAAGAGTTGTTCAAATCAGTGATCCTTCTCTAGAAAATTTTACCGCCTTAACATATGCCGAAAATTTAGCCTCAGTTGCACTAGCTAACCAAGTAAATCTTGTGGTTTTAAGCTCGAGTGCAAATGCAAAATACTTAGCCCCTTTGTTAGCTGTTTCACTTTCAGCAGGATATGCATCCAATGTGATAGGGCTGCCTGAATCTTTTGATTACCTGACCGTAAAACGCTCATGTTTTACTAACAAAGCTTATAACACTTGTGTACTTGATAACGATATAAACATTTTAGGGTTGTCGACTAACTCTTTTGGAATAAACGAAAATCACAAAGAGATTTTGGTAGAAGATAAATCAGCTAACCTGACAAAAACAAACTTTGAGGTGGAAAGGATAGAAAAATCATCCGGTCAAGTGAGCATTGCTGATGCTGATATAGTAGTATCTGGTGGTCGAGGTTTGAAGGGCCCTGAAAACTGGCATTTAATAGAGGATTTAGCATCTACCTTGGGGGCTGCCACTGCTTGCTCAAAGCCGGTATCAGACATGGGATGGCGACCGCATAGCGAACACGTTGGTCAAACTGGAAAACCGGTTGCCTCTAACTTATATATCGCTATTGGCGTATCAGGTGCCATTCAGCATTTGGCAGGAATCAATTCCTCTAAGGTAAAATTGGTGATCAATAGTGATCCTGAAGCACCTTTTTTCAAGGCAGCAGACTATGGGGTAGTAGGAGATGCATTTGAGGTGGTACCCGAACTTATTGAAAAATTAAAAGCTTTTAAGAGTTGATAAGCAAATCAAAGCCATAAAAGAGTTCCCCGAAAATGCTATGAAACTTTTATAAATTTATTCTACCCATCCAATTAATTAAAACCGATTATGTTTAATTAGTTATTTTTTCTTTTTTCCATTGTCACCACCTCCACTTATTGCAGTCAAATCGTAATTGATTTTAAAAACGATAAACCTAGGCTGAATTTCATAGGAATTGGTCGTAAATGAAAATTGATTAAAACTATCCCTATTGATTTGAGTATCATTGAGGAGGTTGGTTGCTTTAATTCCAAACTCCCATCTTGATCCCTGTTGATTATAGGATAACTCGGCTTCTAAAAAACGATATTTATTGAGTGTTTGTTCTTGATTGCGGTAATAATTGTAAGTATATTTTGAATTGAAAACAAAACCTCTCAAGAAATAAGCATCTATTTCAATATAGGGGGAATCTGTAAAAAACTTACTTTGAACCGTACCTGTTTTATAATCTCTTACACTGTATGTGTATCCAATTTCTATATTGGGTTTATCTCTAAAGTTGGTTGCGATGTTAGTACTGTAGCGTTGGGTGAGATTACTGGATGCTGTGGGATTTTCATTAATTACATTATTAAAGTCGCTAAAATTGAAAATCACATTCATTCCCCCTTTGAAATTTTTGAACCGTTTATCAATTCTCCCTGAGGCCAAATAAGTTACACGTGGAAAGTTCGAGTTTGTAGCCGTTCGTATACTGTTAATCCCCTCTATTTTTGTGGTATTTTGTATTGCATTATCTCTTACAGAATAACTTAGATTGGCAAATATATTGGTGAAATTAAAAATATTAATACTCTGATAATTGAGATTGGCTACATTAAAAAGAGCTGCTTCCAAATTGGGATTTCCTTGAAAAAAAGAATTATAGTTTCTGAATATGTAACCATCTCCCAAATTATTGATGTCAGTAAATTGTTGTGTAGAACGATAAACAAATCTTAAAGTTTCAGAATCTTTAAATTTGATTAAAACTCGGAAATCGGGTCGAAAAAAAGCAAAGGAATTTTTAGTCAAACCACTGAATTGATAGGTCTCAGTATTATAAGAGTGAATTGTAATACCGGGGTCAAAAGTGAAAACACCTTCAATAAAGCGATAATGTAAGGCTGCATAGACATCTTGAAAATGAAAAGAAACATCATTATTCAAATTTTTTTCTGAAAAATTTTGTTGGCTATTGTTGTCTAAAATTTGAAAAATAGAGGAATTAAAATCTTGCTTGACATCAGTGAATCCAATCGTTAAATTGAGATTAGCTTTTGGGGACAGAATATAAAAATAGTCTAATTTACTCTCTAACTTATCTGTTTTGGCCACCCGATCTTGGTTGATATTTAAACGTTCTTGATCTGTATTAAGCTTTATGATTCCACCAAATGGTTGAAATTGTTTAATAGCCCTATAAAAAGGATCTTCTTTTTGAGTCAAATGCTGTACTTCTAAAGAAAAAATTTGAGACTCGTTGTAAGTATAATACATTCTTAATTCTTGGTTTAAAGAATACGGCATTTGTTGTCTATATTGTCCAATCAGCTCAGGCAACCGCTGTCCCTGCCTGCCTGAAATGGTTGTTAGATTAGAGATTTCGTTCTGATTGGAGGTCTTATATAGAAGGTTGTATTCCGTTTGTAGGTTTTCGCTGGGATTGTATTCCGTAGTAAATTTATATAGTTGTTGCTCGTTTTCTTGTATTGTATAGTCCGAAGTTTCCTCTAAAGCATTGGAAACAGTATAACGTCTAATACTTTTTTCCTCTAATATGTTCTCAGCTCGAGAGTAAATGGCAAAACCACTAAATTCAAGACCCTCAGAGGGAGCGAAGCTGAAATTATACGCCCCAAACTGAGATTCAATGGATTTGGCCCTATTGTTCTGTAAGTTGGTAATCCCGGCATCATCAGAACTGATATCAAGAGAAGTCCCTGTTCTAGCATTGAGATTATTGAAACCTCCTCCGAAACGATAAAAATCCCTTCGAGATAACGGAGGCTCTCCAACATTATTAGTATTGCCTAAAAAGTTTATACTTAGGTCTTTGGAATAGTAAAAGATTTTGGGGGCAGCAACAAATCGATTATGATTTCCAAGACCACCCACCAACTCTCCAAACCAAAATTTATCCTTTCCGCTTTTTAAACTGATGTTGATGGCAATATTGTCTTCGTTGTTGGTTACGCTTCTCAACTGATTTACCTCAGAAAAGTTCCTTAATACCTCAACTTTTCCAACGGCATTGGCAGGTAGATTTTGGGTAGCAAGTTTGGAGTCTCCATCAAAAAAATCTTTTCCCTCAACTGTAATTTTTGTTATTTCCTTTCCTTCAACTTCAATACGTCCATCATCATTCACTTCGATTCCTGGCATATTTTTTAGCACATCTTCTAATTTTCTCTCAGATCCAGTATTGAATGAGTCTGCATTGTAGATGATGGTATCTCCTTTTATGGTAACTGGCATCTCATAGACTAATTCAACCTCGTCTAAAGACTCCGCTTGTTGTTCTAATACAAAGTTTTTTTCAATATTATTTTCCTCGTTGAACAAGAAAGAAACCTCTTTTAAACCTATAAATGATATTTTGATATCATAATCTGTGTCTTTTTTGAGGGTCAACAAGTAATAACCCGATTCGTTCGATATTCCAAAACCATCGAGTATTTGTGTTTCTTTTTCAACGGCAACAATATTGGCCCCCATGACGGGAGTTCCGTGTTCATCTGTGATGATTCCCTCTAAATCTATATTTTGGGCATAGGCAAATAGTGATGAAATTAGAAAGCATATTAATAAATGTATTTTTCTCAAATTTTGTATTATTAAATTATTGGGATCTGAAGCGACCCCCGCCTTGGCCTCGGTTTCTTCGGTAAATTTCACGCATTTCTTTTATCTTATTAGTCCGGATTCTGTTATACTCTTTGGCATTTACAACAGTTCCTTTATTAGAAATTTTGATCTTCATTTTTTCTTTTGGATTCATGACCACTTTAGTGCAGAGCATCGAAGTATTGTCGGTATTTACCTCAAGAATAAGTCCTGGCAAACCTCCGTGTTTTGCAGGACCAGTAGAAACGGGTATTTGAGGGGTAAACCATGCCGTGATATTAACCGTTTTCATCTTAGGTTTACTTTCTTGATCGCTTTGCCTGCCAAACTGAAAAATTTGTTGGGGTACCTCCCTGCTCATTGTTGCTTTATAAACAGTATAATTTCCAATTTGCTTAGACTCCCCAGAAAGCATCCATTTGACTTCAGGCAGACTGTCTTTAATTAAAAAAATTTTTCCAAAGAGTTCCACTCTATTGATAAAAGTTTTTGTTGAAAATTCTTTATATAAAATACCTTGAAAGGGATTCATAAAAGACATAAAATTAAAACGTCCGTTTCCACCAGAGATATCCAAACGCTCCTCCTCATAAAACAAGGAGGCAGTACTACTAAAATCCAATTCATAGTTTTTTTCCATATTGGACTTCATCCGCTCGATAATCCTTTGTTTACGCTCTGGAGGGATATTTTTTCCAAAGTTTGGATCCATTTTGGTTTTAGATTTATAAAAGGCTTTACCCTGAAAATTCTGAGCAAACATCGTTGTTAACGAGAAAATGAGCAGCGATAAGAAAGTAAAATTTTTCATTAATTTAAATTAACATTGTTTTGACAGTTTATTTGTAATAAGGTTTAAACGGATTTTTTTTTGAAATTTATAAATTATATATTGGTTAACAATGGACTATATGATAATGCTACATTGACCGTTTGAAAAAATATAATATCATGAAAAAATCAAACAATAAAAAAATCAATAATAGGAGAGACTTTATTCGAAAAACAGGAGTATCCATTGGATCACTGATGGTTCTTCCCAGCCAAGTTCTCTTTGCCAAAAAAGAAGTTCGGGATGCCTCAGGAAAAGTCATACAAAAAGCAGTAGTCCTTCCCAATGATAAGGTGAATCTGGCTTGTTGTGGGGTTGGAAATAGAGGAGCAAGCGTAGTTAGAGACCTCTACGCTACAGGTGCTGCCAATGTCGTAGCCCTTTGCGATGTCAATATGGGGGGTAAAAAAACCCTCAAAACCATGGATATCCACAAAAAAGCAAAACAATACCAAGATTTTAGAACCCTATTCGATGATATGGAAGATGAAATTGATGCCGTTAGTGTTGCTACCCCTGATTTTTCCCACTTTCCCATTACCATTCTGGCCATGTCTTTAGGGAAACATGTTTATGTCGAAAAGCCATTGACAAGAACTTTTCAGGAATCTGAAATGTTAATCAGAGCTTCCAAAAAGTTTAATGTAGCAACACAAATGGGTAATCAAGGCCATTGTCAGGACAATTATTATCAGTTCAAAACATGGGTTGAAAAGGGAATAATCAGTGAAGTGAAGGAAATCACCGCCCATATGAATGGAGGACGTCGCTGGCATGGATGGAATACCCAGATGAAAAAATTTCCTGTTGGAGGAAAAATCCCCAAAACCTTAGATTGGGACATTTGGCATGTTGCCTATCCCTATAACGATTTTCATAAAGACTTTATTGATGGACAGTGGCGGTGCTGGTATGCCTTTGGAAACGGCGCTTTGGGCGACTGGGGTGCTCACATTATGGATGGGTTTCATCAGTTCTTAGACTTGGGCTTGCCACAAAAAATTGTACCAAAAAAGCTAACTGGACACAACGATTGGTTCTATCCACAATCTTCAACTTTAGCATTTCATTTTCCAAAAAGGGGGGACATGCCCAAAATAAAAGTGACCTGGTATGACGGTGTAGAAAACCTACCAGAAGTACCCAAGAGCTATGGAGATATCGAGATTGATTCCAAGGCAAAAACCAAGAAAGGAATGATAAAACCCAAAAAACTCAGACCCGGAAAAGTGATCTACGGCAAAAACCTTACTTTTAAGGGTGGCTCCCACAGCAGGACACTGAGCATACTTCCCGACCAAAACGCGAAAGATATTCAAAACAACTTACCAGAATACCATAAAAGTGAAACCAATCACTTTATGAATTTTTTGAATGCATCCCGAGGATTTGAAAAAACACTCTCCCCTTTCGAGGTATCTGCTCCTTTAAGTCAAGTTTTTTGCCTTGGTACAATTGCCCAACAGCTAAACCAAACCATTGAGTTTGACAGAAAAACTAAAACTATTACTAATAGCGCATTGGCCAATCAACTTTTAAAAGGTTACCCTCCAAGAAATGGATGGGAGCAATTTTATAAAATGGCTTAATGCAAAAAAAACAATATTTAAAAAATCTAATTCAGCTCAATTTTGCTGTCTTAATGATCAGTACATCGGGAACTTTGGGGCGTTACATAGAGCTTCCCGTTCCATTAATCATTTTATTAAGAGCCGCAATAGGAGGTTTTTTTTTGTATATTTTTTGCAAGTGGAAAAAACTGAGTTTTAGAATTCAAAAAAAAGATCACTGGACTGTTTTTTTTAGTGGGGTATTGATGGGATTACACTGGATCCTCTATTTTATTTCCTTGAAAATGTCGACTGTAGCCATAGGTATGCTTTCTGTATTTACCTATCCCACTATCACTACTTTATTGGAACCCATTATGCTAAATAGTAAATTCAAAATATCGAATTTACTTTTAGGGTTGATGGTTCTGACAGGTATTTATTTTTTAGCTCCTGAAATCAGTTTGGAAAACGATCAATTCAAGGCTATTGGTTATGGGGTTTTGTCAGCTTTTTGTTATTCAATCCGAAACATATACATGAAATCAAAGTCGGCTAAATATGAGGGATCAATTCTGATGGTTTACCAGCTTATAATTGTTACTGTATTGCTTTCCCCTATTTTAATGTTTTATGACACCACAAGCTTGGAATCATCACTTCCTGCAATTTTAATTCTTGCAATACTGACCACAGCGGCGGGACACACATTGTTTATCTATAGTTTTAGAAACTTCACCATTAGTACTGCCAGCATTATCAGTGGAGTTCAACCTGTTTATGGTATAATTATTGGGATAATTGTTTTAGGAGAATATCCTGCTATGAGCACGGCCTTTGGTGGTGCGCTGATTCTAGGAACGGTACTGATTGAGAGTATTCGTAACTTTAAAAAATAATGCTCCTATGAGATACATAACTTTTACACTAGTTTTATTTGCTTTTTGCAGTTGTGAAAACTTAGCAAATCCCCCCAATTTTCTATTCATTGTAGTAGATGACTTAGGCCACAAGGATTTGAGTGCCACGGGCAGTAATTTTTATGAAACACCCAACATCGATAAAATCGCACGTGAGGGAACGCGCTTTACCCAAGGCTATGCAAATGCATCCGTATGCAGTCCCTCTAGAGCGAGTTTATTGACTGGCCTATATCCAACAGTTCATGGTATAACAGATTGGATCGGTGCTAAATATGGAAAGGAATGGAGGAAAGTAGGACGTAAAACCAAATTGTTACCCAGTGATTATGTAAAGCACCTTCCCTTTGAGTTGACCACCTTACCAGAAGTCTTTAAGGCAAACCAATACAAAACTTTTTTTGCTGGTAAATGGCATCTAGGATCAGAAAAACAAAAATCTCTACCCACCGATCACGGTTTTGAAATCAACAAAGGTGGATACCATCTTGGTGGACCCTACAGCGGTGGCTATTTTTCCCCTTTCAATAACCCATTTTTGGGAGATAAACCCGATGAGAAAGGAATGTCGCTTTCGATGAAAATTGCCAGGGAAACTTCCAGTTTTATCAAGCAAAACTCTAAAGAACCTTTCTTTGCATATGTGTGCTTTTATGCCGTTCATGCTCCTATTCAAACGACCCAAGAAAAATGGGTAAAATATCAAAAAAAGGCGATAGAGCAAGGATTACTCCAAGAAGGTTTCTCAATGGAAAAAAGATTGCCTGTAAGGGTCAAACAGGACAATCCTGTATATGCAGGCCTTATAGAACAAACCGATGAAGCTGTAGGGCATGTTTTGAATACCTTGGAGACATTAAACTTAGATGATAATACGGTGATAGTTTTTGTGTCAGACAATGGAGGTGTTTCTGCAGGCGACGACTATGCCACAAGTAACCTTCCCCTAAGAGGTGGCAAGGGCTATCAGTGGGAAGGGGGTATCCGTATCCCATTTTTCCTTAAAGTACCACAAATTGATTACCCAAAAAAAATAGTCGATACACCTGTAACAGGTGCCGATTTGTTTCCTACATTGTTGGAATTGGCAGGGATTGATAACCCCGCCTTTGTTGATGGTGTAAGTCTAGTACCGCTTCTAAAAGATAAAAGTATTTTAGAGCGTTCCCTCTATTGGCATTATCCTCATTACGGAAATCAAGGAGGTGATCCCAGTGCGATCATACGAAAAGGAAACTGGAAATTGATACATTATTTTGAAGATGGAACAAATGAATTGTATAACCTCAGTTCAGACATGCGAGAAACCAAAAATCTTTATAATCAATTTCCACAAGAAGGAATGCTACTAAAAAATGAATTAGAAAACTGGCTCAGCTCAACAAAAGCATTGATTCCTGAAACAGATCCGCTTTATAATGAAGAAGAGGAAAAGGAATGGCTCCTTGAGCACAAACAAAAAATGAAAATAAAGGTTGAAAAACGCAGGGCGTTTCAACTTGACCCAAATTATCTTCCCAATGAGGATTGGTGGGGAAGTACTATTGACTAATTGGATTCAAAATGTAGATCTGCAAACTTGATGTATTGCTCCCAGTCGAAATCCGTAACATCGTGTTTTCCGTCTCTCAAATGATATCCAACAGTTCCGTGAAAAGGGGTATTGACAAGTGGCATTTCATCTGTTACAATTCCTTTTTTTTCGTAGAGTTTATATATCTGAGAGGCTTCCCTAGCAGCCAAAAACTCTCCTCTGGGATCTGCCCATGTATCTTTGCTTGCGCTGGCAACATAAACAGGTCTTGGAGCAATAAGTGCAATGAGCATGTGTTGATCAACCTCCAATGCAGCTTCATTATCATTAAAGTTGTGGAAGTTTTTAGCAAACCAATGGGGATAATTGGTATTAATGTCTGAAACCTTTTCACCAAATCTTCTTCTTGAGAGTGCTGCCCCGCCACATCCAGAGTTATTAGAAATAACAATACTAAAGCGCTGGTCATTTGCCCCTGCCCATAAAGCAGTTTTTCCTAAACGGGAATGGCCAAACAGTATTACTTTTTTATGATCTACCAATGCCTCCGTTTCCAAAAAATCCATTATTCTAGAAAGCCCCCACGCCCAAGCCGACAATGAACCCCATTCATTGTTGTTAGGAGCCATTTGTCCTGCCTTGTAAAAAAGAGAGTGAATTCCATCGGAAAAATCATTTTTATCAGGATCCACATTATTGTAATTGATCGTGACCAATCCATAACCTGCGTCAAGCATTTTATCTATGGCCCATCGAGAGGTGCGTCCTCCTCTATCGCTTGTCTTAAATTTTTTGAGTTCCTCATCACTCAATTGACTTTGTTTTTTCCCATTGATCAAAATGGCTGGGTCAGAATTGACAGTGTGGTTTCCCTTAAAGTTGTAAGCCAAAAAAACTGGTGAATTCTTCTTTCCAGCAGGCAAATATATTAGCAAATGCATGCTAATGGATTTATTTCCTTTTTTAAAACTTAATTTGACTTGCTTCCGAATGGCCTTACCTCCCAATGCAGCAGGTTCTAGATCGATGACCTCTACCTCATCTAAATCATGTGAGCCCGGAACAATACCATAAACCCTATTGGCAAAATAAGAGTGTATTTCAGGTCGCCTAAATTGCTCCCAATCCGATGAGGTATTTATTTTTTTACCTGACGATGTGATTAATAATTGTGGTAATTCATATAAGGGAACTTTAGCCTCTTCATTTATAGTGGATGAGGTATTTTGAGCAGAGAGCAGACAGGAGAAAATCAGAACTATAAAATTAAATAGGAATTTTTGTATCATAATACAATCATTTATTAATTTAAAGATATAAAAAATGAAGGAGGTGGTTTTTGGTATATGACGCAGATAAAAATCATTTGTTTTAAAATCAGTCCTATATAATCGAAAATTCAATATGAGAAATTTTAAAACAATTTCGCTAAAAAAATGAAAAACAAAATTACATCAAATCTTTTATTGTTAAGCATACTAATATTCGTAGCGTGTAAAAAAAGTGAAACAAAAAAACCATTCAATGTGCTATGGTTGGTAGCTGAAGACTTAAGTCCAGACTATCTTAATGCCTATGGAGATTTAAGAGCCCCTACTCCCAACTTGGACCGCTTGGCTAATGAGGGGGTGGTATATACTAACAACTTCTCTGTGTCGGGCGTTTGTTCACCTAGCCGCGCTACTTTGACCACAGGATTATACCCCAATTCCTTTGGAGCGCAAAATATGCGTACCCTGAATCAGCAACCGGCTATTAGAGAGTCTGGGATCATAGATTATCAAGTCGTTCCTCCTCCGGAGGTAAAAATGGTAAGTGAAATCATGCGTGAAAATGGATATTATACTTCCAATAATGCAAAAGAAGATTATCAGTTCTTTAAGTCAGAATTGGCATGGGATGAATCAAGTATTTACGCCCATTGGAGAAATAGGCCTGACGAAAATACCCCATTCTTTTCAATATTTAATTTCGGGGTTACCCACGAATCCAGAATGTGGAATTTTAAAATGGATATATTTGATGAAGGTGAATTTCCTCCTGACAGAAGTGTAAAAAAATGGAATGAGAAACATGAAAATTCCCATGTGCCTCTTTTGGTTTCGGAGGATCTGGAAATAGATATCCCACCCTATCTTCCACAGAACGAAATTGGGAAAAATGCCATGAGACGTATGTATACCAATATCATGCGGATGGACACTGGAGTAGGAAAGATTCTCGACCAATTGGAAGAGGACGGTCTTATGAATCAAACCATTATAGTTTGGTTCTCAGATCACGGTGGGCCACTACCTCGTCAAAAGCGTTTATTGTACGATTCCGGACTTAGGGTCCCACTAATCATTCGCTACCCTGATGGTTCTCGTGCAGGAGAAAGAGACAATCGATTAATTAGTTTTGTAGATTTTCCTCCCACTCTTTTGTCAATGGTAAGCATCCAAGCACCCTCCTATATGCATGGTCAAGCGTTTGAGGGAACATTTAAAGCCGAAACTACCAGAACTTTTGTCCATGGTCATGCCGATCGTTTTGATGAAACCGTGGATATGATTCGTGCTGTTAGAGACAAACGATTCAAATATTTAAAAAACTTTTACCCAGGCCGGCCATACTACCTTCCACTTGCTTATCGTGAGAAAATGGAGGTGATGAGAGAACTACTCCGTATGAGAGATGCGGAAATATTAGACGAAAATCAAGCTTTATGGTTTAGAACCACCAAAGCAGAGGAGGAGCTTTTTGACACAGAAAATGATCCCCACGAGTTGAACAATATTGCAAATGACCCTGCCTACGCGGAAATTTTAAATACACTAAGAGTGGAGTGCAAACGTTGGATGAAAGCTATTGATGATAAGGGATTAATTGACGAAAAAGACCTTATCAAGAATTTCTATCCCAACGGCAAAGCACAATTGACCAAGTCACCAGAAATTGAGGTCCAAAATGGAAAAATAAGGGTAAATTGCGCCACACCCGGAGCAAGAATCGGTTATCGCTATTCTTCAGAAAAGGCTCCCCATAAGGGGTGGAAATTTTACACCGAACCCATCGTAGAAAAACCTAATGATACTTTAGAGATCATAACCCATCGATTGGGATATAAATATGCCATTACGACCATTGCCAATGGAACTATGGGAGAAACAGTTTACCCCCCTAATAGACATGACAAACAATGAAAATTAAGGTACATGGTCATACAATTGTCTCAATTTTTTTAGTATTTCAGCCAGAAACATTCCATAACATTGAACCATCTAAATCATTTTAATAACTAAAAATGTCAGGTCAAAATCTCAGTAATTTTTTGTTTATTTATAGTACATATAATTTTTTAAAAATTTAAAATCTAATTGTTTTTTAAACTGAATAAACATGATCAGATTTTTATTGATCTTTACCTTGATACTTTTTCAGCAAGCTGACCCGATTAAGGCTATATCATATAATATACGTTATAACAACCCCAAAGACGGGATGAATGTATGGGAAAACCGAAGGGAAACTGTAGCTTCATTATTGAATGAGGAGAGTGCCGATTTTGTCGGGTTACAAGAGGTAGTTTACCCCCAATTACAAGATTTAGTTCAGTCATTAAAAGGTTATGACCATATTGGAGTTGGAAGGAAAGATGGAAAAACAAAAGGGGAATACAGTCCCATTTTTTATAAAAAAGAAAAATTTAAGCTTTTGGAATCCAAAACTTTTTGGTTATCCCAGACCCCTGACACCGTTTCAAAAGGTTGGGATGCTTCTTTAGAACGCATCTGTACTTATGGCCTGTTCCAAAACCGAAAGACCCATGATAAAATATGGGTTTTCAATACCCATTTTGATCACCGAGGAGTAAAGGCAAGAATAAAATCGGTTGATCTTTTGATTAAAAAAGTAGATTTGCTTAATCCAGAAAATTTACCTGTGATTATCACAGGAGATTTCAATTTGACCCCAGATCAGGCTCCCATCCATAAAATGCAATCCCATTTTAAAGATGTGCAACATAACCTTCCTAAAAATGATCCTCATTACAGTACTTCAAATAACTTTGATACAGAAAATATCAGAAAAAAAAGAATTGATTATGTTTTCATTAAAAGCTTAAAATCTAAAAAAGCAAAACACCTCTATAGAAAAACTCCAATGGGGGGTTGGGCCTCAGACCACCACCCGGTAATTGTTCTTTTGGAAAAATAATTGAATTACAAGGGGTGAAAAAAAGGAGACAAACTTTCGAATGTCTCCCATTTGGTACTCGGAGCGGGACTTGAACCCGCACGACCGCAATGGTCATTGGA
>CETK01021604.1_pt1 | contig 13862 bp, 13 predicted proteins | sample 361431 | NCBI WGS metagenome assembly CETK01 (sample SAMEA2622452, study PRJEB7988) | marine metagenome | biome: marine biome (ENVO:00000447); feature: surface water layer (ENVO:00002042); material: "saline water (ENVO:00002010), including plankton (ENVO:xxxxxxxx)" | depth 5 m | reverse complement strand
AGGCATTCTGGTTATATACCTCCGGATCGGTTTAACATTGATCAAACTGCATTCCAAGGTAAGTTTTATGGTATTGGCGCAACTGTGGGCCCAACAAAAGATGGTTTGAGGGTCTTAATTGTTGCACCAATTGCTGGTTCACCTGCTGAAGAAGCTGGAATTAAGGCTGGAGATATAATAATGAAGGTAGACGGAGCAGATACAGAAGGTTGGACAGTTTTAGACGCTGTAAATCGAATTAGAGGCGAATTAGGTAGCAAAGTAACCCTTACTGTTCAAAGGATAGGTGAAAGTGATCCAATTGATGTAACAATTACTAGGGGTGAAATTAAGTTACCAAGTGTAACTGCAAAAATGATAACTGATGAAGAATACGCTCATATAAGATTAACTTCATTTACAAAGGAAACTCACTCTGAACTACTTGTTGCGATTCAAGAGATGGAAGCGGAAGGTGCAAAAGGTATTGTCATAGATTTAAGAGAAAATCCAGGAGGATTATTAATATCTGTTGTTGATATAATAAGCGAATTTATACCTAATAATGAACTAATTTTATATGAACTTGATGGCAATGGTTATAGAAAAAATTGGCTTTCAAAAGATTTTGGAAATCATCAAGATATTCCAATGGTTATATTAGTTAATGAATTTAGTGCAAGTGGTAGTGAAGTTTTAGCTGGCGCATTGCAGGATCTTGATCGCGCGGTTGTTATTGGCGAGACAACTTTTGGTAAAGGAAGTGTTGGGATCCAGAGAAGATTAAGTAATGATGGCGGAATTTATTATACCGTTGCTCGATGGTTTACACCAAATGGCAGAGTAATTGAAGAAAAAGGACTTGAGCCAGACGTAATTGTTAAAAATAAAGCCAATGAAACTGATGACCTTCAAATGATGGCGGCAATAACACAACTTGATTTTCAGTTAAAATAATGACAACTAACCGAAAAGCTAACTTCAATTATAATTTTGAAGATGTAATTGAAGCTGGCATTGTTTTAAAAGGTTCTGAAATAAAGTCAATAAGAGAATCAAAAATAGACATTTCTAATGCTTTTTGCAGAATCCAAGGAAGTGAAGTTTGGCTTCATAATGCTCATATTGCGCAATATAGTAATATAAATTTCCAGCCTGATTATGACCCTACAAGATCAAGAAAATTACTCTTAAATAAAAAAGAAATTATAAAATGGGAATTAGAATCAAAAAGAAAAAATCTGATTATTATCCCTTTAAAAATTTTTTTCAAAAAAGGGCGCGCCAAAATCAATATTGGACTTGGAAAAAGTAAAAAGAAATTTGATAAAAGACATGACATCAAAAAACGAGAAGAGATGAGAGATATTGAAAGAACTAGAAAAGCTAATAAATGACCTTTATAATTCAACAATAGTTGGGGACGCGTGGTTTCGACAGATAAGTAAAAGTTTAGTTTGCGAATCGAGTGCCATATTCTCGTAAAAAGTATGGAAAAAATAAACGGCGAAAAAGAATACGCTTTAGCAGCAGTTTAAACTAGCTTGCTACATCTTTTTAAGCTTAGCCCGGAAAGCTTAAATAAGGTGACATTATACCGGGATGCATTGAAAAATTTGCTTAATTTTTCAGTAAAGATTTAAAGCAAACTGCTCAATTTAAACTTGTTGCTTAGTTGATTGGGTTTTTATATAAGCGACTATGTTCGTAGATAATTATTCAGTTATTTATTTGGACGGGGAGTTCGACTCTCCCCCGTCTCCACCATCTAATAAAATGCGTTTATAGTTACTTTCACGATAAGGTAATTTATTATTATGTTTGTGACAATAAATAGAGCCCAAAGCAAAATTGGTCTTTGTGTAGATATTTTCTTTTCAACATTGATCTCCATTGAATCAAACTCTGACACAAATACTGTAGAAATTTTAGGCGATAAAGTATAACCAATTATAATTCCCGATATTAAGCCACCTAAGTGAGCTGAATTATCAATACCGCTCACAGTAAAACCAAAAACTATATTAATCCCTACTATCCAAGATAAGCCCACAAGTGATTCTCTTCCAAATTTACCTAAATCATTTTTATTTATATATAAATAAGCAGCATATGCCCCTGCAATCCCAAAAAGAGCACCACTTGCACCAGCACCTACTGAAATGCCTGAAATAAAACTAAATATATTGCCCCAGATTCCAGTAGCAATATAAATTAAAAGAAATCGCACAGGGCCAAAAATCTTTTCCATAATTGGCCCAAAAACTATTAAACCTAGTGAATTTACAACTAAATGGAAAAATCCTATGTGCATAAAAATTGGAGTTAATAATCTCCAGTACTCCCCTCGAGAAATTGAAATACCTTCTTTGGCTCCATAATATACTAAAGTAAGCCAATCTTTTGATCCGCCATTCAGTTCCAGCAATAAGAAGTAGGCTAAGTTAATTATTAGCAAAATTCCAACTATGGGAAATTCCTTGTACTTATAGCTTAAAAACATTAATGTGGAAAAATTAAGTCGATTTCAGGCACTGCGGAAATAATGCCTTTTTCTTTTGCAAAATTAAATAATGAAATTATGGCCTTATGACCTTCTTCGCCCATGTCAAGTGTATCTTTATTGACATACATTCTTACAAATTTTCTAGCTTCCTCTAAAGTTAAGTCTCTCCCATAAGTCATTGCATATTTTAAAGCCTCATCTTCATTGTCAATTGCATATTTTACACTTCTGAAAAAAACATCAGTCAGATCTTTTCTTGTTGAATAATCAAATTTTCTATTTACTAAATCTACACCTAGAGGTATAGGAAGATTTGTTTTTGAAAACCATTCTTCACCTAAATCTATAATTTTGACTAAATTATCCTTTTCATAAAGTACTTGCCCTTCATGTAAAATCACACCGGCGTCAACACTTCCATCAATAATTGATGGCATTATATTTTCAAAATGCATAAACTCTACTTCTAATTGAATATCTACAAATATTTGAAATAACATATATGAAGTAGTGAACTTTCCAGGAATTGCTATTTTTTTACCTTTCAATTCATTTAGCGATTTATAATTTTTTGAAACTAAAATTGGTCCATAATTTCTGCCTACTGATGAACCACAATTCATAATTTGGTATTTATCCATAATTTTTGGGTAATGAGCTACAGATATTGCAGTAACATCAAGTTCACCTTTTTCAGACCTTATATTTAATGACTCAATATCCTCCATTAAGTGAGAAATTTTATAGTTATCAAGTTTTACATTGCCACTAGCAATTCCATAATACATAAATGCATCATCAGAGTCAGGGCTATGACCAAAAATTACTTCTTTTTCCATTAAACAACCTTACTTGTTACTTCAATTAAATCGTATTCTGTAGTTCTTTGAACAGCTTCAAAACCAGCTTCATTAATTAATTTTTTAATTCCATCCACTGAAGTTCTGTTATAGAAACCAGCTGACAACATTACGTTTTCATCAAATAATGTTCCTCCGAAATCATCTGCACCAAATGACAAAGCAATCTGGCCAGTTTTATAACCTTCGGAAAACCATGATGCCTGAATATGATTGACGTTATCCAAAAATATTCTTGAAATAGCAATAATTCTTAAGTACTGATTTGGGCCTGCCTCTTTTATTATTTTTTTTCCTAAGGCAGTATTGTCTTTCTTGAAAGACCATGGAATAAATGCAGTAAATTTTGCTGGCTTAGATTTGATGGCGTCATCTTGAACATTCCTAATATGCATAAGAGTTTCAATTATGTCCTCATCATCCTCAAGGTGACCATACATCATTGTTGCAGTAGTGAAAATTCCAACCTCATGCGCATTTCTATGAACTTCCGTCCACTGATCAACAGAATTTTTTGGTTTAAATCTACTAATTTTAGATTTTATTTCATTTGTTAAAATTTCTGATCCACCACCTGGCATAGTTCTTTGGCCAGCTTTTTTTAATTCCTGAAAAACTTCCTTGATGCTTAACCCAGAAACTTCGGTCATTTTCATAATTTCAGGTGCTGAAAAGAAATGGGGTGTAATATCAGGAAATTCTTTTACTGTCCTTGAAACAATATCTGTATAAAAGCTGAATGGTATGTTGCTGTTAAGTCCGCCTTGCATAAGAATTGTTGTGCAACCCTTTTCTCTTGCTTTTCTAATTTTGTCTATCATTTGATCAACAGTGTAAGTGTATGAAGATGGGTCTGACGGGTCAGTCCTGTAAAATGCGCAAAAACTACAATAAGCATCACATATATTTGTATAGTTTAAGTTAGTGTCAATTACAAATGAAACATGCTTATTTGGTACTAGGTTAAACCTTCTTTCTTGCGCAAGTGAGCCTAAAGTTAATAGATCTGCCTCTTTATATAGAAAAAGCCCCTCTTCAAAAGTTAATCTTTCATTTTTTGCAATCTTGCTTTTTATGGATTCTAGCATTAGAAAATTATAGTTCTAGTTCATTATACATCTCTTTGAAGATCTTTATGGCTTTTTCTTCGCTATTTCCAATCTTATAAGTAAATCCATTTAGATATTCAAAAATTTTTGAATTAGATAAGTAACTTTTTTTATTATTTTTTATTATAGTTTCAACACTATTTTGGTAATTATCTAAACTTAAATTAATTGTTTTTTTTAGATTGCTTAATTCATTATCATCTAAACTTTTAAAAGCCCACAAAGCAAAAACAAATGGCAGTCCTGTAAACTTATTCCATTCATAGCCAAGGTCATACACATACCTATAATCATTATTATTAAAAACCTTCAATGCATTGTCACCAATTATTAAGTTAGACTCGCCCTTTTTATTTTCTACTTCTAAACTTAAATCTTTATTTTTCCAAAAAAATTTATTTAATACTTTTAACAAAATAACAGATGTTGAAGTTTCATCAGTTACGAAAACATTATTAACTTCATTCAATTTTTTTTGAGAAAATAAAAAAACACTATTCGCAGATTTCTTTGTTGATACGCAATAATCATTCAAGGGTATTAAATTTTTGATATTAATATAATCAATTAAGGATATTGGGCCTGTATCAATTTCATTATTGTTAATCGCCTCCCCCATTTTTTTTGGAGTTAACTTTACATAATCAAATTTTGGATTTTTATTTAGATAAAATATTTCTGAGTTAAGATATGGCATTTCACCAATCTTAGTCATTGTAAATCTTTACTTCGTTATATAAAGCATCTCTCTCAACAGGTAATTTTCTGGCTTCTTTAATTAAATAAACCATCTTATCCCTTGCTAATCCACCAGGAGATTTTGCTTTTGCTGCATGCATTATATTTTCTTTTACTATAGTTCCATCGAGGTCATCGGCACCAAAATTTAAACCTATAGATGCTGTTTCCTCTCCAATTGTGACCCAATAAGACTTTATATGATCTACATTATCTAGCATTAATCTTGCGATAGATATCATCTTTAAGTCATCAATTGGTGTTGCCGGATTGTCAGTAAGTTGAGTTGTGCCTGTTTGATATTGCAGTGGTATGAATGCCAAAAAACCGTTCGTTTCATCTTGTAGGTCCCTTAATTGTACGAAGTGATCAACTCTTTCTTCAATTGTTTCAATATGACCATATAGCATTGTGCAATTTGATTTAATTCCTTGCTGATGAGCGATTTTATGAATTTCCTGCCATCTTGATGCTTTTGATTTTCCCGGAAGAAGTAACTTGTGAACTCTTGGCGAGAATACTTCTGCCCCACCGCCAGGCATTGAAGTTAACCCTGCTTCTTTTAGTCGAGATAATGATTCTTCTGGGTCTATCTTCCACCTTCTATGAAAATAATCTATCTCGGCAGCTGTAAAACCTTTTATGTGTAGATCAGGGTGCTTGTCACGAATCGATTTTACTATTTCAATATAATAATCAAATTTCCAAGTTGGATGGTGACCACCAACCATATGAACTTCGTGCATCTCATCGTCAATATTGTTTAAAATTTCATCAACTGTCATTTCATAGGCATCATCGTCACCCTTCTTTTTTCCAAAATCACAAAAACTACAACTAAGCACACAAATGTTTGTTGGATTAACGTGCCTGTTAAGAACAAAGTAAACCTTGTCTCCAGATACTTGTCTCTTCTTAAAATCGGCTAACTGTCCTAGCGTATGAATGTCAGATGTGTTGAAAAGATCAACTCCATCTTGGAAATCAAGTCTGATGCCGTTTTGAATTTTTTCAGATATTTTATTTAGTTTCTTGTCAGTTGAAACTAAGTTATCTATTTCCAGTAAGTTTCCCATTTTTCATTAACCTTGTTTATTATATCATCTTCCATTTCTAGAGTTTTTTGATAACCGCCCTTCCAAGTCGCATCAATTCCCATTATTCCTTCATATTTTGGTACAGCACCTACAAATTCTTGATTTTCGAAATATATATCGTCTCCCGGATCAAATCTTGTAAATATTCCCCACATAACTTCTACGTCATTTTCAAGATTGATATCATTTGATACAACTGCAACCATTTTTAAATTAGAAATTAGAGGACTATTTATAATCTTTTTAACGACTTCACCACCATCCTTTTCAACATTTACTACAAGCAAAGTGTTTTTAAATAATTTCCACTTAGTAATCCTTGAATCAATTGCCCTCATATCACCAGGAATTGCTGGTGGTATTAGTTGCTTGCTTTCTGATTTTGTAGTTGCATTTATTACGAGTTTATTTCCATAATGTGTTTTTTTTGAAGTGAAATCCAATGTATCTGTTGGTGCTTGAGAAATAAGCATAATTGAATCGATCGGATCAAAATTTTTTCTTATTTGTTCAAGAACTTGACCTCTGTTTTTAACATTAATTTCTTTATCTACTAAAATCATGACCTTTGTTAGTGACAACTGGCCTAAGCCCAAAATAGATAATCCAGTTTTATAAGCTTCTCTTGCATATCTGTTTTCAGTTGATACAACAAGAAAACTATGAAATCCTGCTTCATAATATGCCCATAAATCATGTACTTCAGGGTGTATAACTTTTATCAAAGGTTTTAGTATACTCTGAGTGCAATCTCCCAAATATTTATCTTCTTGAGGCGGCTTCCCTACTACAGTAGCTGGATAAATGGCATCTTCCCTTGCATAAACGTTATTAATATTAAAGACTGGGTAATCACCAGCTTCAGAGTAGTGTCCAAAATGATCCCCAAATGGTCCTTCTAATTTTCTTTCATGCGGTTTAAGATAGCCTTCAAGTAAAAACTCTCCAGTTGATGGAGCCCTTAAATCTATAGTTTTGCATTTAGATAATCTTGTTCTTTTCTTTCTAACTAATCCAGCAAATTCTAACTCACCTACTCCTTCAGGTAGAGCCATAATTGAAGCTATTGTTAAAACAGGATCTCCTCCTAGCGTAACGGCTACTGGCAGGTTTTGGTTCATCTTTTCTGCTTCTTGATAATGATAACCCCCTCCTTTACCAATTTGCATGTGCATTCCTGTTGAGTTTTTATCATAAACATGAAGCCTATACATACCTAAATTTGGAATACTTGTTACAGGGTCATTTGTTTGTACAAGTGGCAATGTAATAAATTTGCCACCATCTTCTGGCCAACATTTTAATATAGGTAAATCATCAAGACCGTTTTTAACTATCAAACTCGGTAATCTTTTTGATACCTTTTTTGGAGGGAATGCTAAAAACCTCTTTATTGTTTTTCTTTGTTTAAAAATTTCCTTTATTTTTGGTGGCCTCATGGCTTCAATAAAGTTAAGTAACTCATTTCCAATCTCTTCTGGGTTTTGCCCTAAAGCAATCTCTATTCTTTTATCACTAGCAAAAGTATTTATTGCTAATGGGTATTTAGAATTTTTTACATTTTCAAAGAGAATTGCTGGCTTATTTTCTTTTTGAGCTCTTATGGCAATTTCAGTAATTTCTAGTACAGGATCAACCTCTTCTTTGACTCTATGCAATTCACCTTCATTTTCTAGATCATTAATGAAGTCTCTAAAGTTTGATGACAATTATTCACCCTTCCATTCTTTAAGGTTTTTTGCTTCAATTCCTAATTTTTCTAGAACTCTAGAAGAAATCATGTCTACTAAGTCATCTATACTTTTTGGTAAATTGTAAAACCCAGGTGATGCTGGCAGTATAATTGCACCAGCCTTTGTTAACTTTGTCATATTTTCAAGATGAATAAGGCTATATGGTGTTTCTCTAGGAACCAATATGAGCTTTCTCCTTTCTTTAATGCATACATCAGCCGCTCTTTCAATTAATCCTCTGGAAATACCATTTGCCAAACTTCCCAGTGATCCAGTTGAGCAAGGAACAATAGCCATACCATTCGTTCTGAATGAACCACTTGCAATACTTGCACCTACATCATTTTCATCAATAACTTCAAGTAATGATCCATCAAAACTAAATTTTTCAACAAGAATTTTTTTATCTTTATCAGCGTTTCCAGTTAAATTGGTTTCTGTTTCTAATGAAAGAATCCTTCTGCCGGGCTTGGATGTAACCAAATAGCATTTATGACCTGCATTTATTATTCCCTTTAAAACAGAAACTGAATATTTACCACCGCTACCCCCAGATATTCCTAAAATGTATTTATTCATAATTATAATATTGTACTTAAAATAAACGTTGCCATAAACATTATAGAGATCTGTCCATTCATATCAAAAAAAGCAGTATTAATATTTTCCTTAGTAATATTTTTGATAATCATATGTTCTCTAATAAAAAGTAACATTATTATTGTACATCCAATCCAATATATTGGATTTAAATTTGCAAAAAAACCAATTAGTAATATACAAAGAAAAGTTATTGTGTGAGATATTGAAGCAAATAATTTGGTTTTACTTACTCCAAATTTTGAAGGAATTGAATAAATATTATTTTCATTATCAAAATCTATGTCTAATATTGCATATATCAAATCAAAACCGCTTACCCAAAAAAAGCCTGCTAACCCTAAAGTCAGAGTTTCCAATGAAAAATTTCCTGTTATTGCAATTTCAACAGCTGGGGGTGCAACAAAGTATATTAATCCAAGAAAATAGTGACATAAATATGTGAATCTCTTAGTGATTGGATAAATTAGAAAAAGTAATATAACTATTGGCGATAAATATAATGCAAGTTTGTCAAGATTTATAACAGCTAAAAAAAAGATTGCAAGTGATAAAGTTGATATTAAAATTGCCCCTTTAAAAGATATCGAACCAACAACCAACCCTCGGTTAGAAGTCCTTGGATTTTTTTTATCAATATTTACATCAAAAATTCTATTCATTGACATTCCAAAAATTCTTGCAAAAACAAGTGAAATTATAATTAAAAATAATTCTAGAAAACTAAACCCAGCCTTTTTACTTACTAATGCGTATGAACTTAAGGCAAATGGTAATGCAAATATTGTGTGTTCAAATTGAATAAATATTAAATAATCTTTTAATTTTTTTATCATTGTCATTTTATTTTTCTAAATGATTTAGAAAGAGTCAAAAGTAACGTTAATATAGTAATAAGAATTATAGAATCAATAATTAATGTATCAACTGCTCCTATTTTATCTACACCGTAGCCAATTGGAAGTGCGCCAAATGGTATAAAAGCAAAATTTAACATAAAGAAACCCATCATTCTTGCCCTATATTTTTTATCAGTATATTCCATTGTAAGGACATTGCTTAGAGCCATTCTGATCTGCTCAAATGCACCAAAAAATATAACTGCAACCAATCCAACTGAATAATAAGGAAAAATGCCTAATGCTAAGATACATATTCCTAAACCAAATGCTGAAGTTAAAAATAATCCAAATCTTAAATTTCCTTTTTTCAATGTTGAAATCATTAGTGTTCCAAAAACTGCGCCCAATCCAGCAAAAGTTAACAAGATGCCTATTTCTCCAGGAGTTATCATATAAAGTCTTCTTGCTATGATTGGTAGTTGTAGTCTTACAGGCATTGCCACCATACTAACAACTAATGATGATAGTAAAATTGCCAGAACCATTTTATTACTAATTAAATATTTAAAAGATTTTTTCATCTCTTCTAAATAATTTTCTGTAACAGAATTATTTTTTTCAGTTTTTGGTAAATATAAAGCTAAAAATAATGCACTTAGTTGAATCAATGATATTATCAAAAAAACATTTGATGGTCCGTATCTACCATATAAAAAACCTACAGCAGATCCAGAAAATACAGTAACCAAAGCCATGCCAGATGAGAGTAAAGCGATGCCATTACTTACAAATTTTTCTGGAACAATTTTGGGTATAAATGAATATCGTGCTGGCAGCTGAAATGAGAATAATGCTCCTTGAAACATAGACATTAAAAATAAGAATTGCCAAGATATTAAATTTAATTCAATCAGCGCCCAAGTTGATATAGATGTGGCGAAGAATCCAATTTGAACAATTTGCATTACCCTTCTATTTTCAAATTTATCACCAATAACTCCACCTAAAACAGAAAATAATAAAAGTGCAGGCGCAAAACCCATGCTAACTACACCAGAAAGAAATGCGCTGTTAGTCATATCATCAGTTAAAAGAGCTCTTGATGGCATTGCCATTTGTACAGCAAATATCAGGTTAACGCTTGTTAACCAAAGGATTCTGTAACCGGAATATTGAAATGATGCTAAGAATGATTTCATTTAATAAAGTGAATTTAATTGTTTTAGTATAAAATTGCAATTAGATATTATGTTAAATTTTGCTTATAAATATTTTTTAAGAAAATTATTATTTCTTTTTAATCCAGAAATTGCTCATATGCTTATAGAAAATTTATTGTATTTTTTTCCTAATAATTTATTTAAATTACTTTTTGGTTATAAATTCAATCCTAATACAGCAATAAAACTTTTTAATAACGAAATTCCAAGTCCAATAGGGCTTGCTGCTGGTTTAGATAAAAATTATAAATCAACACCAAACTATTTAAATTTGGGCTTTGGTTTTAGTGTTGTAGGCACTGTCATGATTGATCCAAGAGAAGGCAACCCAAAACCAAGAGTTTTGAGAGATAAATCAAACAAAGAATTATTAAATTCATTATCTTTTCCAAGCGATGGTTCAAAAGCTATTATTAAAAGACTTGATAATAATCCATCCCCAAAAGAAAGATTGATAATTTCTATTTCCGGAAAATCTGAAGAAGAGATAATACAAAATTTATTATTATTTCAAAATTACTGCTTTGCTATTGAAATTAATATTTCAAGCCCAAATACATCAGATTTAAAAAAATTTGTTAATAAAGAATCTATAAATTCAATTATTTCTAAAGTAAGAAATGTAACTGAAATTCCAATTTTTATTAAATTACCTAGGATAAGTGATTTAAAATATTATCAAGAAATTATTGAGCCAATTGAGAAGAATAAAAATATTGGTGTTGTTTTATCCAATACACTTCCTGTTGAAGATAAAAGACTGAAAGTTGGCAAAGGAGGAAGAAGCGGTTATTCCCTATTTAAAAGTACATTAGAAATTTTAAAAGTTGTTAGAAAATCTTATCCTGACATAACTATTATTTGTTCTGGAGGAATATCATCACCTGAGCAAGTAAAAAAATTAATTGATGAAGGCGCAAATGCAATTCAAATTTATACTTCTTTAGTTTATGAAGGCCCTGGTTTAATAAAAGACTTAAATAACAGTCTCAAATAATTGATCTTAAAAATTTAGAAAACCCATTATTTTCTGGCGACTTAATACTTTTTAAGTTATTTAGCTTTCTGTTTGCTAAACTTTTTTCAACTGTATAGCCATACTTTGCATATTTAAGTAAGTCAAGATCTGCTTCTCCATCACCAAAGTAAAATAAATCGTCATTAGTTAAATTTAAAAGATTTAATAAAACCTTTGAAGAATTTAGTTTATTGCCTGACTTTGAAGAAATTTCACATAAATTATCAAAAGTTTTGTTTATTTCTAATGTATCTTTATATTTTTTTTTCATATCCTTAGATACTTTATCTGTTGCCTCAATTGATCCGATTAATAATATAACTGTTCTATTTTCAATAGATTTTAAATTTTCGATTTTTAATAATTCTATCCTTTGCCTGTTGCAATAATCACTTATCCATCTAAATTCATCTTCAATAAAAATTTTTTCTAAGCAGTAAACAGCTATATTTAAATCTTTTCGTTTTTTTACATCTTTAATAATATTTTCATAAGTTTTTTTTTCGATTTCTTGTTTATATATATCCAGCCCTGATTCTGGGTCAGTAATTATTGCACCCCCTGAACAAATGTAAGGAATTTTTAAATCTAATTGTTTAGAATATTTTGATGCAGGAACTTTACTTCTTCCAGTTGCAAATGTAACTGGTATACCCATACTTTGTAATTTGTTGAACGCACTAATAACATCATCTTTTAATTCGCCATTTACTAAAATTGTTCCATCTAGGTCAGTTATTACTATTGGTGTATCAGTTAGTGTATATATTGGTTCCATATTATGTATAATACTTATGATAAATTAAGAAATTGTAAATTATGAATATAAAAATAATAATACCGTCTCCTTTAAGAAATTTTACTAATGGCGAAAGATCTGTTGATTTAGTTATGGAAGATAATTCTTCTGTACTTGATTCTATTGTAAAACTTGAAAGCAAATTCAATGGAATTTCAGTAAAAATTATCGATGAACATAATAAACTACATAATTTTGTAAACATTTTTATGGATGGTGAAGATGTTAGGTATTTAGAGGGTGTAGAAACTAAATTAGATCCAAATTGTGAAATTAGTATAGTCCCTGCTGTTGCTGGTGGTTTTAAGTAGAATCTTTAATTGACTTTACAACAACTGAATCTGGTACATCGTTTTTTATAATTGGCTTTCCAATTTCTCTTAAAAGTACCCAGTTAATTTTTCCATCCTTTACCTTTTTATCATTCTTTGTATTTTTAAATAAACTATCATAATCAATTGATGCTGGGAGTCTTGTAGGTAGGCCATATAAATTTAAAGTTTTGATTATTTCTTCTGTGACATCTTTTTCAGATAAGCCTAGATTTTCAGAAATTCTTGCTGCTACAACCATTCCAATACTTACTGCTTCCCCGTGCAGAAGTTTCCCATAATTTGTTAAACCTTCTAAGGAATGACCTATGGTGTGTCCATAATTTAACTTTATCCTATCCTCACCTTTTTCAAATTCATCTAATGAAACAATTTCAGCTTTAATTTGAACACTTCTTTTGATTATTTCGGTGAATACAGGATCTTTTTTTTGAATAATCTTTTTTTCTTCTACCTTAAACTTTTCTAGTAAATTTTTATCAAATAAAAATGAGTGCTTAATTGCTTCAGCCCAGCCAGAATTTAACTCCCTATCCTTTAACGAATCTAGTGAAGTGGTGTCCATAGCTATCATCTTAGGTTGTTTAAAAGCGCCTATTAAATTTTTACCATGTTTAAAATTCACACCTGTTTTACCTCCTATAGAAGCATCAACCATCGCTGCTAAACTTGTAGGATAATGAATAACGTTTAAACCTCTAAGCCATGAAGATGATACATATCCAACCAGATCGGTAGTCACTCCTCCTCCAATTGATAATATATAACTGTTTCTTTCTGCTCCTCTTTCAAGTAACCACTCATAAATTGAAATACATGAATCTAAATTTTTATTCTTTTCACTAATATCAATTGAAAGTGACTCGCAGTTAATACCTACTTTTTCAAGCTCATTAATCAATATAACTGTTTCCGATGGAAAAACGTTTGAATCCGAAATAATAAATAATTTTTTTAAATTAAATTCTTCTGACAAATATAAAGAAAGATCTTGTTTAAAATTATTTCCAACAAATATTGGGTAGTCCC
>CETK01130920.1_pt1 | contig 13926 bp, 23 predicted proteins | sample 361431 | NCBI WGS metagenome assembly CETK01 (sample SAMEA2622452, study PRJEB7988) | marine metagenome | biome: marine biome (ENVO:00000447); feature: surface water layer (ENVO:00002042); material: "saline water (ENVO:00002010), including plankton (ENVO:xxxxxxxx)" | depth 5 m | reverse complement strand
TTCTTCTGGTTCTGCAATAGGTTCAAGTTCTTCTTGCATCTTTTCAGATGGAGTTGACACAACTTTAGCTGGAGTAGGTGTTGGTCTAACAAATTTTTGCATTAGATCTATTCTTCTTTTGATGTTTTCTGTTCTTGTTTCTCCATCTTCAAGATCAGCAAATATACTTGAGAGCATCAAGAGTTCTGCACTATCAGACATTGGCTGCATTTAAATTATCCTCTAGTCTTTTAATTTTTGCGAGCCTACCTATCCCTGTATATCCAAATCTAAACCACGCTTTTGATTTCATTCTTGCTGACCAACCACTATAATCTTGAACAAAATCCCACCAGTACTGGTAACTATTATTGCTCTCCATATTTTCTTCAAAAAATTTGATAAATTCAAGATCTTTTCCCATATCTCTTCTTTCTTGATCAGTAAATCCTACGACATTTCTTTTTGTACCATCATCATAATTTATGACACCACAATATTTTTGACAAACATGAGAAGAGTTTTGTGGGTCTTCAAAAATAACTTTAAAGAAATTTTGCCATTCTGGAGATTCAAGGACTTCTCTTGGTGTAATTCCAGTTGAAGCATGTAAATGTTTAGAATACATATCCATATAATTATTTCGAGTATCTTGAAACTGATCACACCAACAGCATGGCATGTACCAACCATGAGAACCGAAGGCTACGCAATTTTGTTGTTCTCTTTCTTCTCCATTTTTATCAAATGGTACACACACTGGATCAATTTCAAAACTAATAGGTTTAGGATTCATTTAAAACTCTTTCTAATTCTTTTATATCTTCCTTTGTTTTTATATATCCATCATTAAAACTTGTTATACCATTATTTGATTTTAAAAATGATTTCGTTGGAGCTAATGGTAAATGACCTTGAAATTTTTTTTCAAATTCTTCTTGAGTGTATAAATCAGCTCCTATAGCATATTTTTTATCTCCAGTATTTGTCTTATACTCTCCAACGTGACGAGATGATTTGAGAAGTAATAAATTTATCCCTAATGAAACAGCAGTTTCTGCCGCAGTTAACACTTCATCTTCATTATATAAAAAGGGTATGAACTGCCAGGTGATATCTATATTATCTCTTTTATTATCAGCAAAATATCGTAAGACTTCCCATGCTTCTTCAAAGTTTTGTCCTATTCTATGAGAAGCTGTTTTCTGATCAATTCCATCAATACCTATGATAAAATCAGTTTTATATTTTGCATTCTCCATATATGAGAAAACTCTTTCCCACCAAGCCATTTTTTTTCCAGAGGCAACTGTATGAAACTCAAGTGTTCTAATAGCAGCACCTTGATCTAAGGCTTCAAATATAGAGAATAAATTTTTATGAAATATTGGATCTGATATTTGACCACAAAAACTTATACGATCAAATGCATCAGCCATTTGTAAAGCATTTTCTGGAGTTAAATCTCCATAAAACGTTCTATTTGTTTTGATGTGCAGTTTACCAGTTGCAAAATTTTGGCGAGAGCAAAAAGGACATTGCATCAAGCAACGTGTAGATGTATCAATATTGATTGTTCTTGCGAAAGCCCTGTCAACATACCGACTATAATACCTTTTCCAATCAGAAGCTACAACAGTTTTAGGTTTATCTGCTGCTAATTTAAGTCGACTTAAATTTGTTTGAGCATTAGATGAACTCATACTCTACTCCAGCTTCATCGAACATAGACATAGTTAATTTAACAGATTCTTTCCATCTGTCTTCAACATTTTCAAGTTCTTTAGGCCAGACAACTCTTTTAACACCTACTTGTATTACACCCTTGGCGCAATCAGAGCATGTTGGAAGACCAGTAACATACATGGTACTTCCTTCAAGAGATATTCCATTATAACAAGCATTATATATCGCGTTCATTTCTCCATGAACAACGTATTTCAATTTAGTTTCTCTATCTGTAAGTCTTTCATTTGAGTCATCAATACCACGAGGAAAACCGTTGTATCCTTGAGTCAATACCTGTCCCTTATTTCCTACAACCACACATCCTATCTTTGTTGATGGATCTTTTGACCATTCACTTACTTTGTAGGCTAGTTCAATATATCTTACATCCCATTTCTTTTCAGGATCGACTCCAATAATATTCATTGTTTTATATGTCGCGTTAAGAACAGGATCATTCATATCTGCAAATAATGCTGGTTTTTTTGGATCTTTAAATAATTGACTCATTGTACTAAATCAAAGTGCCTTTCATACACATGTAAGTTTTGAACCTGCCAATGCATAAAACCTTTAAAGACTTGATCATCATCGGGTCTTTGAACATTTATATCTTCAATAAGTTGTTTCATAACGTATTGTTGCCAGGCATAATCATTTTTATAGCCATATACCACATCGTTAGATCTCATTTGAACTACAGCATCTAATCTTCTATTACGTATATAGTATGTAACAGCATTAGTACAGATAAAATCATTCTTACCGTCTTCATTATATTCAAGCCATATTGAAGGACGATTGTAAATCATTGCGGCTCTACGACTATCAGGATTATTTATTAATTCTTCTACAACATGTAAATATTGATTATAAAATTTTTCACTAAAGATTAAGTGGCCATAATTAGAGTTGATCTCACCAAACTTATTAGCTGAATATTGCCAAGCTTGTGGTGGTGCTTTTGTGATTCCAAATATTTCATTTATATTTGTAGATCTACTATTGTACCAATCTATTTCTGCATCAATATATTCTCGATTAGGAGTACCAAATATTGCTGATTCATCAGCAACAAAAGATGCACCAATCATTTCAATAGTCTTTTGACCAGTTTTATCAATAGTAAATACTTCTTTGTTTAATTCATCTCTAAAATGCTGACGAATATGTTTTACTTTTGCCCATGTTAAATTTTCCACAATATTATCCATTTAGTTTCTTCTCTAGTTTACTTATTTGTTTTTTTAATTTACTCATTTGCTTGACCATAATTTTCATATTGTCATTTAACTTTGTTATTTCTCTACGAACTGGCCAACCACTGCTACTAATAAATCCTGGCCTATCATTTTTAGTTGTAAAGTCTGGTTCGCCTAAGTCTATGCCTAGATCTATAATGTCGTCTTTTCGCACACTCTTTTCCTTAAATCTGAAGTACTAAACCTATGTTCTCTTTTATTGAAATAAAGTTGAATACCTCTTTTCTTACATTCATCTTTACCAGTAAAGTCTCTATCTCTATACTCTTCGCCTAATATTCTAATATCAATTGGGTACATATTAATTATATCACATAAATCATCTTCTGTACAATAAATAATCACCTCATCAACATATTTTATTGCTGATAATTGAGCTTCTCTTTCTACAATAGATTGTATAGGAGAATTCTTTTCTGGCCTGTCTATACTTGGATCTACCTGCAGTCCGCATATTAAATAATCACATTGGGCTTTCGCTTCTCTTAACATCATGACATGGCCTGCATGAAGTAAATCAAAGGTACTGCAGGTAAATCCAATTCTCACTGTTCTATATCTCCACTCATATCTACATAGTCATCTACACAGGTATAACCTGTTCCTTGACCTGTAACCGACATTTCTTTCATTACTTCAAAACACTCTGGGTAAGTGTTAAAATAATCTATTGCTCCACCGTCTAATGATCCATCAGGATGTAGAGTTATCATTATCAATATCCAACCATATATCATACTTTTGTTCCTACAGTTCTTCGAACTATATCGTTGTGATTGAATTCAGCCCAATAAAGTTCAAATGCAATTCCATCTTCAAGTCCTTCGAACTGATGAATCTTGCCAGGTTTCACTTGCGTAAAGTCTCCAGGATTTAATATAGTTTCATCAACTAATCCTTCTTGATCGTCTTGCCAGACTCTTACAAGCATTTGTCCGGACTCAACATAGAATCCATTCCATTTAAATTGATGTTCATGCTCTGAACATTTAAAGCCTTTTTTATATTCAATGCGATGAAACTCTAGAACACCATTTGCATGGATTAGTTCTGTTTGACCCCATATCTTTCCAGCTTTCATTCTTTTATAAACTCTTCATAATTAATTGAACCCCAGTCTAAATTATAGTGTTCTGGATATTTTCCATCTTTTTCAAATTGTGTTAATAGTTTATTTAGTTCTATTGTTTCAGGATGCTCCCAAGATCTAAGTTTTTTAAGAACAATATTATCAGGATCTTTCTCTAACAATTGGCATGCACTCCAATCCATAATAAGTTGTCTTAAAGGTGTATTGATTGCTCCGGCCATTATTCGTCATGCGCCTCAATTGGTTCTTCAACAATTTCAACTGTCGCTGATGGGTCAATTGGTTTATTAAACATATCACGATCTTGTCTTTGGCCTTCCATCTTACCACGCATATAAGATACTGCAAATGATGCATAATTAATCATATCTTTATAACTATCTTCAAGTGATTCAAAGTTTGGTGAGTTGCCTGATTCAAGTAATGATGTAGCACGCATAAGTTTGCCAACTATAATATCGTGTATTGTATCAACGCCACGACGATAGTGCATTGCTTGTAATACACTTGACTCATCGCTTTGATAGTCAGCTGATTTTTTAGTTTGCATTTGAGCGCATTCTTGTAAAACTTTAACTGATTCTTTCATTTTTTACCTCCATTCTAATTCTATTATAACAAACTTTTTGACAAAAGTAAATACTTTTTTACATATTTTTATATGCATATTCAATTGCTCTATCCGCTTCTTTATCAATAGGTCTATTCTGGTACCAATTACCATTATCAGCATCAAATGCTTTACACATTTCTGATATCTCTGTAGATGTAATAGGATATTCTCTTTGAATTGCTTTACTTGCAGTGGCAACCATAATTTGATACATCTTATGATACCAACCTGTGTTACTTATTACTTTGTATTCTGATGCGAGTCTTTGTGGCCAGAACGGACAATCACTGTAATGATTCCATCGTATATCTCTATTTTCAGCTTTATCTTTACGATGTTGTATTATTTGCTTTTGTAAAGCTTCGGGTAATCTATCCAAGAATGTTTTACCTGTATTTTTCTCAACGTATGGATATTTTTCTATTAGATCAGCTGGATTTAAAATAGAGCCAGCATTAGTAAAGATAAAGTTGAAAGCGCCATTATACGTAGCAGGAGTATAATACATGCGTGAGAGGTCCTTAGTTTGTTTATCACCAATTGACTCGAGCTTTGAGTTGAGAGCATACCAGAAAGCTCTGATGTTGCCTGCTCCAATTCTTTCTCGAGTTGGAAAGACAATACGAAACTTTGGAAGACTTTCTCGGCTGCTAGCAGTACTATAACAAATGTAATGGAAAGAGCCAATTGTATCGCGTAAAGCATCTTTTATATCCCCTTTGAATTCATAATCGTCAACATCAACAGCAGCCCAGCCTGCCCAATCCAATACGTTTCTATTGGCTCGGGTAGTATCTTTAGTGAACGTAGCTGGACACATAAGTTCTGCATCATTTTTGCCTCCAAGTTTTCTTTCAGATAATTTATATAGGAACTCCTCAAACTTAGGAAAGTTTGGGAAATCCATTCTACGATGTGTTTTATTATCGTATATTGATTTAAAGAATGTCGCTGATACTTCCATGATTGTCGCTATGATCAGGTCCTTTCCAACCTTCTGGCTTTAATAGATCTGGCATACCGAAAGGATTAGGTCTACCAGCTTTTACGCCAGGTTCTTTTGCCATGTTTGCATTATGTATGGCATCCCAAGCTTTATCAGCATCAACTTCTAAAACATTGAGAGTACCTATTGCAAATACACATATGTCTATCAAACCATCTACTATTTCTTCTGGGTTTTCACTATTTACAGCTTGCATCGTTTCATGTAGTTCTTCATTTAACATAAGCATTCGAAACATAAGATATTTTTTCATAATCTCTTTGTTTGATTTATTTTTAGTAAACCATTTATTAACACCAAACTTTTGATGCATATCACTAATATCTTTTGACCAATGTGTACTCATAATTTTATCCTTCCAAGTATATTATACCATACCGACAGCTTCTTGTAAACTGAAAATTTGTATTTGTTGTAAGTATCTATGCGTTTGTTCCCAATCTTTAACTTCTATAGCACCTGAATCAGCACGACCTTCTATGGCAAATTTCAATGGATAATCATTTCCTCCATATTTCATTTTATCACCAAAAAATGTTATAGGTCCATCAATCATAAATGCTACTTGTCTTTTATCTTTTCCAGCTGGTATAATATCTATCCCAGTTTCTCCAGCAACCTGAGCAGTAATATCTTTAAATTTATCATTAAATTCTTTTGTAATCTTTTCTCTTTCTTCATGTATGCTATCAAACTTTACATACGATTGTCTTTGTTCTAAGTTGCAGCCTCTACCTATGGTACTAAAGTTTACAAGTCCTGGTCGCTCTTCTATATGATTTCCAGTTCTTAAATCAAACTTACTTTCATTAAGTTTCTTTTTAAGCCAGTCCTTTACTTCCATAGGAATACTCCAATCCGTTTTTTGAATATTTAAACCTTTTCTCCAAACACTATTCCCAGAACAATTAAATACCTTTTCAACTGATTCAGTGACCTCACGACTAACTTGTTCTACTGTCTTATAGTAGTCACTTCCAGTAACAAGATATACTTTATGATCTTGAATAAATTTTAAGAAGAATCTTCTAAATCCTTCATTTATTCTTCCCCTACTACGTGTAAGTGTTCCATCCACATCGAAAACATAATTTGTCATCCAAAAAACTCCTCTAAGGTTGCTTGTTCTTTTACTGACCACCCAACCGCTTCAAGTATTGGATTGAGTGGCTCGATAAATGTTTTATCAAATTGAGTATCATAATCGATATATTTATGAAGCTTGAATTCTTGTGGTAAGAAGTCAGGAAACGATATAACATTTTCTTTGATAGGATTTGGTAATCTGAGATAAGAAAATTTTATCTTATCGCCTGAGCTGATTTGAGAATATTTTTTATCGAGGAAAAGATCTGATACATGATGATTATATAAAAGCGCGCCACGAACATGAATTGGAGTACCTTTAGAATAAATGTGTATTCTATCTTTCCACTTACCGACATTTTGTACACTTCTTGGAAATGATACCATCTCTGGAGAAAGTAGTTTAAACTCTTCTTTAAAATCATTAATAAACTGACGAGTTTTTAACTCATCACCTGACACTATAATCTTGAATGCCTCTTTAAATTTATTACGAACAACTTCTGGTGTAGAAGATTTGATAGCTTCAATACCCATAATCTTAAGTTTAGGTTCAGCATATTGTACGCCTTCTGAGTTATGTACGTTAAGAATATATCTTTTCTTAGCTGTCCAGATTCCACGATCAGCAATAACCTCCCTACCCATTTCCATTCTAGGTGTATAACCATTTAAGTTATTAAATAGTTTATCATAAGCCTCAGCAAGTTTCTTTTCAAAATGTGTTTGGCATAGTTTATCAATAGCCGCAACTGGATCTTTTGGATTTAGCTTTTGCACAAGTGGACCAAAGTTAATGTATAAAGAATCGGTATCGATTGCTATAACATAGTCTTTATTACCAGTCTTAAGAACTTTATTCATCTCTTGATTGATAGCTTTTTCTGCCCATTTAATCGAAAGCTGACCAGTAAGTGTAACACTTTCGGCAAGAGCATTATCAAAATACTTAAAGTACTTATTGGCCAATGCGCCATAAAGAGAGTTCAATAAGATCTTGATGGCCATTTGATTATTTTCAAGTTGATTAATTTCTGCTTCAAGTTGGCGAGACTTTTCTTTTTCATATGCAGATTTAGCTTCTAACATTTTCTTTTTAATTTGTGTACGTTCTGCATAATATTCAACAATTAACTCTGGTATGATACCTTGTTTTTCATGAGAGAAAGGAACACCACTTGCACATATAGAATATTCTTTTGACGTTTTATCTTTACTGTTAAGATAGTGTTGGACATCTTGTTCGTAATGACCGAATGATTTATCTTTAATTAAAGTTTCGGGTGATATATTAGACTGAACTATTATGTTTGGATATAGAGAGTTTAGATCAAATGATACCACCCAGTCATGTGCACCAACTTGAGGTTCCTTAACATAGCCACCTTCAATAACATTTGCATTTGATTTATTTTGATAAATGACTTTTTTAATTTGATCAATAGGGCTTATGATATTATTTTTCTGTAATCTACGATAAATGATTGATTCCCATATTGCTGTAGTGCCAAATGTATCTGTAACATTAACACCAGCTCTATAAGCCATAGTAAATACTAGATTAATAAGTCCCATCTTCTGATCGATTCGATCTACTAATTGAACATCTTTAATATTATAATCAATAAATTTTTGATGATCATTTTTATACAGATTTAATAAGCTACCATGTTCTTCAAAAGAAAGTTTGCGTTCACCAAGTACAACATGACCGATATGATCAAGACGATATGATTCTTGTGGACCATATGAATATCCAAACTTTCTAAATAATTCTAAATAGTCTGCTTGTTGAATGCCAGTTATGTCATAGCCATAATTCATACGGCCGCCAATCATTAGGTTTCTTTCACTTACTAATTTCCAAGGAGATAATCTATTAGCAGCTGCTTCACCACCAACATTTTTTATACGATTTACAATGTATGGAATATCAAAGAATCGAGTATTCCAACCTGTTATAACATCAGGATAATTTTTTATCCAATAACCAAGAAACTTAGCAAGTAATTCTGTTTCATTCTTACACTTGTGATATTGAATCAGATTTCCATATAGTTCTATTTCACATTTTTCTGAGCTGTATTCGCCACAACCCCAGACTTGATATACTGAAGATTGGCTTGATTTAACTGTGATTGCTGTGATTGGATATGCCGCTTGTTCCGGAACTGGAAATCCAGAATCAGATGCAACTTCTATATCGAAGTTAACAACATTGATAGCATTTGGCTCAAAGTCTATTTTATCAGGAAATTTTTCTGTAATAAACTGATGTATATAATTTTTTGTGCCAAATATATTTACACCTTCCATCTCTTGATATTGTTCCAGCCATTCTTTAGCATCCCTCATAGTTGGAAAACTTAATGGTGCAACATATCCACTATCAAAGCCTTTAAACTTGGTAGGTTTCTTTGATGGTGTATAGAGTGTAGGTGAAAATTTATATCTTTGAGCTATGGCAGCTCCATTTTCGTTGTAACCACGATAAAGTATAGAATTGCCATAGCGATTTACGGAAGTATAAAAAGATTTCATACTGTAATTATATCATAATTTAGTTGAATTGTAAACCTATTTTTTGGCTGACACATAGTTATAGAGTTCATCAGCTTTTTTGACAACCTCTTCTGGTTTAAACATATCAGGTACATACTTGTCGTATGCATCTTTAATAGGTTGATTAGTTTCTTTGGCTTGCTCAATCATTTCACGCATGAAATCGTATTTCATTTCAAATGATCTATCAAGCATTTCTTTCGCCATGCGAAGTGTTTCGAGACGTATCTCGTACGGGTTTTTAGACATATTGTCCTCCTGTGTGTGTTACTTTGCTCTGTTACCACGTAGAGCAAAAAATGTTCCACCTACCCATAAAAAGACATGTAGGTTATCATAGAGAAGAACGTCCATAAAGCTTGCTGGCTCGCCAATCCATATGACACCAGTCATTATACAACACATCGTGATACCACTAAATCGTGTTAACATATCGCCAATGTCAGGTATATAACATCTATTTAATATTGGAAGGTAGGGTTTGGTCATCAAACCTCCTACTAGTAATCCGATTCCAGCTAACAGTTCTCCATAAGCTACAAACCACCATACTAAGTAGGATAGTTCAAATGATTCTGCGGTTTCAATATCAACAGGAATCTTGTCAAGTCCTTGTTGAATGAACACAATGGCTAAGGGTAGTCTTAATAGCCACTGTGATAAACAAAATTCGGGTATTTTCATTTTCATAATATAATTTATAGTTTAAATATCTTTCAGTATTTTCTTCAGTTTCTTTTTACTTTTGCCTCTAATTTTAACTTTAGCAATAGCATCTTTATTAGATACGTCACCACCAACTATTACAACGCCGATCATGCCCATTGTTGCGTGTGGTGTACACTGATAAAGATACATACCTGGAGTATCAAAAGTAATTTCAACTACAGCATTCATCTTAGACTTCTTTGGAAGTTTCCATCCATCAGGACCAGCGATAAACTGTACGTTATGTCCTTTATCTTTTGGCTGCCAGGTAATAGTGTCTCCAACGTCAACTTCAGCTACGTTAACACTGTATAACATTTTTTCTTTACCTTGTTTGTTCAGCATATCTATTGACATATCTGCAGCATTCGCAGATAAAAACATACCACCCATAAAACACATTGTTATCAGAATTAAATAAAAGTTTTTCATATTAGTCATCTCCATTATCTTCCCAACCCCACTTAAAAGGTTTTAGTTTAGTTGCATTTAATTTGTTTTGATATTTTTCGTTAGTTGCTTCGTTCATTCTTGTTAAATGATAACCTGCTTCACTATCGTATTTACTAAGTAGGTTTTCAAACGCATTATAGTTTCTACGAAGTTCTTTACTCCACTTTGCTTTTATGTATAACTTATATACAAAAAGATTTACGGCATCGCATATATGACAGGTTCTTTCTAAAAAAGCTGTTGCTATAGCTGACATTGTTCTATCCTCTTTTAAAAGTTTAGAGCGGGCCGAAGCCCGCTCCCTAGATTAAATCCAATACCTGTATGTAGGTATTTTAGTTGAATGTATAAGTTCTTTAGTTCTTCTTTCAAGATCAGCAGTATCTTTCGATAGTGAAAGAAATCTCTCCTGAGCATTTAGTTTAGTTGAATTAAAGATCTTCATTAAGTAATTGAGCACTACTGCCATTGGTTTTTCTCCCCGTTCCTATTTCAATAAGTTGGGGTCGCTTCTCTTTCGGTAGAATAACTTCGATACTGACAGTTAAGATTCCATCCGTTAGATCTGCACCACTGACTTCTGCGTACTCTGATAACCTGAACGATTTATAGAACTTTCGACCTGATATGCCTTTGTGGACATATTTTTTATCTTTCTCTTTACCACTATCACCTTTAATCGTTAATACGTGTTCTTTTAGTTCGATATTAATATCGTCCTTAGAGAATCCAGCAATCGCTAATTCTATATCATACTTGTGATCACCATGTTTAATTACATTGTGAGGTGGGTATGAGTCATTTGCGTGATTTGTGATTTTTTCGAGTTCGTCAAAAAGATGGTCGAAACCTAAAAAAGCGTTCCTAGGGAACATAAAAGTACCAGTCATTGTTGCCTCCTAATTTAGCAAGGTTAAAATTTAAGGCCTGATTATTCAGCGCCTATAACTATATATAATATTATTATACCATAATTTATTCAAAAAGTAAATACCTGTTTTGCAAAAAATGAATAGTTATCATCTTTTAATGCTATCTTATGAAATAATCTTTTATTATGTAAATTAATATAATAAGAATTTTTTTTAACAAATAGTCTAATATTATCGATATTTAAAAGTCTTTTTAATTCTTTTTTTACTTTCTTTGGATCTCCATCAAACGAGTAATCAATCCATGGATACATTTTAAAACCAAATGATTCAAAGTAAGTTTTTAATTTTTTATCTGAATTCCATATAAAAGGAGCACCTAACATTAAAGCTTTCCAATACTCAACTTTTTTATCTAAAACTGATATTGCAGAACTTCTAATCTGCCATGTTTCAAACCATTGAGACACCGTATCATCTTTTGAAACATAATAGTCTTTATCTAATGGCTGTAGTACATTAAACGCTTCAAAATAATCATAATGAAGTTTCCATCCAAAAAAATTATAAAGCTTTGCAGGAAAAGCATTTATTGATATTATGTAATCATTTTTTATTTCAGATTCATTTACTAGTATTTTTAAACTTTTTGAAGGTATGCCGCAAGTTTTTAGTTTATCAAATTCTTTACCCTCTAAAATATTTGAATCACCTGCCGCTAGTACTATTGGTATATTTTTTGATACCGCGAAAGATCTTAAATTATCTGACATATTGTATATCAAATGATAATATGAATCCATATCCCACACAGGAAGTACTATTAAGTTATATTCAGAAGGATTGAATTTTGAAAAATAATCTACGTTAACATCTCTGAATATTGTTTCAACTGATGTAAAGCAATTAGTAAATTTTTCATCGAACAGATAATAGTCATACGTTAACCTATTATCTGTCCAAATGTAAAATCTTACTTTTTCCCGATGTTGTACTTCGGACAAAGTTCCCATGCGTTTTTATCTCTAAATGATATAATTTTAATTTGTCTTAAGGGCGCTAGTGGTGCGAGATTATCTAAATTATCTACTGTTACTAAGCCCCAATCACTCATAAGAGTTGCTATTGTATTTCTTCTAGCTATATCTGATTCTTCTAAATTAGATTTTTTTCCATCTAATAAAAAAAGTTCTTTAAAATGCACGATAAAATATCGACCTTGCTTATGTAGTATATGGCAAGATTGATAAAGCTTTTTGTCTTTTCTTGATGCTACACCGATTCTGGTAAGTGTTTCTCTGACCTTTAAAAAATCGTCAGGTTCATTGAGGGAAACTTCTAACATTTCTTCCGGCTTCCACTCAATAAGAGTCTGTTGTTCTTCCATTTTAAAACTCACGGTTATTTTATTATATTGTTCGTAGATCTATTTATAAATCTACGGATTTCTACCACCTTTACTGATCTTCTTTCGAAGATGATCAATTTTATCTTTAGATAATAAAGGAAGAACTTGATAAGCTTTATCTCTCGAATAACCGTAATATTCTTTAATAACTTCTATATCAGCTAATTTATCTGCTTTATTCCATTTAGAGAATCTTTTTCTTTTTCTTATTATTTGTTTTAAGAAATCAAATTGTAATCTGGAATCTATATGAGAATTCTTATTCATTTCATTTGCATATATGACAGTATCATTATAATATGATAGCCCTCTGTTAACCATAAATGCATTATAATCTTTTTCTGCAAGATCATCAACCATGATGTCTTCTTTGGAATCAGTTATACTTTTTAAATAATCAAAGTGATTCATCGTCTTCTCTTACTAAATTGTTTAAAGCCACCACTTCATTTAACAAAGTCAATGGACTTCTAAAATGCATTCCAGTATGAATTAATGCTTTTGTATCTTTAGGAAAGCACATACCACCAAATCCCATTTGACCGTCTGGTCCTGGTACTTGCATATGACTTGATCCTATCCTATCATCAGTCTGTACAAGTTCACATACTTTATCATAATCAATATTGGTGTTTTTGCATAATTTATATATATCGTTAAAGAAAGAAACCTTTGACGCAAGAAAACAATTTATTATATACTTAGTTAATATCAACTCTTCAATTGGAGCTAAGACTTTTTTATACATTAAAAATACGTCGCTCCAAAAATCAGCATCTGGACCACCTAATAACATATGCTCTTTACTTTCGGCATCTAATATAGAATTTGCTGCTGTTAAAAATTCTGGACTAAAATTTAAACTCTTTTCATACTGATGTAAGTTTCTCCACCCTTCCAAACTAATGGTACTTTTTATCAAAATAGGTTTATCTTTCGGACATTGTCTTACAACATCTTCTACTATAGAAAAATCACAAGAACCGTCATGTGAACTTGGAGTTGGAACACAAATAACGTATCCATCAGAATCATTTTCTATTTTGTTTTCATTGTATTGCGGATCAACTATTTTTACATCATGCCATTTTTGTAAAACGTGATGCATAGCCTTTCCAACAAAGCCATAGCCTATCAAAGTTAGTTTCATACTATTGCT
>CETK01044352.1_pt1 | contig 13932 bp, 11 predicted proteins | sample 361431 | NCBI WGS metagenome assembly CETK01 (sample SAMEA2622452, study PRJEB7988) | marine metagenome | biome: marine biome (ENVO:00000447); feature: surface water layer (ENVO:00002042); material: "saline water (ENVO:00002010), including plankton (ENVO:xxxxxxxx)" | depth 5 m | reverse complement strand
AACATAGCAGCAATATTTGCAGCAAGTTTCAATCCATCTGTGGCTCCATTACTTAATGCCTCCATGGCATTTATATTATTTTGTTTAATCGTTACATTAATATTACCTGCTGTTTCAGACTTTTCATTTTCAGGATAAATTATTTTTGCAATTACTAAAGCAGCAGGAGCAGACATAACAGACGCTGCAAGTAAATGACCTGCAATTCCTGGAATATCAGATAGCCAAGATACATATATTGCTAAAACTCCACCTGAAACAGTTGCAAATCCACCAGTCATGACAGCCATAAGCTCTGATTTTGTCATGTTTTTAACAAATGGCTTAACCATTAATGGAGACTCAGTTTGCCCTAGGAAAATATTTCCAGCGATACTTAAAGTTTCAGAGCCACTTGTTCCCAATGTTAATTGCATTTGTTGAGCTATAAAGCGAATGATCATTTGAAGTATTCCAAAATGATACAAAACTGCGACTAAGCTTGAAAAGAATATTATAGTTGGTAAAGTTGAAAATGCAAAATTAATTAAACTTGGATGAAATCCTACGCCCTCAACATATGAACGAAAAAGAAAATCGGATCCATATGTTGAAAAATTAATCAATGTGTTAATGGCACTATCAAGAAATGAAAAGATGGGTGCGCCAAAAGGAGTTTTCAAAATAAATAAAGCAAACATAAATTGAAATAACAGTCCGTATCCAACTGTCTTTTTATTGATAGATTCTCGATTTTCAGAAAGTATGTAAGCAATAAATAATAAGGTAAACACTCCTATTATACCAAAAAAATTGCTCATAAATTAATGATTATGGTTTGCTTCCAATTCAGAAGTTTTTTGTGTTTTGTTTTTAATTTTTGAATTTTCTTTTAAAAATTCTATTATTTTTTGATCGGCTAAATCGTCACCTAATTTATTTCTGTTTGATTCTTTTTTATAAAATCTTTCAATTTCAGCTTTTTGACTTTCATTATTTTTTATTGCCTCTGAGATAAAGTTGTCAATATCGCCTTTTTCAACTTTAAAATCCATTGAGCTGATCATATTTTTTCGCAATAAAAACCATTTAAGATTATTCTCAGCAAATAATTGATATTCTTCGCGTACCTTGCTTTCGTCTAAGTCAGGATTATTTTGATTTTTTTTGACTTCCTCAATGATATTTGTTAAGTAATTTTCAAGCATTGAACTTGGAACAATTGGTTTGGCTAATTTTACAAATTGGTCGATAAGAGAAGAATTGAACATTTCTTCAGATTTTTTTTCATACTCTTTTGCAATGCTTTCTTTAACATTATTTTTCCAATCATCTACACTTTTGCAGTTAGGATCCATAGTCTTTATAAACTCTTCATTAAGTTCAGGCAATACTCTTCTTTGGATGGTATCAATCATAAACTCATAATTTTTTTCACCATTACCCATATCTATGAAAATATTGACCTTATCTCCCTTATTTTTACCAATAAAAGATTTAGCTTTATCTTCGATAATCGGATCTTGTCCAACTGCTATATATTTTTTTTCTTTGTTTCCAATGATAGGTAAGCCAGAATCATCAAGTTCTTGTAAGTCAACGATTAAAAAATCTCCATCCATGATATTTGATTCGACTTGTTCAGCTTTTGCTTGTGAAGCTAAAATATTTTCGATGGTTTTTTCTACTTCTTCATCATTAGAAACGAAATCTATTTTTTCAACCGTAACCATATTCTTTTTAAACTTTGGTAAAGAAAATTTAGGCTCAACTTCGAATTCCGCTTTAAATGTAAGATCTTTTTCAAATGAAAAATCAATATCTTTGAGTTGTGCTTGATTAATTGGGGTAAGCTTTTCTTTTTGTAAAGCAAGCATATAGTATTTTTCAGAAGAATTTTGAACGAAAGTCATTTCAATTGATGGCAAGTATTGAGTCATCAATATATTTTCTGGAACTTTTCCTTTTCTAAAACCTGGTATTTTGATGTCTGAAGCAACTTTCTTTTTTGCTAATTGAAAATCAGATTTTATATCCTCCCACTTTGCAACTATAGATAGCTCATAGGTGAAATCATTAATCTTTTTTGATTTGACAGATAAATTCATTACTGTTTTAGCCTGTAAGTACAACCTTCAATAGTTTTCATAAAAGATTCTAGTTGATTATGAGTACAAAATAATTCTTCTAAAGGTTCATATGTGTCTGAAGGATATGATTCCTCATCATATTCCCTTAAAAAATTAGATTCGAGCTTGATAACCATATCATCAAGAACCTGTTTATGTAAATTTTTGGATCTTAAAAAGTTTAATTGCAAATTTAATTTACCATTAGAAGAAAGACGAAAAAGCGGTAACAACCCATAGTCTGAGTCACAACGAAAAGTCATTGTTCCATAACCTTCACCGTTACCCCAACTTACCTCATCTGAATTTTTTTCTGAGAAATCTATAAGCTCAATGCAATGTAAAGCAATGTCATTCTCGCAAGACTTATTAACGTCCTCAATAAAAGTTTTTTTTGACCATTTTGACATACAGAATCCCTCCAAAACAATTAAATTGTATGATTATGACCACGAATTTACAATTCTTAAAATGTAATTAAAAACTATATTTTAGTTGTCAAGAATTAATTTCTTAAAGGTTTGCCCGTTTTTAGAAAATGTGCGATTCTTTGCTGCGTTTTCTTTTCTCCAGCTAATGACATGAAGGCTTCTCTTTCAATATCAAGCACATGCTGTTCATCAACTTTAGACATTAATCCACCTTTGTCGCCTCCGCTTAAAACATATGCAGACTTGGAAGCAACTAGTTCATCGTGATCTGAGATTTTTCCAGCAACTTTCATGCCTTTAGTAACAACGGACGCCATAGTTCTTAAGGCTGTTCCTGGCAAAGTTAGGTCATCCCTATATTTTGGTGGTTGGTATCCATTATCTGATAATTCTAAAACTTTCTTTTTACCAAGGGATAATAAATGCTCAGAATTCATACATATAGTATCACTTTTTCTAATCCATCCTTTTTTCAAAGCATCACCAGCGCTTCTTGACACTGTTAAAGGATTAACAAGCTCAATAGCTTGTCTAGCAATATTCATATTAACATTACTTGCATCATTATTTTCTATAAGGTTTAGTAATACTCTCAAGTGCCCACCAGCTCCAGGAATTAATCCTTGAATAGCTTCAACCAATCCTGCGTACAATTCTCCAGCAGCAATAGTATGTGTTGAGCATGCATAAAATTCAAAACCTCCACCAAGTGCTAAATTAAAAGGACATGTTACAACAGGATATTTAGAATGTCTTATTCTCTGAGTTAGATCTTGCATCTCCTTAACCCCAGCATCCATGATTTGTAAATTTCCACTATCAATTGCCATTTTAAAATCATTTACATTAGCTCCAGCAGACCAATTTTTTCCATGATGACCAACAACTAGTCCTTTGTATTTTCCAGTATCTAATAAATCTAAAGCATGTTGAACAATTCCAACAATTGATTGATCTATTGGATTAAATGCAGGAACAAATATTGAGTGAAATTCTACATTTAAAACTCCATCTCCAATATCATGAATACTTGCGCTCCAATCCCTTTTTAACATTGTTTTCGAATTTTTATACAAGTTCAGGTTTACTGTTTTATTGCTTGTTTCTTGAACAAGAACTTCCTTTTTGACAGGACAGTAATAAGTTAATCTTCCATCAATGACTTCGTAGAAAGATTTTCTTCCAGAAGCAAGCATCTCATCAACCCATGAAGGAACTTTTCTATTTTCTTCCTTCATTTTATTGACAGATTTTTCAACTCCAATAGCATCCCAAGCATCGAATATTCCGATATCTCTGGCAAATCCCCATTTCATAGCATTGTCAATTTCTATAATACTATCAGCAATTTCAGGAACTAGCTCCGCAGAATAAGTAAACATTGGGGCATTAACTTCCCATAAAAACTTAGCTCCCACATCATCTAAATATGTAATTGCAGCTAGTCGTTTCTTTAAATCTTTTATTGGTTTACCAACTCTAATTGTATCAAATTTTCTTTTTTTAGTAGGAGTATACTCCATAGTATCAAAGTCAAGAGAAAGGATATCTTTACCTTCTTTCTTATACCAACCTTGTCCAGATTTTTGTCCCAATCTCCCGTCTTCAACTAATTTTACAAGTAATTCAGGAGCTTTAAATTTTTCTCTTTCCTTATCGCTTTCCGTTGTTACTCTTTCATACATATTATTTAATACATTTAAAGCAGTATCTAAACCAACAACATCTTGGGTTCTGAAATAGGCACTTTTTGCATTACCAACAAGGGTTCCTGAAAGTGAATCAACATCTTCAACGGTTAAACCAAAATCTAAAGCTTTTTGAAATGTTAATGGTGCGGAAGCATTAATTAATCTGTTTCCTATAAATCCTGGAGTATCCTTAGCGTGTACAATACCTTTACCAAGCGTTGTTTCACCAAATTCTGTAACAGTGCTATATACTTCATCAGTAGTTTTTGGTCCTTTAACTAATTCAAGCAGTCTTAGATATCTAGGTGGATTAAAAAAATGAGAGATTAAAAATCTCGATTGAACATCATCAGGCAATACTTCAACTAAATTTGCTAATGGGATTCCAGAAGTATTTGATGCTAAAATAGCGTTGTCTTTTAAATGAGGTAACAGACTTTTATAAACGGTATGTTTTATTTCTATTTTTTCTGCTACAGCTTCAATAATAAGATCACAATCATTTAATTTTTCAAGATCATTATCAAATGTGCAAGGGGTTATCAAAGATGAATTATTTTTTAAAAATAAAGGAGCAGGCTTTAATTTAGATAAACCATCAACTCCTTTTTTTGCAAGATCTTCATTGATGTCAAAAAGCAATGATGGGATACCTGCATTAGCAATATGCCCAGCAATTTGTGCTCCCATTACACCAGCACCAAGTACGGCACATTTTTTAATTTCAATACTCATTTTATCCCCTCTTAATAATTGTTGTAATTCCCATTCCAGTTCCAACACACATTGTTGCCAGACCCATTTTTTTATCTTGTTGTTCTAAGACATTTAATAAAGTAGTAATAATTCTGGTTCCTGATATTCCAAGAGGATGACCAAGAGCTACTGCACCACCATTTAGATTTACTTTATTTATATCCCAGTTTGCTTTTCTAATACAATACAAAGCTTGTGCTGCGAAAGCCTCATTAATCTCTAATGCATCAATATCATTCATCGTTAAACCAGACTTTTCTAAGGCTTTCTCGGTTGCAGGAACAGGTCCTGAACCAAACATTTTCCAGTTTACACCAGCAACAGCTCTACCTTCTATAGTGGCTCTAATTTTTAAGCCATGTTTTTTGGCATACTCTTCACTAGTTATAAGCATAGCTGAAGCACCAATTGAAAAAGGACTGCTCGTAGCAGCAGTCACAGTACCATCAGCTTTGAAAGCTGGATTTAAAGATCTAATTTTTTCTTTATCTGGATTTCTGGGTCCGCTATCTTTATCTACAATTGTTCCATCTTCAAGAGTTATTGGAACTATCTCGTTATCAAAATTTCCATTTTCTCTGGCTGAAACAGCTTTTTCATGAGATGAAAAAGCAAATTCTTCTTGATCTTCTCTAGAAATACTAAGCTCTTCAGCAAGTAATTCAGCACCTTCGCCCATTGATATATAATATTCTTCCTCTGCTAATTTTACATTAAAATCAGGAGCAAATCCTCCCTGTGGTATAGTAAACATATCTTCCACACCACCAGCAATACCGACATGTATATCTCCAGTTTCAATTGCAGAACTAATTAAATGCAAAGATGTCATTGCAGAACCACAATATCTATTAATAACATTGGCTGCAGCTGTTTCAGGAATACCAGCTAATATCGATGCGCCTCTTGCTACCAACATTCCAGTGGGTCCTTCAGGAAATGCACAACCTAATGAAACATCTTCTATATCATTTATATTTAATTCCTTGTTTCTTTCAATCAATCCTTTAATAACTTGACCAGCTATTTCATCTGGTCGCATACCGATTAGTGGACTACCTTTAGTACCAATTGGAGATCTAACTCCATCTACTATTACAGCTTTATTACTCATTTATTTCCTCCTAAAAACTTTTAACAGGATACCCACCTGCTTCAACTGATTTTTCACCTATTATCTTTTTAAAACCAATTGTATCAGTTTTTAAAGATAATCTTTTGTAAAGAACATTTAATTTATTTGAAAGTTCAACCGGAATATCACCATCAAAAATTCGATTAAAAATTTTATTAGCATGTTCAATTACTCTTACGCCGTTTTCAGCAGTATAAACTCTTGAACACAATTCTGGTACAACTTGATTAGTTCTTGAATAGTAATCTTTATTTTGAATAACTCTAGTTAAAGTTGAGTCAGCAACGTAACAATATATTAATATATCTGCTAAGTTTTCCATAACGACTTGTTCAATACCAATATCTTGCCCAAATTTACTTAATGACTCATTCAGAGCAAGTGCATAAACTGCTTTTGCAGCTTCAACACACTCAACCTCAACTTTTAAATCACCATCATAGCCACTATCAGAATCATTTTGACAATAATCATTTACCTTAACTAAGTAATCTTTGATTCCTAACTCTCCGCTAAGTGATTTCGTTATCATTGCCCTGCCGCATAACATCCTATTAATTTCATTTGTTCCTTCCCAAATCTTATTAATTCTATTATCACGGTATGCTTGAGCCATTGGATACTCTTCAATATAACCGTATCCTCCATATATTTGGAAGCAGTGATCAATCACCTGCTCAGCAGCTTCGCTACCATAAACCTTAGCAATGGAATTTTCAGCTATGTATCGTTCTGTTATATCACCTTGTTTGACATAATATTTTGGGTCATCTTTGTCAAGCTTGCTTATAGCTTCAGTTTGTTCACCTATCACAGAGTAACAAGCACTTTCTAAAGTATAAGTTAAGATTGCGCATGATGCCAGCTTGTCTTGGATTGATGAAAAATCTGAGATGTATTGTCCAAAAGCCTTTCTATTTTTTGCATAATCTACAGCATGAGTCATTCCTAAAGCCATTCCACCAATTGCAGAAGCTCCCAATTTAAAACGGCCAATATTCAAGGCGCAAAATGCAGGCCCTGCTCCAGCCCCAACTTCGCCTAAAAGATTCTCTACTGGAACTTTACAATCAGTAAAGTATAAAGGAACAGTTGATGAACCTTCCATACCCATCTTTTTTTCTTCTTTACCAATTTCAAATCCAGGGGTTCCTTTTTCAACTACAATAGATGAAAATTTACCATCAATCTTTAACGCTACTGTAAAAAGGTCAGCCCATGCACCATTTGAGATAAATATTTTTTGACCATTTAATATATAGTGTTTACCATCTTCTGATAAAACTCCTGTGGTTTTAGAATTTGTCGCATCAGATCCTGCTTCAGGTTCAGTTAAACCAAACGCAGCAATTTTTTTCCCTGAACTAATTCCTGGCAACCATCTCTTTTTTTGCTCATCATTTCCATACCAAATTATACCTAAGGCACCAATTGATGTTTGTACATTCCACACTGTACAAAAAGACGGACTACCACTTTTTGATATTCCTTCTGCAAGTATACACATTCCTGTTTTAGTCATTTCTGAACCACCATACTTTTCTGGAACGTCTACACCAAGGAAACCTAGATCTCCCATTTGTTCAACAAGTTTTCTTATAAGCTTCTCGTCTTTTTTATTCAATTCATTTTGAGAAAGTGGTAAGAGTTCATTTGTTGCAAAATCAGACATTGCATCAAAAATCATTCTTTCTTCATCTGAAAAAGATTCTTTACAAAAAACATCATTTGTTCCAACAACTCTTGTAAGAAACCTACCGCCAGTTTTAACTGTATTAAAATCAACTAAATTTTCTTTACCATCAGACATTATTTATCCCCTTTTTTTAACATATATGCATTCAATATATAACTTGACACTTGATCAATATAACTCTCTGCATCAACATCTTTAGATTTAAAAATTGAAAACCAAAAGATTCCTTCAAAATTTAAAATCAAAGATAAAGATGAAATTTTAGGATCAAGTTTCACAAATTCTTTATTTTCAATTCCTCTAATAATTATTAGTTCAACAAACTTTTGAAAACGGTTATAAACCCTTTGCATTGACTTTTTAAAGTCATCATCATGTCTTGCAATAGCCCATAGTGTAGGAAGACAATTGAAAAAGCTTCCGTCCATCTTCAATTCTTTAACTAGTAGTTGAAAAAGTTTTTTCAAGCCTTTATAGCTTGATTCTTCTTCCGCAGCAGGAGCTAATAGTAATTGAGTTCTTTGTTCCCACATATCAATTACTGCCAGATAAACATCTTTTTTACTTGAGTAATAATGATACACAGCACCCTTACTCATTTTTGACTCCACAACAATATCATCCATTGTGCTACTATAATAACCTTTATTAGTTAAGACCTTGGCTGCAGAGAAAAGTATTTCTTCTTTTTTATTTATTTGGCTTTTTTCGCTCATAAACCGACTAGTCGGTCTAAAATAAAAAAAACATACATATTTATCAACAATTCCTTTGCTATTGCAAAAAAATAATTTGTAGTTTCGTTCATGCCTTTTGACAAAAAACCCATAATTGCTCCATCAATTTTAGGAGCTAATTTTTCCAATCTTGAAAAAGAAATTAATTATTGTAATGATTCAGAGGCGCAATGGATTCATCTTGATATCATGGATCAACAGTTTGTTCCAAACCTTTCTTTTGGCCCTGCTGTTGTTAATTCTTTGAGAAAACATTCTGATCTTTTTTTTGATGTTCATCTAATGGTAAGCAATCCATTTGATATGCTTATACCCTTTATTAAAGCTGGAGCAAATGGCATTTCTTTTCATATTGAAGCAACAGAATCCCGATTTACATTTCCTCCAAAAATTCTTATTAATACAATTAAAAAAAATGGTCTAAAGTGTGGATTAGCATTAAAGCCTAAAACACCATTTTCACTTATTAAAAAATATTTAGAGTTTATTGATTACATTGTAGTAATGTCAGTTGAACCTGGATTTGGTGGACAAGTGTTTATCGACTCAACTTTAAGTAAGATTGCAGAAATAGATAAGCATCTTAAAGAAAAAAATATTAGGGATAAAATTTTAATTCAAGTCGATGGTGGAATTAAACTTACTAATTACAATAAAGTGATTTCAGCTGGAGGAGATATTTTAGTTGCGGGCTCAGAAGTATTTAAATCTGACAACCCTTCTGCAACAATTAATAAAATGTATAATGATTGAATCTTTCAAAAACTTAAGCTCCAATGAAAAAGACAAAATAACTGTTAACATCATTAAAGGACTTGTGATGGATAGTGTCACAAATGCAAACTCAGGTCATCCTGGAGGTCCTATGTCTTTAGCTGATTTCACATATATATTATACTCTGAATTTTTAAATATTAATCCTTCAGATCCCGATTGGTCAAATAGAGATCGTGTTGTATTATCAGTTGGACATGCTTGTATGGTGCTTTATTCAATGCTTTTTTTAAGTGACTTTCTGGATATGAAAGATTTAAAAGATTTTAGAAAAATTGATAGCAGAACGCCTGGACACCCTGAAATTGAAACACCTGGAGTTGATGCTAATACTGGCCCATTAGGACAGGGAGTTGGTATGGGTATTGGTTTAGCGTTAGCTGAAAATATTTCAGCTTCAAAGTCAGATTCTAATAAAAGAAGATTTACTTACGTGCTTGCTGGCGATGGAGACCTTCAAGAACCAATTGCATTGAGCGCTAGCACACTTGCTGGTCATTGGAAACTATCAAAATTGATAATGTTTTATGATAAAAATGATATACAAATTGCTGGAGAAACCTCAAGAGTTGATTCTACAGATTATATTGGTTTATATGAATCAATGGGATGGCACGTTCAAGAAATTGATGGCCATAATCATGAAGAAATCAGAACAGCAATAACAAATGCTCAACAAAGCGATTTGCCAAGTATTATTATAGGTAAAACTATTATCGCAAAAGGAAGTTTCAGCTTAGAGAATAGTCCAAATTCACATGGAGCTCCATTTTCTGAGCAAGAAATAAAAAATTCTAAAGATAAAATGAATTTACCTCCAGAAGAAAAGTTCTACTGCCCTGATGAAGTAAAAGATCATTTTCAGAGAAATTTTGAAATGCTTAAAGAAAAAGTAAAAGAAACTGATAAATCATTTAGATCTAATATGTGTACAGTTGATTATAATTTATCTAAAATGGTAATGCCAGATTTTGGGAATGATATTATTGCAACAAGAAAAGCATTTGGAATGTGCTTGGATGAATTAGCATCAAAATTTGATAATTTAATTGGTGGTTCTGCTGATTTAGATGGTTCAAATTGCACAACGAACTTTGTCAAAACATATGGCGATTACTCATACAGTAATCCCCAAGGTAGAAATTTAGCTTTCGGCGTTAGAGAGTTTCCGATGGCAACAATAATGAACGGAATTGCTTTGTATGGACAAAATTTTCCATTCGGAGGAACGTTCCTTGTTTTTAGTGATTATATGAGATCAGCAATTCGTTTATCTGCAATTCAAAGATTGCACGTGTTATATGAATTTACACATGATTCAATATTTGTTGGCGAAGATGGTCCTACGCACCAGCCTGTAGAACAAACTATGTCTCTTAGACAAATACCACATCTATTTGTCCATAGACCTGCAGATGCAATTGAAACATATTTTTGCTCTCAATTAATAATGAAAGAAAAAGATAATCCTCATGCAATTCTGCTTACAAGACAAAAGCTTCCTCATATAGATATGAACTCTGAAAAAATTAAAGAAGGTGTGGAAAGAGGAGCTTATATAGTAAAAGATGTACAGAGCCCTGATGCTATCATTTTTACTTCAGGATCAGAACTTCACCTAGCTTTAAAAGTTGCTGATAAAATAAACAAGAACATAAGAGTTGTAAATATACCATGTTGGGAGATTTTTCATAATCAAAATAATGAATATAAAGAAAGAATTCTATTAACTAATTGTAAAAAAAGAATTTCCATTGAAGCTGGAAGTACACATGGCTGGGAAAAGTTTACAGGCATTGAGGGCTTAAACATCGGTATTGATGATTTTGGACATTCTGCACCAGGAACAGATGTTGCCAAAAAATTTGGTTTTACATTGGATAATATTAAAAAACAAATTGAGGATTATTTGAAATGAAAAAAGAAATAGTCTTAGCTACTGATCATGCAGGTTTTAATTTAAAAGAAGATCTCAAAAAATATTTAATCAAAAATAATTTTTCCATAAAAGATTTTGGTGCACATGAAAATGATAGTACTGATGATTATCCTGATTTTATAATGCCAGCTGCAGAATATATTACAAATAATAATACTCTTGGAATAATATTTGGTGGCTCAGGTCAAGGAGAAGCTATGGCAGCTAATAGATTTAAGGGTATAAGAGCAACAGTATTTTATGGTGGCCCAATGGAAATTGTTGAACTATCAAGGTTACATAATAACGCAAATGTTTTATCAATCGCTGCTAGGTTTGTAAGTCTTGAAGAAACAATTAAAGTAGTAAACTTATGGCTTTCAATTGATTTTGAAGGTGGAAGACATCTAGCAAGAATTAAAAAATTAGATTCTTAAATCTGCAACAATAAGACTTAAAAGTAGTGGAAAGTAGAAAATCGAAGTCTTAAAAATTAAATCTGCATTTTTCTCAGATTGTTCTAAAATAAAAGGTAAACAAAGCAGCATATACACATTACTTAAAAAATAAGCTCCAACAAGATATAATCTTCCTGAGACTCCAAAGAAAAAAGGTAATGTTGAAATTGGAATTAAAATTAAAGCATGTAAAAAAATATGAACTACAGTTCTTTTTACTCCTCCGTCAACACTTGGCAACATTTTATATCCCCCTTTTTCATAATCATCTTTATGCATAAAAGCTATAGAGTAAAAATGTGGGTGTTGCCAAAAAAATAAGATTAAAAATAATGCAATTCCTCCCAATTCTACTTGATTTGTGGCTGCTGTCCAACCTCCTAAAGGTGGTATAGCACCAGGTATTGCACCAACCGATGTGTTGAGCCATGAAATTTGTTTTAAAGGAGTATAAATAAATAAATAAAGAGTTATTGTTACAAAAGAAAGAATTGTTGTTAAAAGATTTACTTTAAAATACAAAGTAATTAATCCTGAAATAATCAGAAAAATTCCTAAAAATAAAGCAAATGTTTTAGAGATTTTTTTTGTAGGTAAAACTCTGTGCTTTGTTCTATCCATTTTGGAATCATTATCTACCTCAAATACATTATTGAGAACAGATGCACCAGTTGAAGACATTAATGTTCCAGCAACTGTAAAAATGAGTAGGTCATAAATTATATCACCATTCGAACCTAAATAAAAACCTATTACAGTGGTCATCAAAACTAAAAATCCAATACGAACTTTGGTTAATTCTATTAAATTTTTAATCATGCTACATTTGATTTATTAGTGTAACAATGTCTGATTGTAGTTCATAGATGTTTGCGTCTACGGTGCCTTCATAATATTTTCGGATCTGATTATTTTGATCAACAAGTATGAATCTTGTTGAATGTCCAGCTGGAAGCAATTTTGCTGAAAGAAAAAAGCCTTTTTCAGATAAATTTATAATATCAATTAGATCACCTCTCAAAAAAAACCAATTATTTTTATTACTGTATTTCTTATTGTAATCACTTAAGACTTCTTTAGAGTCAAATTCAGGATCGGTTGTTATTGATAAAAATTGAATATCATTTGACTGAGAAAATCTCTCTTGAAGCAAACTAAGATTTTCTGACATTACTATGCATGCATCTTCGCACTGCGTAAACATAAAATTAACTATAGTGATTTTATCATTTAAAATAGAGGAAGTTATTTCTTTTCCATCAAAATTTATAAGGGAAAAGTTTGGTACTGTACTGATTACTCCAATATTATTTATTCTAGAGTTTGCTGCCTTATCAATTACAAAAAGACCTATAAAACCTAATGTAACTATTGTAAAAAAAAGTATTATTATTCTTTTGCTAAGCTTGTTCATATTGAAGGCTATTATACAATATAATTATTATTCCTACAAGCCAAGATGAACCCCAAGTATGGAAAAGTCTTGTAAGTTGAGGTAATTCAAAGAATATCATTAATTCTCCAAGAAATATTTGAACTATTATCATTATAAATATAAAATAAACTAGTTGTTTTGATAGTCCAAAATTATCTCTTTTAAATAAATAGCAAAGATATATGCTTAAAAATAACAATGAGAAACCTAGAATAGTATGTAGATATTTGTAACTGTTCAATGAATTCAAAAGTTCACCTTTTGAAAATAATGGATTATCAACTGCAATTAACTCAAGGTTTGTTCTAATGCCAGTTCCGAGCAAAATTTCAATAACAATTACTACCCATAATGTTATCAAGCTAAATGAAATCTTTTTAGATAAAAAAACTTTGGAAAATGGATGATCATTTTCAATCTTATAGCTCTCAATACATAAGTAACTTAAAACAGAAACAAGAAATAATGCTAAAATCATATGGAGACTAACAATGAAAGGATTTAATACCGAAGAAACAACTATTGCTCCCAATCCACCATTTGCACCAACTAAAAATAAAGATAATAATGAATTAAATAATATTTTCTTATTTCTTCTTAAATAATAGATTGCAATTAGCGTCATTATAACGATGGAAAATCCAACAAGAATCCCTAACAGACGATTACCATATTCAATCCATGCAAGAACAATATTAAATGAAGTTGGATCAATATATTCGGGAATTTGATTTATATTAGTTGGAGGTATCCACCTTCCGAAACATTTTGGCCAATCAGGGCATCCAAGTCC
>CETK01386675.1_pt1 | contig 13992 bp, 10 predicted proteins | sample 361431 | NCBI WGS metagenome assembly CETK01 (sample SAMEA2622452, study PRJEB7988) | marine metagenome | biome: marine biome (ENVO:00000447); feature: surface water layer (ENVO:00002042); material: "saline water (ENVO:00002010), including plankton (ENVO:xxxxxxxx)" | depth 5 m | reverse complement strand
ATGTACATATTAAATTTAAATTAATATTTTTTTATGTTTTAAAATAATATAAAAACCGAATATTTCATGTGCCTAACAACATTCGAACGATCATGAGCGAAGATATGTTTGGAATTTGGAAATGTCCGTTATGCGGTCATCACCAACCTTGGAAATCCAAAAAACGTGAGTTACGGGCACTGGACAGGCGCTGTTCTAAGTGTTCAGAAAGGACCAGGGTCATGATAGAGCGTTCATCAACAGGACAGGGGAGGACCTCAAAGGCACGTTTTTGGTTGAGGTCCGGAATTACCGAAGCGGATCTTGAAGACGAGGCAGCAAGTAGGAACAAGCCGATAGGCTTGAAAAATGCAGATGGACAAAGTGAACAGTCAGAGTTGCCCAAAATTTGGGGGCAGGGCTGGAATCCGGAGAGGCCTCTGATATTCCAGAAGTCGATGCAAATAGTTCACGTAAGGATGGAAATAATGAGGTTTGTCGCCGAAAGGTGGGATGGATTCCTAGAAATGGTTGATTCTGTTCTCACTGAGAAACTCGGCACCAAATCTATGAGCGGCGATGAATTTCACCAGTGGTCGAGGGATTTCTGCGTGTCTATTTCGGAGGCGTATGATGAAAGGTTGCATGTTTCTGGCATTAATGGAGTTTTGAACATCGAAATTATCCCAAGGAGATCAGGTCGGACCCACCTCGCAAGGAGGCGGACTCGCCTACTATTGGATCTGAAGTTGTTGTTAAGGAGAATGGCATACACTAATTCCATCACGCTGGATAATAGGTTAAATTGGCACAGATTGATGATAAGAACCAAGATACTGGACCGGCATCTGAAAGAATTGTTTGTTCATGGGGTTGAAGCTCCTGATGGCACTAAGTTCGGTGGAAAGGGCTTCAGGTCAACATGGCAAGAGTCCGTAGCAGCATGTGGATCCGCTCTGATTTTGGGAAAAGATGTGGCGGCACCAATGATCAGGGATCTTGGGCTCGCACTCGCTATGGGGCAAACTCCTATTTCGATAATGGCAGCCCAGATGGGGAAGTCTGGTTCGAACATGAGTGGTGGGCAAGAAAATGGAGGCGGAAGGGACCTACACATAGGAGAATGGTCTCGCGGAATTCTACCTCCCACGGCGCCTTTGCCGATCGCCAGTGCGACCACAACAGGAATCGCCCTAGCTTCCTCTCGGCTGGGTCTTGATAGGTTTCATTTGGCCCCGGTTGGAGAGGGCTGCAGCAGTAATGGCGAGTTTTGGGAAGCCATCAATTTCGCTGGAGCTAGGGGTCTGCCCATATGCTACATCATTCAAAACAATCAAATTGCCCTGGACACATTTTCAAACAAACAGTCTGGGGCTGAAACTTTTGGTGACAAGGGAGCATCCGTGGGACTCCCGTCATGGACAATTGATGGCTCAGACCCTGCTTCCTACTACGCTTCAGTCTCAGTGGCAAGAGAACTCGCAGTCTCGGGCCACGGGGGAAGTATAATACATGTCGAAACGATGAGGGGATGCGGCCATGCACATCACCATGACGACCTGTATCTCGGTGCTCAAAACGGAAACCCCCCAGGTTATGTTGGAGAAGATCTGATTGAGTACTGGAGCGGGAAAGAACCCATTGAGAATCATCTAGGATTGCTGAGATCTATGGGTGTCGGCTCAAAGGTTCTCAAATCAATCGAGCAGGAAGAGGAGACATACTGCGCCGAGGCTAGATCTGAAGTAGAATCGATGGATTGGCCTGAACCGGAAACAGTTGTGAAAGGGATCACAAAAATAACAGACGCAAGAAGTCACCACGCTCAATTGGACCAAACGGAAGATAATTTTTCAGATCGGAATCAACCGGTCTTGGAGCCGATGGTTTTCAGTGATGCGGCCAATGCGTGGACCTTCAGCAAGTCTATTCAGAGCGCGATGGTTGATATCGCAGAGAAGTACGGTGACCGTGTTGTCTTCATGGGTGAAGACATGGAAGTAGCAGGTGCTTTTGGCCTTAATCTGGCATTGAAAGCCAGAGGTCACAAAGACAAACTCTTGGACATGCCGTTATCTGAATCAATAATTATCAATGGTGCCACTGGAGCGGCAATTGGAGGGTTACGCCCACTTGCAGAGATACAGTTTGGAGGGTTTGCGGCTCTAGCTATGAATGCACTGGTAAACAACGCGGCCCAGTTACGTTGGAGATGGGGTGCTGATGTGCCACTGACAGTGAGAATACCCTTGGGTGGGAAGACGAGAAGCGGTCCATTTCACGCCAACATGATTGAATCATGGTTCTTGAATGACCCGGGCCTCATTGTCGGGTTCCCATCAAATCCGCAGGACGCGTACGATTTATTGATCGAGGGGCATTCTATGGACGATCCATTCGTTATGTTGGAGCATATTGGTTTGTATGGTTTGAGAGGGGGATTAACAGGCTGGGGCGACAGGATAAGCCAAGATGTCGACACTTCGGCTGTCAAGGTTAGATTGAACGGGGGAACTCATACAATTGGCAGGGCAAGAGTCGCTAGATCTGGGGGGGACGCAACGATTGTGACATGGGGAGCTATGGTTCACGTCGCAATGAGCGCAGCCCGAAAATTGTCTGAGCACGGAATAAGCACAGAGGTCATCGACCTTAGGACCCTCAGCCCCCTCGACAAAATGACCCCGATCAAATCTGTGAATAAGACGGGAAGGCTTCTGGTCCTTCAGGAGGCCCAGTGGACTGGGGGTTTCGGGCATACTGTGTCCTCAGCGATCCTAGAAGGAGCTTTCTGGTCTCTTGAATCCCCTCCTGTGGTCATCGGAGCTCTTGATGTCCCCGTGCCATTTTCTCCGCCTCTGGAGGATTTCACTATTCCAACTGACGATCTTGTTGTTGATCACATCAAAAGAATGGTCTGATAGTAATTATTACCCGCTTGATATATCTCTGTGAACCCCATGGGACCGACATGATAGGCGGCCTTTCCGATGAAGTCCTCTTGATTTTGGGCCTTTTGTTACTTGTCATTGGTGGTGAGCTTGTTGTTCAAGGCTCAGTAAAAATTGCAAATTTACTTGGTATGCCGTCATTTCTAGTTGGTTTCACATTAGTCGCAATCGGTACCAGTCTGCCTGAACTCGGGGTAGTTTTGAATGCGATCAACAGAGGGGATGCGGAATCTGTGGACCTTGCGGTGGGCGGAGTGATAGGATCCAACATAGCTAATGTGATGATGGTGCTTGCAATAGCCATGATTATTGGAGCAGCGTCCCAACCCGATAGGCGTCTGAGAGAGGATGCGTTTACGTTGTTGGGCGCCACTTTCCTTGTTTCTCTATCTGTCACCCTAGGGGAGTTTCCAGTTTGGATGGGAGTGGCTTCGGTGACAAGTATGGTTGTGTATTATGCCTACATCTTCCGCAGTCGCAGTGGAGAGGATCAAGAAGATGAGGGGGCATCTTGGATCCCAGACGGTTACATTGCCTCAATAATTTCCTTTGTTCTAGGTCTATCTCTGGTTAAATTCGGATCTGATTACCTTCTTGAAGGCGGACAGGGTCTTGCAACAAGTTTGGGTGTATCAGAGACGGTAATCGGTCTCACGTTGGTCGCCTTCGGGACATCTCTTCCGGAACTCGCAGTCACAATAACAGCATCTCTGAGGGGGGTGCAAGGAGTGGCGGTCGGAAACATCCTCGGATCGAATGTGGCGAACGTGATGGCGGTTCTTGGAATAGGGTCCATAATCGGGGGAGGGCTTGAAATTTCAGATTCTTTCTCATCATTGGATGTCTGGGTTCTTGTCGGGAGTTCGGGGCTTGTGGGGATATCGATAATATTTGGAAGGGGGATGTCTAGGTCAATGGGCATAGTCCTTCTAGTAGGCTACATCGCATATGTCGCCCGCCTTTTTTTGAGCGCGTGATTCCATGACTCTCCGGAAAAAAACTTCCTGCCTAATACTAGCAGCAGGTCTAAGCAGAAGACTTGGTTTTGATAAGGCTTCAATTATGCTCAATGGAGCCCCCCTAGTATCTCATATGGCTGAAATGATGGAAAAGCAAGGGCTGGAAACCTGCGTAGTTGTGAATTCGGATTTTGACCGCGGAGTTTTCCAGAATCGCTCAACAATGACAGCTGTTAATCCCAATCCAGATTCTGGTCGAACGGGTTCAATTAAGATCGGTTTGGCCGCTCTGGGGGACGTTTCAAGACTGATAATCGCCCCGGTAGATCGACCTGGTTTTTCCTCCGATACATTAAGCAAGTTGATGAGTTTGAATTACAGTTCCTGTCCTGAGAAGGATGGGAGGGGCGGGCATCCAATCCTCTTGGACAAGGTTGGGATCACTGCAATTCGGGAGTCGCCTCCTGACGTCCCGCTCAGAAATTTAGTTACTGTCACGAGGTTTGTTGTAGATGATCCTCATCTGCATCTGAATTTAGACACTATTGAGGATGTCGAGGATCTGTTATCAGCTTGGGAGCGGATATCAAAATCATGGGATGTCAACTCCAAGTCCAAGTAGAATAAAACCGAACAACAATCCCGGAAGGAGAGTATGGAATGTTGCCCACAAAGACGCGGTTCTGTGACGAACTAGGAGTGGGAACAGGGCATCCCCATCTTGTGAGATTGCATTTGAAACAAGTGCGGGGAATGATATTATTCCCTCAACATAGGCTGTAATTGTTATTATTTGGGGGCCGCATCCTGGAATAAGGCCAATGGTAGCGGCGACTGCCACGGCCAGTGGTCCAGATCCCTGTGAGGCCAAGTCCGATTCTGATACTCCAGATATGGTCATGATCAACTCGAATACAAGATATGCAGCAAGCACCCAGAAGGTTACGAAGGCAGTCTCAGAGGCAGCATGAGTCAAAGTTTCATCAAATGAATGTAGTTTATCTCCTATGCTTGCTTCAGTGTCATCTGCTATGAAACTCTTGTTTGCTCCATAGAGTAATATCGAAAGTGTGGTGCCGGTTACACCGACAATTGTCAACAAGCCGTCCCTAGTTGTTGGATTGAGACTCAGACCTGGGTCGTAATCTGGATCATTGGCAAACCAAAATATAAGCAAAATTCCCAGAATTAGTCCGACCAGGGTTACGGCCCACCAAATTTTGTAGCCGCTGTGGATGATGTTGTATGATATCGATCCAGGTTGCTCTCTGGGTAGTGAAGAAATAACATCTACTTTTGATTCGTCCTCCATGATAGTTGACATCGTTGAGTCGTTGTGTTGGCTTTTACCGGAAAGCGCGATCCCAAGCGGCATTTCTGGCGTTACCCTCAGCATATCTGCGCCGTATCCCCAAATCACTGCTGCAGTGAAAGTAATGAGGTGCACTAATATTACCGGCATCAAGAATTTTTCATCTTGTATTATTGCCCCAATCAGAACGAATGCGGAATCGCCGAGTGTTGCTATTAGAGTGGAAATAACCGTTCCGTAGGTCACATACCCTCTAGCATACATGGGCATCATTATTATCGCTCCGCCACAACCGGGAATCAACCCCATCAAAGCTCCAATAAGTGGTTGCCATTTCTTACTGGATCTTATCCAGTCGACGAACCTTCCCGCGGTAAGATATTGCAACCAACTAAACAACAACACCATTGCGGCTACGAAAACAGTGACTGCCAGAAAGGCGTCTCTCATGGACACTAAGATAGTCTCTAGGAGGACGTTCACACCCCCTCCGATCAGGTACAAGACTTATGACTTCCCGACGACGGTCTCGCATCGCCGGCAATTGAGACTATCGGAAGCCGGGGTGACAGGGCATGGGGACTAGAACAGTTCAATGGGCATTGAACGAGCTGAAACAGCTCAACGTGGTGGTGATAGCGTCCATAATCGAATCCGACGGAAGCGTTCCAGCCAAGGTGGGTGCTAAAATGGCAATTTCTTCCACAGGAAGAATACATGGGACCGTCGGCGGAGCGGGATTGGAATTAAAAATCGAAGAAAAACTGCATAGAATGTTAAATGGGGAATCTGGTGGAATCGAAAAATATGTACTTTCAACTTTATCTGAAGACGTAAATACCACCAACCTAAACAGCCTCTGCGGAGGCAGAGTGACCGTGGCGTTCGAAAGGATGGAGCCTGTACCTCACATTCTTCTGATGGGGGGAGGCCATGTTGCAAAGGCAATCAGTGAATCCTGCGATCTATTGGGGTGGGCCTACAGTGTGTTCGATGAAAGGAATAATTACGTGTCTTCAGAGAGGTTTCCAAACTCTGTAGAGAGGATATCATCATCCGCGGCTGATTTTTTGAAGGGCGAGGACGCCACGAGCCTTACCAGATTTTCCGATATACTATTGTTGGGCCATGATTGGTCGATTGATCAGGCCCTCCTTATCGGGATTTTAAGTTATGATGGGGTGCTGGCGACGAGGATTGGCTGCATAGGTTCCAAGACGAAATGGAGAGAATTTTCAAAGAGTTCCAAAATAGAGGGCGTTGAAAGGCAAAAGTTGGATTCAGTAAGGTGCCCAATAGGCATGAGGATTGGCGCGGTGACTGTCGAGGAAATCGCATTTTCAGTCTGCAGTGAAATAATTCAACTCATCAGAGAGTGACCTTTTCGTCCGCGACTGCATGACCTGCAATTTGATAACCAATGCTTTTCTACTCCACAGTGTGAGACGCGTCAGGCTAAGGTGGAATCGATCCGACCTTGAGGACATATCAGAATTCAAACAATTGATGGATGCTGTAGACAAGTACGAGATACTTGCTCACCTGAAATTAGGTGAAGAGGGCATCGAACACTTGGCGGAAATAACGCCCAAGAATGGAGATATGGGGGCAATAAAACAAATTCCCACATTTGAAATCAGAGAAATTCACGAAGAAGATGGTGGAACATTCCTCACTTCGGTCAACCTAACACATACACTTCCGATGATGATGCTGGACCTTGAAAAGATACAATTACACCCTCCCTATGGTCTTGATTCTGATGGGCTTGAGTTGAATTTCACTGGAAAAACAGACTCCATGAAAAGATTGCTGGATCTTCTAAAATTAATGATGCCTTGGGACAGTATCAGCGTTCAATCTGTGAGAAAAAACCATGGAGACGTTTGGAGAGATATCTTGACAGATCGTCAAGTAGAAGTCTTGAGAACCGCGTTTTTGATGGGATATTATTCTGAGGGGAAGAACGTCAAGATCAAGGATATAGCTGAAAATATGGGTATGGCGAGGTCAACTATGGGAGGGCATTTGAAATTGATTGAGCATGTAATTATGTCCAAGGTTGTTGACGATATTGGGTAAATGGCCCTAACTCTCATACGCCGGCATGTACGTCGACGCGCATGGCTGGTCTTCCCCTACCCATCGCGGGCGGGGCCTCAACAAAGGTCTGGTCGGCCACTATCAATGGAAAAAATCAACAATGCATTATAAAAGAGCACGATCTACTGTTGGATGTTCTCCGAGATGGTTTAGGCTCCCTAGGAACGAAGAGAGGGTGCGACATGGGGACATGTGGTTGCTGCTCTATACTGATAGACGGCAAGCCAAGGTTGTCCTGCATGACACTAGCAGTAGAGGTTGAAGGTCGATCGATAACAACTGTGGAAGGGCTTTCCGACGGGCACCATCTTCACCCGATCCAAACCATGTTCGCTGAATGTGGCGGAAGTCAATGTGGATTTTGTACCCCAGGATTTTTGGTTGTGAGTGCTGCACTTCTCGATACCAACCCTGAGCCAACAAGACAGGAGGCCGAGGATGCAATTGAGGGGAATCTCTGCAGGTGCACGGGTTATCAGCAGATTGTTGACTCAATCATGGAAGCTTCAAAGATGCTCACTGGGATCGGCGGTCAGCAGCCGACAACGCGTCCAGCTAGCGACCCGAATCCCATGTTTGGAGGTTAATTCTATGGCTGACCTCGATGACAGAGACGACGTTTTTGAGGATTTGGAAGTTGAACCAGAGGTTCCTGAATATAAATCAAAGGTCGGTAAGAAGAGATTCAAAACGAAAGCTGTGAAGACGATTGAAACTGAAAAATCAGAAATCGTTGGATATCGTCAGCAACCCGGTAAATTAGACTTCACAAGACCTGGTTCGGGCGGATCATCTCCGTTATCTGAAAGAAGAGATCCCAAGATGATACCTCGAAGTCAGGGGGGTGAATTAGAGCAACCTTGGGGCCCACATCGTCATGACAGCCTTGTCACAGGCAGGGTAATAGGCAAAAGAACGGCCTTGATAGATAGTAAATGGAAAGTCACCGGCCAAGCAGTGTATGGTGATGATGTTCGCCTGCCTGGTGAAATAATAGGACGCTTGGTAAGGAGTGACAGGCATTACGCCAGGGTGTTGTCTGTAGATGTTACAGAGGCCGAGGCAATGCCCGGGGTCTTAGCAACAGCAACAGGCCTTGACGCGCCTTCGGCCTTTGGGGTTCTACCTGTGACCAAGGACGAGCATGCCATGGCAATCGAGAAGGTACGGCATATTGGCGACATAATTGCCTGCGTTGCCGCTGAGGACGAGGCCACTGCGAGAATCGCATCTCAGGCCGTTCGTGTCGAATACCAGGATCTAGATCCTATTTTCGATATGCGAGATGGGCTCAAAGACTCAGAGAATCCCATTCACGACAGGGGTGTTTATCACATAGGGGAATCTAATGTCCAAAAGCGAGTTTTTCAGAGGTTCGGGAGGATATCCGATATTGAGGACTCAGTTGCTTCGTATGAAAGAGACTGGACCTTCAAAGGAGTCAATCACGGATTTACCGAGCCACACGCAGTGGTTGCACACTGGGATCCACGAGGGCGGTTGACCTTGTACACACCTCAACAGGTACCCCATTATGTTCACAGGGCACTTGCAGACGTACTGAATATACCAATGCACCAAATAAACGTGCATAGGACTTATGTTGGAGGCGGTTTTGGTGGAAAGTCCGATCCCTTTCCCCACGAAATGTGTGCAGCGATATTGGCACGGAAGACTGGTCGCCCAGTAAGGATTACTTTTGACCGGGAGGAGGTCTTCTGGACCAATAGAGGGCGTCATCCATCAAGAATTTCAATGGCTATTCACGCTGATGAAGAGGGGCGGTTCAGCGGGATTGAAACTGATGCTCTGATAGATGGAGGAGGATTTGCATCATTCGGACACGTGACCACTTACTACAACGGAGTTCTGCACACTGCCCCATACGAAATCGGAGCTTTCCACTACACTGGTGCCAGAGTGTGGACCAACAAACCCGCCAGCGGTGCGATGAGGGGTCATGGTGCGGTCAACTCTAGGTGTGCTGTCGAAGTAGGGATCGACGACATATCCGAACAGTTAGGGGTCGACCCAATCGATCTTCGTCTCGCGAATTTGTTGCCCCCTCACTCGGCAACCATAACGGGATTCAGAGTGACATCCATTGGCATGAGAGAGTGTCTGGAAAGGGTGAGAAAGGAGTCGAACTGGGAAAAGAAATTCAGAAAGATGCCGCTCGGTAAGGGAATTGGTGTTGGATGTGGATTCTTCATTTCAGGAAGCGGTCTGCCCATACATTGGGATCCCAACAAATTTCCGCATGCTACGGTTCATCTCAAGATAGACATGGATGGCGGGGTCACAGTTCACACGGGGGCTGCGGACATAGGGCAAGGATCGGATACTGTGGTGGGACAGGCGGTAGCAGAGGTCCTGGGTCTGCCAATGGACATGATCAGAATAAAGTCCAAGGAATCAGACACGTCTCCCGTGGATCTTGGTTCCTATTCCAGTAGAGTCACATTCATGAACGCCAATGCCGCAGTTTCTGCTGCCATGGAAATACGCTCAGACTTAATCACGGCCGCCTCATCAATCCTAGATCTCGATGAATCGAAATTGGTTCTTGGAGATAGGCGGATTTTCAGCAAAAGGAATCCCGAGGTTGGAATTTCATACTTGGAAGCTTTACACAAAGCACAGGAAGATCGAGGTGCACTTGTCGCTTCGGGGTCATACAGGACCCCTCCAATGGGGAAAATGCACAAAGGTGCCGCTGCAGGCCTTGCACCTGCATATTCTTTCTCTGCTTACGTTGCAGAAGTGGATGTCGATGTTGAAACTGGAAGTATAAAGGTCGAGAAAGTATGGGCTGCGCATGATTGTGGCAAGGCTCTGAATCCGCTCTCAGTCGAAGGCCAAATTATTGGATCTTGTCACATGGGTCTCGGCCAAGTTATTTCGGAGGAAATGAAGTATGGCAGAACCGGTAATCTGCTAAACCCAGATCTGTTGGGGTACAAGATACCCACTGTTCATGAAATGCCTGAAGTTGTACCCATTATCGTCGAGTCGAACGATCCCGAGGGGCCATTTGGAGCGAAAGAAGCAGGTGAGGGTCCATTGTTGCCAATACTTCCAGCTGTTTGCAATGCAGTGTACGACGCAATAGGAGTTAGAACAAGTGAGTTGCCATTGACACCAGACAAACTGTTTCGCTCAATTGAAAAGGCCTGCAGCAAAAAAGGCATTTCCGACCCAAGAGACTTGCCGAATCCAAAACTGGAATTAAAACCCCTCTCCAAGATATTGAAGAAGAGAGCAAAGGACCACTCCTCAAGGGACAGAAAAAGAAGGTTAGATTCTTCCCCCGAGGCATACTTCAACGGGCAACTTTTCGGGCAAGAACCATCTAATCCTCCGGAAGAAAACGACCCAGAATGGATGGTCCAAGTCATCCCAGATAAGGAATACCTCGAGAATCCTAAGCTTGCCGGAAGCGCTTGGCTGCACAAAGAGCGCAGACACAGGAGGGCATCAGAATGAGGACGCCCAGTTTTCAGGTACATAGTCCAACAACGCTCTCGGAAGCACTTCAGATCGCGAATTCACTCAAAAAACAGAAAACTGAATTTGACTGGATATCGGGAGGCACTGACCTAATCCCCAACTACAAGTGGGGAATTAACCCCAGATCGAACGTGATATCGATCTCCGGAGTCGATGAGCTGGGAGGGATATCCAAAACAAGAATCGGTGCAATGGCACGTTTGCAAGACATAGTAGAATCCTCCGAAGCTCACCCCCTCATTGCAGAGGCTGCAGCCAGTGTTGCCAGCGTCATGATCAGAAGATCTGGTACGCTTGGTGGCAATCTCTGCCTTGATACGAGGTGTTTCTGGCTGAATCAGTCAGAGACATGGCGGAAATCAATTGAATATTGCCACAAATGTGATGAGGGAACAGGTGCTGATTGCAGGGTGATACCTAATCAGAATGAACTGTGTGTTGCGACATATCAAGGCGATCTCGCTCCTGCGTTAATGTGCCTAGATGCGACAATACACTTGGCATCGTTGAACTCAACCAGAAGTATGCCTTTGGAAGATTTCTTTCAGAATGATGGTATCACAAGAAATGTCTTGAAACCCGGCGAGATTGTAACCCATATTGAACTGCCAGACGACTCTCTCCGCAGATTTGGTTCGTACCAGAAACTCAGACATAGGGATGCTTGGGATTTTCCAGAAGGCGGTGTTGCGTTTTCAGTGGGAGTCGATCGCGACGGTTCTGTATCATCACTAAACATGGCAAGCACCGGATTTGAGAGCATACCAAGAAAACACGGCGATTTGATCAGCTCATTGGGTAAAGGTCCCAATTGGGCCCTTGAGGCCGAACGACTTGGGGCAGAACTCAAGAGATCGGTCCGTCCCGTATTGAATACGTGGTTCCCCCCCAGGTATCGAAAGAAAATGGCCTCAGTGCTGGCAAGAAGGGCCATGGAAGAGGCATCAAAAAGGGTTACGTCGGCCTGATTTTGATAATTTTGATGATGTCCTATCCCCTCTCCCCCGCATCCGCGCAAGAAGCAGTGGGCGGGTGGTCTGTCACAATTGCCGACGATAATGGTGAAATTCAGAGCATAATTCTCTCTGAAAGCGGTGCCGGCAGCATTCCCATCATAATCGAGAACAGCGGATTGACCAATATCAGAGTGTCATTAGAATGCAATGCGCCTTTCGAGGCGCAGGTTTCTTGTCCCGAGTCAGTACAAGTATCTCCGGGATCTAATGTCACTGTAATCGGAATGATGAACGGAGTGGATGTGATGCAACATTCAGCGGGGTCTAGTGCTGATTTCGAGGTTATTGCCACGGTAACTGCCCGACAGGGTATTCCTGTTGCCATTCCCGGGGATACTGACTCCGATGATGTCCTCATCGAAATTCCGGCCGTTTACATGTTGAAGGTGGCCATCAATGATCCGCCGGGCCCCATTAACGCAGGGGCCGACACGATTCTCAAGGTATCTGTTGAAAACAGAGGAAACATCGCTGACAGGGCTTCAGAAGTGGAGGTTGCCACTGATTGCACCCTGATGACAGTTGGTCCAGAGACAGCGGGCTTGACAAACAAAGAAATTCAACCAGGAGGAGAAATTACCGCCAACGTTGTTTTTGAGGCAGCACTGAGTCACCCCTCCAAATCCTGTGATGTCGACATTCAAGTGGTTTCACAAGGCTCTGGAGGGAGTCAAACCTCTACCGATTCTACGAGAATAGATGTTCAGGCGGCTACAGGCGATGACAAACCTAAGGGGCCTGTTGATGATGACAGCGGGACTGTTGAAGTAGTCACCACAGGGCTTCCTTCAGTCGGGGTTTTTGCAGGTGTTGTAACCCTATTTTTAGCGGCTATCAGTACTGCAAAGCAAAGAAAATGATGAATCGCCATCATCTGATCCTAAGATCGCCTTTCAGCAACCTATAACACCTCGCGAACACCGCAGTAGACCTGTCGGCCTCCTTGGGGGGCTGTGCTAGGTGCCCAACATGTCAGAAAATAGTGATGATTCGGAACGATTCAACCGAATTGTCGTATCGTCGATGGCCGTCACAGGTGTGCTCCTGCTGATTCTCCCAATGTTTTTCGTTCTGTCAAACGAAACTTACTACTCTGCCTACGTCGACGGGGGTCAAACAGATGAACAGAAGTTTGCCCAATTATCAACAATGAGATCTGACCTTATGGAAGATCTTCCCCGAGATGGAGGAGGGACCAACCTCGGCTACGACGTTGCTAATACAGTATCCACCCCAATGTTAGTCAACGATTGGAGGGACCCACATCGAAGCATGCTTGTGATAGTTGGTCCTGAAAAACCCATAGACCAAACTGAAGCTAGGGCCATTTTTGACTTTGTCACCAAATCAGGTGGAAAGGTCATTGTGGCTTCAGAAAATTCCAATGCAAATGAATTGGCATCCATGTTTGGAGTCACGTTCTTCGACGATCCTCTACACGATCAAAACCAACATTTCCTAGTCTACAATGATGATGGTGTACCCTACACTCCATCATGGAGAAATGTCTGGTCGGCTGCCACAATCAGTCAGGATGTTCGCAACATGCAACCTGCATACCTCAGCCAGGTCTGCACTGAGGGACAGATCAGGAACAATCTAATGACTAACTGCAGACTTCCTTTGATGTTCAGATCTCCCACTGGCATGAAATTTGAAGCAACAGACAGAGACGAGTTGGATCCGAGCCACAGAAGCGTCAAGATACTAGCAGAAGCATCGGAAGGCGCCTTTATTGATGTGGCAGACAGCCAAGATGCTGGCGACTACAGGAATCCCGCTCCCGGAGACTTGGCTCTGGTAATCAGGATAGATTACCCAGTTACTGCCTTTGACAAACCTCAAGAAAAACAAGGAGGATTTGCCGTTACCTCTGAAGTTGCTGAAGTTGGTGTTACTGGCAGCATTACGTTTGTATCCGACGACGAGGCATTTTCTAACATGCTCTGGGATTTAGAACAGGCTCAAACACAGGGCATCAGATCGAGCTGCGACACCGTGAACTCCTGCTGGTTGGATGACATACCAGAAGGCCAATGGAACGGTAACTCAAATTATTTTTCAGCACTTATTTACGATATGATGGAACACAGGAACCCGGAATTATCATCTAGCTTTAGGGATGATAAGTCGCAATATCAAATTGTATTCGACGAGAGCAG
>CETK01386676.1_pt1 | contig 13997 bp, 10 predicted proteins | sample 361431 | NCBI WGS metagenome assembly CETK01 (sample SAMEA2622452, study PRJEB7988) | marine metagenome | biome: marine biome (ENVO:00000447); feature: surface water layer (ENVO:00002042); material: "saline water (ENVO:00002010), including plankton (ENVO:xxxxxxxx)" | depth 5 m | reverse complement strand
TAACTGCGTCAGTTTCTGGTCTGCCAACAGGAGCCGAAGTAACCTTTTCAGATACACAGGTGGCATTGAACTCTGGAGCCACATTCACTGTCAGTATGAGTGTCAGTATGATTTCATCAGCACAGTCTGGCTCCTATCCGATTGTAGTAACATATTCAGATGCTGATTATGCAGAATCTTTATCTTTAGAGTTACAAATTGCTGATAGCGTAAAGGTAAATGTAACCTCTGCCAAATCTAGTGTTATAGCTGGGCCAATTTCTGCAGTAACTTATACTTTTGAAGTCACGAATCTTGGCTCAGCCTCCGACACATTCTTTGTCTCATTAAATTTCGACGATAACAACAACGCATCAACATGGTTTGATACAGTTCTTTCAACTACTTCGGTTAATCTGGCACCTTCATCAACTCAGGTGGTTACCATAAGCATTAGAGAATTATCAGTCGGTGCACCAACTAATGGCTGCGATGTCAACATTGTGGTGACTTCATCCAATGACGACACTGTCTCTGGCGCTAAAGGTTTCAAGATAAAGCCGATTGAGGTCGGCGCTGAAATTACTATTGTGGCCAGCGACGATAGCGCTAAACCTGGAGAAACCATCAGTGGCGAAGTATCCGTGTCTAATACCGGAACGGGTGAAGATCAATTCACGCTAACCATTGTTAACGAAGGCTGTGATTTGTCTGAAATATTTTCGCTACCTCCTGCCACTCCGCAGACATTCTCATGGACCTGCACTATTGATGAAAATGCAAATGCCGGATCAGATGATATTCTGTTTAGAGTCAGAAGCAACGCAAGAAGTGAATACGTCCTCGAATCACTTCAGGATTTCACTATCGAATCCAATTGGGCTAATGGTGCAATTATCGAATTATCCTTTGCCGATGAATCACTGTCAATGGCCTCTTCGGGTGGTTCAATAACGACTATCGAGGTTCGTAACCTAGCTAACACCCCAATCTCTGGTTCAATTTTCATAGGAGGTAACGATTCCTCGTTGTTCGATTGCATAATTAAGCCACAGGGCATGGAATTGCCGGATAGTTCGTTTAATTTGGCTAATGGACAATCCACATTATTCGTGTTGGAAATTAACTCCAAGGTGAGCGAATCTGAAGCCGCAGAGTTAACTCTGAACGCCAACATAACTGTTGACTCTACTACTTACTATCAGGAATCTGAAAATCAATTATCCGTTATCATTGATGGCCCGGAATTGCCGCCAAACGGTGTTGAACTTCCACTCGGAGTTGAACTAGATGAGCAGCAGAGTGTCAATGCAATAATTGGCGGATGGGCCCTTGTCGTAGTGTTGCTAATTTTGATGAATATTCTTAGAAAGCGCCGAAGAGCAGCACCAATATCGGCTACAGTTGAGGAAGTGGCAAATCAGGTTGAGGCAGCGAAGGCAGAAAAGAAACCCAAGAAGGAAAAGACGGTCAAAGCACACAAACTCAAAGCCAATGAGTGTCGCATGACCCCGGACAACAAGGTTATTTGTCCATTCTGTGATGCCAAACTTGGCGTTCCACGTGGTTCTACTCCTCCTTTCAAATTTAATTGCCCTCAGTGTGAGAAGAAGATTAGGGTTGTAGAAAATCAAAAGTTCTGATCAGCGTTTTTGCGCTACGAGTAAAAATGCCGTGTGGCCAAATGGGCCATTTACCGGTCTGATGCCGCCTTTTGAGGCTCGCCCCCATTGACGTTCCATTAGTTCACCAGCCCACTCGACATGTAAGTTGTTCGCTTCACAAGATTCCCATGCTCGCTCTATTTGGCTAGTGACGGGGCAGTAACAAGCAAGTCTTCCACCGGGCTTGAGTAATTGAGCTAGCGAGTTTATTGCTTGGTCGTGGTTTGGCAGGTCCAAAACTATGCAATCTAATTCTATTACAACTTTTTTGATTTCATCCGCAACATTATCGATATCTCCAGAAATGTGGTGGTGCTCGGGAAATTCCGGAAGGCAGTTTTCTGCTCTAGCGAGGTTTTCTAACCCAACCTCAGCGTGCTCATCTCTTGCTTCTACGGTAATTAGCATCCCACTATCACCTAAAACGCGAACTAGGTGCAGCGATAGCCCACCACTTCCAAGACCAGCCTCCAATACTGTGTCCCCTGGGCCAATGCCTAACCGAGTAATGAAAACTCCAGCATCTTTTGCAGAAATTGTTTGGGCTCTTCGCTTCATGCCACGGTAAAGCTCTGGTAAACGCGAGGGTAATGCGGTTAGAATCTTCTGCCCGATGGTTACTTTCTCACCAGATTCGATAGTGCCGAGTACTTTTGCTGGATTAAAAACTCCAAGTCCTCTAATTTTCACGCTGTCGTCGATTAGTTCGACTAAATACACTTTGCCGCTGTCTTCTTCTAGCGCAACCCAGCCGGTGGAACTCATCAACCATTCCTAAAAACACTGAGATTTAATTGCTACTAAGCAATCGTTGTATACAGCCATTTACACTTAAAATAGAGGGTTTGATATACTGTCGTGACTGTGGATATAATATGAAGTTGTATAACAAGTCAATCTCTGTGCTAATTGTAACACTATTTATTGGTGGTGTTCTGGTAGGAATGGTTGACAACAACTACGAAATTGAGCAACCAATTTTGGATGAGGTTGAGGTTGTAAAACCAGCAGTTTCACCTGGACACAATGTGTTTTTACAATATATTTCATCAGATAATTGCTACTATTGCTACACTTCAGGAGGTGGGTCAGAATCTGCAGACAACCTCAAACAATCCAACCCAGATGAATTTGTCTACATCACCTATCAATCTGCAAGTTTCTCAGTCACTAACGATGCACGTTCAGGCAACGTCGCACCGATTTTCGCTATGAACCATCTAGGTGAGTCGGGCGGGGCTCCGACCGGTTACCTAGGTGACTCTGATCCTGCCAGGGGTGGCTGTTATGGCAACCCGTGTAACGGTCAAGCATTTGACCCAGTCTTTGAACAAGGTGGATATATGGCTCCAACAATCAATGATTATCAAATCACCGTAACTCAGAGCATCAATGCTGCCAACAGCGCTAATGTTGACATAACAATCGAAGCGGCATACATTGGCAGTGGCAGTGCCCCCTCGACAACCGTTCTGTATGCCGCAGTAACCGAGGAAAAGTGTGCATACACATACAATGATGGCAGTTATGGCCACAATTGCTGGCGCGCTTGGCTGCTCAACGGCAATTCATATGCAACCCAATCAGGCATAGTTGGTGGTGGAACTGGTTTTGCCACTATGAACCTAAACGCTGGGCCGCATACAGAAACTTGGACAGTTCCGGCAAGTCTGGCAAGAGCCAGAGCAGGACAGGCAGGATTTGACAACATGTTATCCATCGGTGCAATATTCAGCGGTTGGTCCACTACATCGCACAACGAAGATGTCTTCGCAGTTTCAGACAGCTCAATGGGGCCAAAGATGGAATTAGCGGTAACTGATGTAACGGTGGATAACCCTCAATCTGCAGACGGTTACATCAGGGGAGATCAGGTTACTGTTACAGCAACGGCTGGGAATGTTGGAGGATTAAACTACAATGACGGTGGGAATCTAGAGATAATTTACATGGATGGTAACAGTCCAGTCGTGGTTTCATCGAAGGCACTGCCTTCACTCAGTATCCAATCCACGACATCACACACTGCAACAGTTGACACCACCAATCTGCCTGCCAATGCCTGGACAACCGCATTCGGAGCCAGACTCACTAACCTCGTTGGTGACCGTACCGCTAGCAACAATATATTGGTCGAGAACTACAATCATGACCGTCCACCAACTGCCAAACAAGCAACGGTAAGTGGTGATAATGTAATACAACGGGGCTCTATTTTTACTGTAGTTGCTAAAGGTGGCGCAGATGACTATGTCGACACAATCCAAACCATGTCGTTTGAACTTGAAGTATCTCCAGCAAGTACCAATGCTTGGGATGGCAGTATAGATTCTGGCGGAACGGTAATTGTGAACGAAGGTACCAACAATGAGGGCAGAGAATATACCATGACTCCAACTTTGACAATGCCATCGGGAATGTATGACTTGCGATCAAAAACAATTGATAGTCGTGGCCAATCAAGCGACTGGCGGGTAACCCCCAATGCCTTCAGTCTAGCTAACGGAATCCCTCAAGTGACCGCGGAACCAGTTCCTACCGTTGTTTGTGATGTTGTTAGTGATGTTGACATGACTCCACATATTTCTGACCCAGAAACTCCGTTAGGTAATTTAATTATTGATTCAGATAGCCCATATTTCGTGTCATGGAACCCGCTGACTGCCTCAATAACTGTCGATTTTTCCTTCAATCCAAATCAGGGTTGTCCACTGGGTCAAAAAAGCATCCTTGTTACTGTTGACGATGGTGGCGATTACTCAAGTTCTGGCGGACTGCCATATGGAACGCTAAAATTCAATGTGATAGAAAATGGACAACCTAGATGGTTGGGGTTGCCAACTCAGGCGATTGATGAAGAAGGGTCCAATTCGTATAGCACGTTGCGCTTGCAACCCTATGTGACCGATACCACGCCAGACGGGCAACCTAGTTCGGCGAATTTGTTGACATTTGACATAGTGGGCGAATCTAATCCCGGTATTATCTCCTCACAAATAATCAACGGAGTACTTGGTTTTGAAACCATAGGTTCAGATTCATCTGGTCAAACCACGCTCACTTTGAGAGCCTGCGATGAAGATTTGGAATGCTCCGATCAAACAGTCCTGATCAATATTAATCCAATCAATGATGAACCTGTTATCGACACTGCATCACTTGGTGATTTAAGACTCAAGGTTGGCGAAGAATCAATCATTGATTTGGATTCACTGGTCAGTGATGTTGATAATACGAATGATGAGTTGACTGTGATAGTCACATCGCCTAGCGAGGCTGGTGGTGCACAATACAACCGACAAACTGGCATGCTCAAGTTGAAATTTAATGAAATTGGTTTGAAAAATGTCAATCTAAAAGTTGTAGATGCATACTCTTCAAGTGAGTATACAATAGTAATCGAAGCCTATGATTCAGACCTATTTACCATCTCAAAAACACAAAGTGAATCCAGTTTCATGGTTGTCGATGCGACTAACCTCTACATTGGAATGATTCCATATGTCAATTTCTATCTCACTGACGCCGCACCTTTGTTTACTTCGATTGAGGTAACATGGCAAACTTGCAGTGGGGAGGGCGTATGCGATGGTGCTTGGATATACGATCTTGACATGACCCAATCAGCGCAGGGTTGGGAAACAGAGATGAATATACCATTTGTTGGCGACCCAACTGGTCAGACCATGGCTAGAGGTAACGGATACAACTACGGTGATTACTTCTTGGTAAAAATGGAGGGCGTTGACAGTCTCAATAATAATTACAAGACACCAATGTCAGAAGCACCTAAGTGGACTATCACACAAAACCTACCGCCTGCCTCTGAAATGGCAGATGATATGTTGGCCTCTCACATCGAGAATCTCAACAACAAGATTGAGCAGCTAGAAGAACAAATTGCAAGCAGTCAAGATGAAGACAACTCGGCCCTTGAACAGGAGTTAGTTGATACGATGTTTGAATTGGAATTAGCATGTATGGACTCAAGGGCAGTCTGTGTTACTGAGGAAACTTCTGGCACCGTTTTTGATTCGACCAACACAGGTGCAAATACTGTGGTCATTGCCGGTGTAGTGATAGCGATAATCATTGTTGCACTACTTGGTGGTATGTTCCTAATGCGAGGCAGAGGGTATGAAGAAGTCAAAGGCTTCCAGTGGGCAGATACAACATTACCAGCAAGGGATGCCGTGGCCAACTCAATGTATGGCGGGACACAGCAAATATTCCAGCAACCGATACAGACCTCATACTACACAAATCAACACCAACCCGTTTATTCAAATCAATATACACAACCTGCACCGCCACAAAATATACCACAGCCTGCTGCGCACAGAGGGCCTCCATTACCACCCGGTGGTTTACCTGCTGGATGGTCTATGGCTCAGTGGGAATATTACGGACAACAATACCTCGATAGGCAATAGAAATCAGTGATTATTGTATTGAAAAATATTCTAAACCCCTAAAGGGGAGAAGTGCGAGGGTATAATGTGACGGGTGACGAAGTAGAGACTCCAGATACCTCGGACGATGAGGTTACTGTTTGGGCACCAGAGCCGACAGGCAGTGATGAAATAGTCAGTGAAGGTGTTGAAACTTGGATAAATTCCGTAGAGTTTGAATCTACAGAGGATGTTCCAATTCCAGAAACACTGGTCGACCAAGTAATAGGCCAAGAAACTGGGTCCGTTGTCATCCGAAAAGCCGCCGAACAAAGGCGCCACATGCTAATGATTGGCGACCCAGGAACTGGCAAATCGATGCTCGCAAAATCCATGACAGAACTCCTTCCAAGAGATGTCCTAGAGGATGTTCTTGTTTACCCAAACGAAGATGATGAAAATGAACCGAGAGTTAGATGTGTCCCCGCTTCTCGTGGCGAGCGAATAGTGAAATTGCAGCGCGAAGCCATTAGACAACAAAGAGAGCGTTCGCAGAAGATGTTGCTGATCGCTTTTGCAGCAATCGGTTTCCTGCTAATTATTGCTACCCTACAAACAGGAGATATAATCACGCTATTGTTTGGCGGATTTTTACTCATGTTCGGCTACATGTTCATCAGAGGACGACTTGGAGCATCTGATGAAAGCAGAATTCCTAAGTTGCTTGTAAAGCATGATGCGGCAGAAATGCCACCGTTTGTTGACGCGACCGCAACACTTTCTGGCTCACTGTTAGGAGATGTAAGACACGATCCGTTCCAGTCTGGCGGTATGGAGACTCCAGCTCACGACAGAGTTGAACCAGGTGCCATTCACCGGGCCCATAAAGGAGTTCTATACATCGACGAAGTCAATCTGCTTCGTTTAGAAGAACAACAAGCTCTGCTTACCGCAATGCAAGAGCGAGCTTTCCCCATATCCGGAAGGTCTGAAAGATCTTCTGGAGCGCTAACCAAGACAGAACCAGTTCCCTGTGACTTTATCCTCATTGCTGCAGGCAATCTAGACGCTATCCAAGGTATGCATCCAGCACTGCGAAGTAGAATTAGAGGTTACGGATATGAGGTATATGTCAATTCTGACATGCCAGACACTTCCAGAAACCGACGCCGATTGATAAGATTTATCGCGCAGGAAGTAACCAGAGATCTTGGAACAAATAGAGAGATACCTCACTTCGAAAAGTCGGCAGTGGCATTAATTTTGCGAGAAGCACAGAGACGTGCTGGTCGACGAGGGAAACTATCCTTGCGTCTAAGAGAATTGGGCGGACTGATCAGGATTGCTGGCGATTTAGCGAGTGAAGATGGCTCCAAATACACTACTGCTGCACATGTCTTGGGTGCCAGAAACATCGCCAAGCCATTAGAGCAACAGGTTGCGGACCGAATGATTGAACGTCGCAGAGATTATTCACTACTGGTTAATTCCGGCGAAAGGGTTGGCCGAGTAAACGGACTTGCAGTTCTCGGTGCTAACTCAGGCTTGTCTGATTTCAGCGGAATCATGCTTCCAGTAGAAGCACTAGTAACCCCATCGCAGGGTGGTGGTGGTAAGATACACGCAACAGGCGGCCTTTCTGATTTGGCTAAGGAAAGCGTGACAAATGTTAGTGCAGTGATAAAGAAGCTAACTGGTAAAGATATCTCGGATTATGATATCCACATACAATTCGTTGACACTCATGGAGTTGATGGCGACTCTGCGTCTATCACCATTGCAACGGCGGTAATTTCTGCGCTGGAGGAAATTCCTATACGTCAAGATTTAGCGATGACCGGTTCTCTCTCGGTAAGAGGGGAAGTATTGCCAATTGGCGGCGTTACCGCAAAAATTGAGGCGGCAGCATTCTCCGGTATCAAGACTGTTGTTGTTCCAAGAGCCAATATGCAAGATGTCTTAATCGACGATAAGTATGTTGGCAAAATCGAAGTTATTGCAGTGGACTCGCTCGATGAAGTTATGGAACAGGCACTAATCAAACACGACCAGAAAGCAGGCCTTGTTGAAAGACTTGGCAATGTTATTGACAGACTTACTCCGGAAGTAACAAAAAAATCCCCTTCGGCCTAAATCAACCAAATTGATTTAGACCACGCGCTGGTTACAAAAACATCCACATGGTGGCGCAACTATGACTGACAACAAGTCCACTATTGCGGATATTTCTGCAGGTAGAGGGGCGCTTGTTGTATTGTTTATGGCCACCATGATTGACATGATTGGTTTTGGGATTGTTATTCCATTTTTGACATATCTGGTTGAAGATTTAGCTGCAGATCAGGGCATTAAGGAGGTCGGTCTTTGGGTTGGACTTTTGATGACCTCATATTCTGCGGCACAGTTTTTGTTTTCGCCATTTTGGGGCTCTGTGTCTGATAAAATAGGCCGTAGACCGGTATTGATGATTGGGCTGGTGGGAAATACAGTCTTTTTTACCATGTTTGGCTTAGCAAACACACTACTGATTGCACTGGCTGCTAGATTTATGGCTGGTGTGTTCAACGGCAACCTTGCAGTTGCTAGAGCATATATCGGTGATGTTAGTACTCCCAGTCAACTCACCACCAGAATGGGCCTTATTGGAGCAGCCTTCGGTTTGGGATTCACTATTGGACCATTTATTGGTGGTGAGTTGTCAAACCCTGCAGAGCGTTGGGATATTTTTGTTAACACAGTTTTTGAGACATACCCATACTTGTTACCTTGCATTGCTGCAGGTGGCTTATCCTTGGTGTCATTAATCTATGCGTATTTCTATCTACCAGAATCACTGCCAAAATCCGAGCGCTCCAAGGGTGACAGTATTAGTTGGTTAACGCGCATAAATAATTCATTCAAGCAATCTTATTCCATGCTTAATAGAGGAATTATTTCCACAATCATCTGGGCAACCATGCTGTTTATTTTTGGATTTACTATCATGCATGCAGTTTTCATCTTGTATACTGGTATGCCGGTAACTGATGGTGGATTGGGTTACAATGAGGCACAAAATGGTAGAATATTTGCCGTCATCGGCATATCAGGGATTCTTACCCAGGCATTTCTGATGGGTCCATTGTCAAGATATTTTGGACCAGCGAGATTACTCACCTTGTCATGCTTGCTTACTGGAACCGGACTTGTATTAATTCCTTACACACAGGAGGAGTATGCGCTTATTCAACTGGTAATATGTGCTATCATTATATCAATAGGTAGTGGGGTATTTCAACCAGCATCATCAACTATATTGACCATATTTGCTAAACGTGACGGATTGAATTTAGGTATTGTAATGGGTGCACAAGAGTCAGTTAGCTCATTCGCCCGTATATTGGGACCTTTGACAGGTGGGGTAGTTTGGACTTATACAGTATCAAGAGATTGGCCTTTCGACTACCACACAGCATTTCACTTGTGTGGTGTGATGATGTTGCTATCAGCAGCGCTATCTCTCAAGGTTCAATCCTATGCTAAAGAAACGACTGTATAATCACAAAACTTCAGTGAGAATTTTCTCGAGTTCTGTATTTATCATCAAGATAAGGGTGCCAAATTCGGGGGGAATGTTTGGGTCCTCATACAATTCTTCTAGCTTTGATTGGCTCATAGCAATTCTTACATCTAGTTTTTTTGCCTTGTTAAGAAGCCACTGATCGCATGCTTCTTTCGCTTGCCGGCGAATGTTTCTGGGCACTTTAGGGTCGTCAATTTGATTAATGACTGTGGCTACTTGTTGCAGTCTAGTTTCAATGTCCACGTGTATTCCTCCAATGCTGGCAAAGTTAACCACCAAGTAGGCCGGCTTTAAATTCATTGTCGACACGCGCTTGTCATGGCACTGACGAGCGACGAGGTCTTGGGCTGGGCTCGCGTTGGCGTTTTGCTAATTGGCATGGGTTTGGCTGCCTGGATGGACCACAAGGAGCGCAGAGTTAGCAATAATCACTGGATGATTTGGGTGAAGCCGGCAATTTTCATTTGGTGTCTTGAGCTACTTGCTAGAGATGCAGACTGGACGATTTATCTCACCGCTTCAGCAATTGTTGCTTATGCATCAGTGGCAATAATAGGTAGGCCAACGCTTCAGGATTTATTAGCCGGTAACAAAGAAGATGTCATAGTCTTTTTATGGTATCTAGTTAGTTTAATCGGAGTAATTTTTGGAATGGTAAAGTATGGTGATGTTGAGTTGGCCGATTTATTGTTAGGCAATGAATCAGGAATGACTGCATTATACTGGACGACCCTTTCAGGTCTTGTGGTTATTTTCGTTATCGATTTGGGATGGCGCCTGCGACTTATACATGGAGGTGCAGATGCAAAAGCACTGATGTGGGTTGCAATTTTAATTCCCAACTGGTCAACCATGCCGATAATCACTGACTATGGCAGTGATGTAGTTCTCAGGTTGCCTCCAGCGATTTCACTGTTGATGTGGGGCGGGCTCAGTTTCCTGTTAATACCTCTGATTTTAGTTGGCAAGAACTTGATTAATGGTAATTTAAAGTCTGTTCAAGACCTGCGCATGTTCTGGCACTCAACTGTAATGCCACTTGATAAGGTTCAACAGAGCCATGTTTGGTTATTGACCTCAATGATTGAGATGCCCAATGGTGAACGAAAACCATATCATAAAACGCGAGCTCCAAGAAGAACTCCAACAGATGACGAATTAACCAAACAATTGCAAGATTTAAGGTTAAATAATGTAGAATATGTTTGGGTCAGTTACAAGTTGCCATTGCTGGTGTTTTTGTTTCCAGCAATATTGCCAATGGCCCTGTTTGGTGACATCACAACGATAATTATCAAAATGATTGGGTTGTGAATATCATGCACCTTTACGCTCGATATTCTTGGGTCTGAGCCCCTTGTAGTTGCATTTCCTGCACTTTACTGCACGGTAAGCCAGTCTTGCATTACACTTCATGCAAATCTTGCGGCGAAGCATACGTGCTTCAGCCTCTGGGAATCGTGCCATGGCTTCCCGACAAACTTCCCCTATTTAACCACCACCAAACGATATCATTCAGATATTGTATCGCTAGCACTACATTGAAGCACTATCCGGACAGGGAAGACCCATGCGAATTGTGCGTCTGCCCGGCATTCATCATGATTCGAATGTAATTGTTATCGTTGGAACACTTGGCAATATCGTCATAGATTCTGGTACTTCTTGGTATCAATCACTACAATTAGAGCGAATTCAGGGAATATTACAAGAAGATTCTACCGAGGTTGCGGCAGTTGATAGGATACTGCTTACTTCAAGACGATTTCCATGCTCAGGGGGGGCATCATTTCTATCAGAACAATTGAATCAATGTCCGGTTCATGTCCACAAAGAAGGACAATCTTCTCTTGAAACCGGAGATTTTTTCACAACGTGGGCTAATAGGTTTGACTCAGATATGCCGGCGCTGGCTGCTGAAGTAGTCAATGACAAAGAGGTATTTCCTCTTGGTAACGGACAAGTCTGTGCAATCTCATTACCAGGTCACTGCTCAGATAATATGGTGTATCACATTCCAGAAAAAAATCTGGTAATTGCTGGCCTCCTAATTCCTCGAGCAGATCGACCCACTAGGTGGGATATGCCAACCGGTTGCTTGCCCGACATTGTCAACAGCCTGAGAACACTGCGAGGTCTGAAACCAGAGACAATTATACCTTTACAGGGACCTGCAATAAAGGGGCGAAAGCACGTTATCGACGTGATTACCCGTCACCTTGAATTTTTTGAGGCTTGCATTGACAACGATGGTGCTGTCCCAAAATCTTGGTTGCGGCCTGCGCAAACAGCACTTTGGCTCACTCCCAATCCACCTTGGCCTCTTGAGGAAAAGGAAGAAACTAACTGACTATGGGAAGATCTAGAAGGGTGCTAAAAGCTGAATTTGTGGATTTCTTTGCCAACAACTTTGATCTCCTTGTTGAACGTTCGATTGCTTTTTGCTGGAAAATTTCTTTAGAGCTGAAATTAGATAGCATGATTCCTTGCCAGTCATAAGTGTATTTTGACCAACCGCTGTGCACTAAAATTCCCTCCTCGCCTATCGACCTAATGCTTGTTATGCATTCATCATGTTTGAACAGCAGTATGGATTTATCCGGAACATCTCTTCCAATCAACCAAACTTGACCATTTCCATTGCCAACTAGTAGTTTGTCCGAGGTTGAATTTACCCGACACAATGAACGTACCAGACCATTGGATGTTTCGTAAACGTCAAGCACTTCTAATCTAGGTATGGATAGTCGTATTACATTTCCTCTTGTATCGCCCACAACTACCGACTCACAGTTGCCAGTCGGCCCCATCATACCAAGCAAGACCGAAGCAGGGTACTGCAATCTGTGGTTGTTACGTCGGCCTGTTGTTGGGCGCCAACTCACTATCCCGTCATCTAACGCAATGATACATCCATCACTAACCACCATGCTTCTTACTACAGTTCCAGTTGTCATACATAGGAAATGATGGCCGTTGGTAGGATTACTTTTTGTAGACACCTACATTAAAACTGAAAGTGATTAATAGGTTTCATCATTTTTGTTTTCTTTTTTCCATGCGCGATAACATGGTTTACATATTCTCACTCTACCTTTTTGTGGGGTAAAGTTACCCTGACCCCACATGTCCAGAGCATTGTCAAGAGACAGTGACCTTCCACCTAGTGATTTATCAGCATACTTATCGCAACCGCTGATAGCGCAGATTAAATCTCCTTCGCTAGATTTTTTCTTTCGGCTATCTTTCGTTGACGTATCCTTATCACGATGTTTTCTTGCCTTGGCCTTGAAACCCATAAATATTCCAGAAACTTGCGCTTATTCAATTTTCGGGTTTCACTGCTTTGATGCTTCACCAAGTTGTGCAAGCAGTCCGTCAAAGATTCGTAGTAATCCTCTGAGGGTTACTTCGGATACATTCGCTACTTTACATATATCTGATTGTGTTCGTGAAGTCCCGGATTCTGAAGCGGCTTTGTAAATTAGTGCTGCTGCTACCCCCATCGGTTTCTTTCCTTGCCAAATGTCTTCATGTGGTTGAATTTTGGACCAGAGGTGGTTTACTTGAGTGAATATGTTTGGGGGTAGTTGAAGGTCTGAAATGAATTTGTCAAAGTATTCGTTAGGTGAAGTTATTTTGTGGAGGTTTAGTTTCCTAGAGACTTGCCTGATTAATCGGGATAGTTCTTTCTCGGTGATATCGTAACTCTGAGCAATCTCGGGTATTTGGCGAGGTAGATTTTCTTCCCGGGCAACTAGGTAGGTGCATGCAGCAGCAACACCTGCTATTGATCTGCCAGTGACAAAACCGTCTCCGCTTAGGCGACGGTAGAGCCTAGCAGTCTCTTCCTGTAGAGACTTTGGCAGGTCTGATCGGTCCCGTATCATTTGGTTTGCTTTGACTAAGTTTCGCTCCCGGCTTTTGCGGGTTTTGGACCGCTCGTCAATGACTCGTCGGCGACGCCAATCTCGGCGAGCTTGGGAACTTATTCCGTGTCTGCCGGCGGAGCCGGTGTTTAAGTCTCGAACGTCAATCGATGTGTTTAGACCTTTATCGGCCAGAGTGTAGGTCAGTGGCTGTCCCACTCTTGATCGGTCTTCGGATTTGTCTCTGTTGGTCCACTCGGCACCTGGATCAATAACGTTTTCTTCGACTACTAATCCACACGAGTTACAGATGATTTCCCCTCTGGTATCGTCTAGTTGCCAGTCAACGACTCCACACTCTTCACACGGCCTTGTGTGGCCATCGACTGTGCGTCGATTTGAGTCGAACAAACCATACTCTTTAACATCGGATTTAGATTTCTTGCTGTTATTGCTTTCCATTTACTTAACCTCCAGTTAATTAGTTTACTTTTGACCTACTTAAACAATTTGTTATTCTGTGTTCTATTTT
>CETK01037411.1_pt1 | contig 14035 bp, 14 predicted proteins | sample 361431 | NCBI WGS metagenome assembly CETK01 (sample SAMEA2622452, study PRJEB7988) | marine metagenome | biome: marine biome (ENVO:00000447); feature: surface water layer (ENVO:00002042); material: "saline water (ENVO:00002010), including plankton (ENVO:xxxxxxxx)" | depth 5 m | reverse complement strand
GATAAAAGAAGAAAAAAAATAATCTTAGTGCACACCTCTAAATTGCTTGAGAAATCTCTTATCATTTTCTGAAAATAATCTAAGGTCTTCGATTCCATATTTTAGCATTGCTATTCTTTCGATACCCATTCCAAAAGCAAAACCAGAATATTCATTTGGGTCAATGTTACAATTTTTTAAAACATTAGGGTCAACCAATCCTGATCCTAAAATTTCTAACCATCCGTTTTTCCAGGATATATCCATCTCCGCACTAGGTTCTGTAAATGGAAAGTAAGAAGGTCTAAACCTGACTTTTGTCTTTTCTCCGAACATTTCTCTGGCAAAGTAATATAAAGTGTCTTTTAAGTCTTTAAAACTAACGTTCTTATCAACATAAAGTCCCTCTACCTGATGAAAGAAGCAGTGCGATTTAGCCGAGACAGTTTCATTCCTATAAACTCTTCCTGGTATTACTACCCTCATCGGTGGCTTTTCTTTTTCCATTAGCCTTATCTGAACATTTGATGTATGGGTTCTAAGTACCATATCTGGATCTTTTGAAATAAAAAATGTGTCTTGCATTTCTCTTGCTGGATGGTTTTTTGGAAAATTTAAGGCAGTAAAATTATACCAGTCTTTCTCAATTTCAGGACCATCTTCAATACTAAAACCTATATCTCTAAAAATTTTAATAATCTTATTTCTTACAATTCTAAGGGGGTGGAGAGCTCCTATTGTATCTTCTTGTGGTGGAAGGGTAAAGTCAATTTTATTTGATCCTTTAGCAGTTTTTTTCTTAGATTTTTGTGATAAACTTATTAATCTTTCTTTTGCAAGGGTTTTAAGATCATTTATTGGTTTTCCGTATTTTTTCTTTTCATCAATACTTAGTTTCTTAAAATCTTCAAAAAGCTGATTGATTTTACTTTTTTTCCCAACATAATGAACCCTAAACTTTTCTATAGAATCTCCAGATGATCCCTCAAATTTTTCAATTTCATTTTTTAGTTTATTTAACAGCTCATTCATGATATTCAAATATAGTTGAGTAATTTATTTATTTCAAATTGGATTAATAGTCTATGCCCTTATTATAAAATGAGGATTGAGTAAGTTCTCTTTATTATATTCGACTTCCCTTCCAGTTTCTATATTTATTACTTGAATATTTAATGCGTTTAAAATAGCGTGAGCCGCAGCAGTATCCCATTCCATTGTAGGCCCGAATCTTGGATAAACATCTGCTTTATTATCTGCTATGTATAGAAACTTTAGTGAACTCCCACATGAAATTAATTGAGGGTTTTTTAATTTATCAATATATTTTTTTGTTTCATCATTCATGTGAGACCTTGAAACAACTACTCTAAGGTTATCATCAGATTCGAGTATTGACTTTCTTTGATTTAATTTTATCTCTTCTTCATTTTCTTTTTTAAATACGTCCATTCTGCTGTTATTCCAATATAATATTTTTTTAACTGGGCAGAAAACAACTCCAATATGAGGTGTATTATTTTTAATAAGGGCTATATTAACTGTAAATTCTCCATTTCTCTTTATAAATTCTTTCGTTCCATCCAATGGATCAATCAACCAGTATTCATTCCAATCTTTTCTTTTATCAAATGTCGGTATACTACTTTCTTCACTTATGATATTAATGTTGGTTTTATTTAAATATTCTACAATTGTATTATGCGATTTCTTATCTGCAATTGTTAGTGGGGAATTATCAGATTTTGACTCAAAGTCTATTTTATTACTATCCTCATAAACATCCATGATTTTTTGACCAGCTGATACAGCAGCAGTAATGGCGATTTCTAACTCTTTATGGTAATCCAAGATTAGTTTATTTTGCCTTTTATTGCATTGAATATTTTTTCAACCGATTCATCAACGTTTTCTTTTTCAGTATTGACTATAAGGTTAGGGTTTTCTGGAACTTCATAAGGCGAATCAATTCCTGTAAAGTTTTTAATTTCTCCTGCTCTAGCTTTTTTATAGAGACCTTTTACATCTCTCTCTTCACATTTTTCAACAGAACAGTCAACATGTACTAAAAAATAATTTTCTTCTAGCACAAGACTTTTAGCAAGCTGCCTCTCTTCTTTGAATGGAGATATGAAAGCAGTTATTACTATTAAGCCAGCGTCTAACATTAACCTTGAGACTTCGGATATTCTTCGGATATTTTCTTTTCTATCATCATCAGTAAATCCAAGGTCTTTATTTAAGCCAATTCTAATATTGTCTCCGTCTAATAGATAAGACAAAAAATTATTTTCATATAATTTCTTTTCCAATTCATTTGCAATTGTAGATTTACCGGAGCCTGATATCCCTGAAAGCCATATTAGGATAGGTTTCTGGTTAGTTAATTTTTTTCTAAGTTCGGCACTCACAAAATGTTTATGTGGAAATAAGTTTTTTGGAGTCTCCATTTAATATCTAGTTGTTAATTTTGTAGGATAATGTTAAAAAATATATTTACAATATTATATAAAGATTATAGAATTGAGCTAAGTCAAAGTCATCTTTTTTTTTCAGTTGTACTTTATTTATTATCCTCTATTTACATAATATATATTGCTTTTCAACCTTTAGGAATTTCAAATGTTGAGACATGGGTATCTATTTTTTGGGTAATTATTTTATTTGCTGCAATTACTGTTGTCTCGAAAAGTTTTTTTCAAGAGTCTTATAAAAGAAATTATTACTATTATTATTTATTTACCCCAGATGAATTAATATTTTCTAAATTGATTTACAATTTTATTTTTTTATTTTTTGTATCGATTTTCTCTTTCATTTTTTTTAGTTTTTTCATTGGAAATATAATTCAGTCTCCAATTTTTTTTGTAACTCTTCTACTTTTAGGTTCTTTATCAATTTCAAACTGTTTAACTCTTGTTTCGGCAATAGGATATCAGGTAAAAAATAATTCAATTATAATTAGCGTTCTCAGTTTTCCTGTTATAATTCCAATACTTTTAATTTTAATTAAAATAAGCAAATTAAGTTCCTCAGAATTTTCATTTAATCTTATTCAAGATGATATCTATCTTTTAATTTTGCTGAATATAATAATGATATCAATAACCAAGATTTTGTTTAATTTTTTATGGAGAAATTGAAATATGAAGTTTATTAAATTTTTTTGTGTTGTACTATTAACATATACTCTGATTGCTGGCTTTCTTTTTGATGTTCCTAGGCTTCCTATTCTTAATGAAACAATCAGGGCTTTATATTTTCATGTTCCTATGTGGTTTACAATGATATTTTTACTTTTATTGTCTTCATTTAATTCTTATAAATATATAAACACTGGAAAAAATTACTATGATATTAAGTCGTATAATTATGCCAATGTTGCTGTATACTTTGGTGTATTAGGCCTTCTTACCGGTATGATATGGGCGAAGTTTACGTGGGGAACATTCTGGACTAATGACCCAAAATTAAACGGATCTGCTATTGGTATGCTTATATATCTAGGGTATTTTGTTTTAAGAAGTTCTGTTAAAGATGAATCAAAAAGAGGTAAAATTTCGTCAGTATACAACGTATTTGCTTTTGCAATGTTAATACCATTAATTTTTATCTTGCCGAGGATGGCAGATTCGCTTCATCCTGGAAATGGTGGGAATCCTGGTTTTAATGTTTACGACATGAATTCACAACTTAGGGTTGTTTTTTATCCGGCAGTTGCTGGATTCATTTTGCTAGGTATTTGGATTACAGACTTAAGATTAAAAATAGATGAACTTAAAAAATAAATTATGTATAATATTCTAATAATAACTCTATTATTACAAGATGTTGCTATGGCTGATGGTTTAAGAAGTAGTGGTAAGATATATGTAGTTGTAATAATATGTCTTCTCATTCTCTTCTCTTTATTTGTTTATCTTTACAGGCTTGAAAATAAGATAAATTCATTAAAAAATAAATGAAGAACACCTCTGCTTTGTCTTTAGTATTTATCAGTATTATGATAATAATAATTATTACCACTTTTGGTGATGCAAGTACATATGTTTCTTTTTCTGAAGCTAAATCTTTGTATTCATCAGGAAATATTTCTAAGATCCATGTTGTTGGAAAACTTAATAAAAACTCCAACGATAAAATTATTGGTATAAAAAAAGGTGACGATATGTTAAGCTTTACTTTTGAAATGGTTGATGAAAAAGGGAAAAAGGAAAACGTCTTTTACGGGGAACCAATGCCACCAGACTTTTTATTATCTGAGCAGATTGTTGTGATTGGATCCTATAATAATAATCAGTTTGTTGCTGATGAAATTCTATTAAAGTGTCCTTCTAAGTACACTGAGGATAACGTCAAAATTTAAATTTTATGTTTACAGTAGGTGAAATTGGTCACTTTTTTATATTAGCCTCCTTTATTTTTTCTTTAATTTTTATGGTTGGATACCTTTTCTCTGAGAATTCGAGGGAAAATATTTCTTGGTTTAAATTCAGTAAGGTATCATTCTGGGCACATGCTTTTTTTATTTTAGCAACTATATCAACACTTTATTATATTATAATAAATGATAGGTTTGAGTATTATTATGCTTTTCAGCATTCATCTACCTTACTACCTATTTACTATAAAGTGTCTTCATTTTGGGAAGGTCAGGAAGGGTCATTTTTATTATGGATGTTCTGGAATGTAATTATTGGCATCTACTTTTCATTTAAGCCCTTTTCTCGTTGGAGTGTTTCAGTAATGATAGTAATTGGATTCACCCAATTAATATTAACATCAATGATTTTAGGTGTTGTTTTTCTAGATATCAAAATTGGCAGTTCTCCGTTCATACTCTTGAGAGATGCTATATCTGCTCCAATATTTAATATTAATCCAGACTTTATTCCTGAAAACGGATCGGGTTTAAACCCATTATTACAAAACTACTGGATGGTAATACATCCTCCTACTTTATTTTTTGGGTTTGCTGTAAGCATTGTTCCATTTGCATTTGCAATTTCTGCATTGAGGATTGGTGATTTTAAGTCATGGATTTTGCCCGCAAAGAAGTGGTTAGTGCTCTCGGTAATTATTTTAGGAATAGGTATCATGATGGGAGCTTACTGGGCATATGAAACTCTAAATTTTGGTGGATACTGGAATTGGGATCCAGTCGAAAATGCAGTTTATGTTCCGTGGTTATTTTTGGTTGCTGGTCTTCATTCCATACTACTTACACAGAGGAAAAAACAATATTATAAAATGTCATTGATACTAAGTATTATGAGTTTCATATTGATATTGTACTCTACTTTTTTAACGAGAAGTGGAATATTAGGTGATAGTTCTGTTCATTCGTTTACTGACCTTGGTCTGAGCGGTCAGCTATTGATTTATTTGTTCTCTTTCATCATTATCAGTTCTTATTTACTAATTAAAAGATGGAAAGATATCCCTATTTCTGTAAAAGAATCAAAAGTATATTCTGGTGATTTCTGGTTATTTATTGGAGTGTTAACTCTAATATTAATGTCTTTTCAGGTAATATTTCCTACTTCAATTCCAGTATATAATGCAATAGTAGAGTTATTTGGTGGGTTCTCAAATTTAGCACCTCCTGCTGAGAAAGAAATATTCTATTCAAATGCTCAAATTTGGTTTGCTTCCTCAATTGCAATATTTTCTGCAATAGCTCAGGTCCTTTGGTGGAGAGGAAAAAAAATATCAAATAAGATAAATTTATTTTCTAACCCATTAGTTATTACAATGGTAGTCTCCTCTCTAATTATTATTTTTTATCCCGTTAATAAGCCATCGTATATGATACTACTAACCGCATCTCTTTTTTCTATATTTTCAAATGGATCTGTTTTGTTATATTTTATTAAGAAAAAAGATCTCATTTCTTCAGCTTCCGTTTCTCATATTGGCCTAGCAATTATGTTAATTGGAATATTATTCTCCTCTGGGTATTCATCCATTGTTTCAACTAATTATACAGGTTTGGTTTGGAATAATGATTTTCCAGATGAGGTGAATCAAAATAATATGTTACTATTTGTAAATGAAAAAAGAAAAATTGGGGGTTATGATGTTGACTATTTTGGTAAAAGAAAAAAAATTAAAAATTTCTCTGGTTTTATAAATGAAAATTATTTGGAGTATGTGCCTATCCTTGAAAAGTATATTCTAAAAAAGGATATTGAAGATAATGGCAAAATACTGTATGAAAAAGATACAGTTGAGGTAGATAATAAAGATATCACTTATTTTGAACTTAAATTTTCAGATCAAAAGAATAGTGATTATAGTTTCCAGTTATTTCCAAAAGTTCAGAGAGATGGAAATTCCGATATGATTGTTTTTTCACCAGATGTAAAAAATGATCTTTTACAAGATTTATATGTCCACGTTAGAACATACCCTGACCCTGAAGAAGAGATTAATTGGTCAGAAGAAGACTCTATACTGGTAAAACTTAACCAAACTTTTTTCCTCAATGACTATGTTTCGACATTAGAAAATGTAACAACAAAAACATATGACAAGGATCAAAAAAGATTTATTGCGGAAGCAAAAATTAAAATTCAGGCAGCAGGTCAAGAATATTTGGCAAATCCAGCTTATGTTATTGATAACGATAAGGTAGGTTTAATCCCAAGCCTGGTTGACGATTTAGGCATAAAAGTCTATCTTTCTAAAATAATACCTGAGAAGCAGCAATTTGAAATTTCATTTCAAACTACCCAAAAAAACTGGGTAATTATAGAGGCTGTTCAAAAACCATTAATAAATTTAATGTGGCTAGGTTTTTTTATACTTATCCTAGGCTTAGGGTTATCATATAAAAAAATAAAATTAAAAAATATATGAAGTATAACTTAGCGTTGTTTGCATCAGGTAGTGGAAGCAATGTTGAAAATATTTTTAACTATTATAAAGGTCATAAATCTATTTCAGTTTCTGCTGTCTTAACAAATAATAAAAATGCCTATGTTCTTAATAGAGCAAAAAAATTAAACATAGAATCATTCATTTTTGATTCATATAATGACGAGTCGCAAGTTTTAAGGTTTTTGATTTCAAAGAACATTACACATGTTATTTTAGCTGGTTATCTAAAACTGATTTCACCCAAATTAATTGAAATATATAAGGATAAAATATTAAATATTCACCCGTCTTTGCTTCCAAAGTTTGGGGGAAAAGGATATTATGGGGATTATGTTCATGAAAGTGTTTTAAATTCTAATGAAAAATATTCTGGAATAACTATACACTTAGTCAATAATCAATACGATAAAGGCAAAATATTATTTCAAAAAAAAATAAGAATTTATAATTCTGATTCTGTGGAATCATTATCAAATAGAATTCATAATCTTGAATATAAATTTTACCCGCTTGTCATTGAAAAATATATTTTAAATAAATTATAATATTACTTTTGTAAATGAAAAAAATCAAAACCGCATTAGTATCTGTTTTTAACAAAGATGGTATTGATAATTTGTGCGAAGAACTCCATAAAAATAATATTACTATTTTGTCAACTGGTGGAACAAAATCTTACATTGAGGAAATAGGTGTTCCTGTCTGCTCTGTTGAATCTATTACTGACTATCCTTCGATACTTGGGGGTAGGGTAAAGACATTGCACCCTAAAATTTTTGGGGCAATACTATCGAGATCAGAAAATATTAGTGATAAAGAAGATACTTTAAAATATAAATTGCCAAAAATTGATTTATTGATTGTTGACTTATATCCATTTAGTGAAACAAGAAAAAATACAAACAAAGAGGATGAGATTATTGAGAAAATAGATATTGGTGGTGTTTCTCTAATTCGAGCAGGCGCAAAGAATTTCTCCGATGTGGCTGTTATTTCTTCAAAAGACCAATACGCGGGAGTTTTAAAAAACTTAATTAAAAATGATTTTTCTACTTCTTTAGCTTTTAGAAAAAAATTGGCTGCTCATGCATTTAATATTATAAAAAATTATGATACAGATATTGATGATTTTTTTGGTGAAGCAACAATGAAATTTAAGTCATTAAGGTATGGCGAAAACCCACATCAGTCAGCAGTTTTTAAGGGGGATTTAAACGAGATTTTTGATCAGTTAAACGGAAAAGAATTATCATACAATAATCTACTAGACATTGATTCTGCAATTCGATTAATTTCAGAGTTTAAGGAGATTACCTTTGGGATTATTAAGCATAATAATGCATGTGGAATTGCTTCTTCAGGTAATGTTCTCTCTTCGTACAAATTAGCACTAGAAGCTGATCCAATTTCAGCATTTGGCGGTGTGTTAGTGTCCAATAGTAGCATAGACTTAGAATCTGCAAAAGAATTAAATAAATTATTTTTTGAAATATTAATAGCACCAGAATTTTCAGAACAGGCTCTTAAATTATTATGTTCTAAGAAAAATAGAATTATTTTATTACAGAAAAAAGATGTTAATAGAGAAAGGTCATACAGAAATATATTAAATGGACAATTAGAACAAGATACTGATAATTATAAAAATGATTTTAAAAATTGGAAATGTGTAACAGCTAAAAATTCAAGTGAAGATAATATATCTGATTTAATATTTGCTAATAAAGTTGTAAAGCACTCCAAGTCAAACGCTATTGTTTTAGTTAAAAACAAACAAATGATTTCTAGTGGTGTTGGTCAAACATCTAGAGTTGATGCCCTGAATTTCGCTATTGAAAAGGCAAAAACATTTAATTTAAAATTAAAGGATTCGGTGATGGCTTCAGATGCCTTTTTCCCTTTTCCTGATTGCGTTGAAATTGCGTCAAAGGTTGGTATTAGTTCTATTGTACAACCAGGAGGATCTTTAAAAGACGATTTATCTATCAAATCGTGTGATGATAATCAAATTTCCATGTTTTTAACAGGAATGAGACATTTTTATCATTAGTGTTGAGATAACATTTATTTTCTTACTTTTGTAGTATAATCCAAATATTAATTTTTGAAAATGGGGTTTTTTGATTATTTCAACAATGATTTAGCTATTGATCTTGGAACAGCTAATACACTTATTATTAGTAAGGGATCCGTGGTTGTTGACGAGCCTTCTATTATTGCAATTGATAGGATGTCAAATAAGGTTTTGGCTGTAGGTTCAGAGGCGATGCAGATGCATGAAAAAACACATGAAAATATTAAAACAATAAGACCATTAAAAGATGGTGTTATTGCAGATTTTCATGCTGCTGAGCATATGATAAGGGGTCTTATAAAAATGATAGATAGCGGAAAACGATTTTTGCCTGTATCTCACAGAATGGTGATATGTATACCTTCAGGTATAACTGAGGTTGAGAAAAGAGCTGTTAGAGATTCAGCCGAACATGCTGGTGCTAAAGAGGTTTACATGATTCATGAACCCCTTGCAGCCGCTATTGGAATTGGAATTAATATTGAAAGGCCGGTGGGGTCGATGATAGTTGATATCGGAGGAGGAACTACAGAAATTGCAATTATTGCACTATCAGGAATTGTTACAGATCAATCAATAAGAGTTGCGGGCGATAGCTTTACTGATGATATTTTAGATTATATGAAAAGGCAACATAATCTTCTTATTGGGGAGAGATCTGCTGAAAAAATTAAAATTGAAGTTGGTTCTGCGATGACTGAACTCAAAGATGCTCCTGAGGATCTAGATATTAGGGGAAGAGATTTGGTATCAGGAATTCCAAAAGTTGTTAAGATAACATACTCTGAAATAGCTTTTGCCATGGATAAATCAATTTCTAAGATTGAAGAAGCAGTTTTGAAAGCACTTGAAAACTCTCCTCCAGAACTTTCTGCAGATATTTATGATAATGGAATATATTTGACAGGTGGAGGTGCACTTTTAAGAGGTTTAGACAAGAGACTGAATCTAAAAACAAAATTACCAATACATGTTGCAGAGGAGCCATTAAGAGCAGTAGTGAGAGGAACTGGAGTTGCTCTAAAAAATATAGATGGGTTTAGGGCCGTATTAATGTCATAGGTTAATGCGAAACTTATTGAAATTTTTAGGTTTATATATCTACTCAATCACATTTTTAATTTTATTTTTTTTTTCTATTGTAATACTCATTAATGATAATTTTATTTTAAAAACATACTATTTTAATTCCTCAAATTATATATCGGGTAGTTTCTATTCTCTTAATCAGTCAGTTAAAGACTATTTTTTTCTCAATATTAAAAACAAGAATTTAGAGAAAGAAAATCAAAAGCTTCAAGAAGAGATAATAAATATTTCTATATCTAAAATTAATAAAGATTCATTAATTATAACCAAGTCAAATATAATTAGCACAGAGGTAATTAATAACTCTACAAATAAGTCGAAAAATTACCTGACATTAAACAAAGGAACAAATCATGGAATAAGAGAAGGAATGGGAGTATTATCTGCAAATGGAGTTGTAGGAAGAGTTAAATATGTTTCGGATAATTTTTCAACCGTAATTTCACTTCTAAATACTTCTTATTATTTATCAACTAATATCAAAGAATCTAATACAATATCTACTATTAATTGGGATGGAAATGATTCAAGATTTGTGAAATTATTATATGTGCCAAAACATATTGATGTAGAAAAAGGGAATCTTATTATAACCTCTTCATTTGATTCTATTTTTCCAAAAGGTATTGAAATTGGAAGAATTGAGTCTATAAATAAAAATATAAATTCTAATTTTTCAGATATAACAGTAAGATTATTTCAAAATTTTTATGAGCTGTCTCAAGTATTTGTTGTCTTAGATAACTTTTCTAGTGAAAAGTTAGAATTAGAGAAAATTACCACCGATGAAAAATAATTTTCTGCTGTTTTCTTTTTTAGTCTTTTTGCAAATTTTTGTATTAAATAAAATATTATTTTTTAAATATATCGTCTTAGCTCCCTTCATATTAGTACTACTACTCTACAGGTATAAAAAAGATTCAAAAGAGAATTTAATAGTAGGTTTCTTAATCGGTCTATTTATTGACATTTTTAATGATTCGCTAGGGGTATACTCGTTGACAAGTATCGTATTAGTCTATTTTAGAAATTTATGGGTTTTAAAAATTATAGGTCAGGATAAAACAGATGAATTATCATTATTATCAATAAGAGAGCTTGGTAGAATTCAATTTTTATTTTATTCTAGTCCAATAGTTTTATTGTTCTTTATTCTTTTATCATTTTTAGAATCATCAAATTTTTTAAATATTGATAATCTTTTGACTATAATTTTATCAACTATTGTTAATATTATTTTTATGATAATATTTCAATATTTATTTTTAAAATCAAACATTAAAAATGAGTGGAGATAAGGCGTTAATATATAAAGGGGTTTTGTTTTTATTATTTATCACTTTTATTTCACGACTATTTTATCTTCAAATTTATGAAACTAAGTATGCTGAATTATCAGAGGATAATATAATACATTTAGAAACTGTTTTTCCATCAAGAGGAATCATCTTAGATAGAAATGATTCGGTTCTTGTTGAAAATAAACCATCTTACGATTTTTATATCGTACCAAAACAATTTAATATTTTAGATACTAATAATCTTATAAATGCATTCAATATATCAGCAGAGTACTTAAGAGATAAAATAAAGTTTTCAAAATCTTATTCATCTTATCGCCCTTCTATTTTTTATAAGGATATGGGTCAAGAAGAGTTTGCTTCTATTCAAAGTCAAATTTACGACTTTAAGGGTTTATATCATTTTCCAAAACCCACAAGATTTTATCCAAAGCCTATTCTTTCACATGTTCTTGGATATGTAGCCGAAATCAGTTCTCAAAATCTAGATAATGACACATCGTCTTATTATAATCAAGGAGATTTGGTTGGCATATCAGGGATTGAAAAGATGCACGAATTAGAACTAAGGGGCCAAAAGGGCTATAAAATGAAAATCTATGATGTAAGGGGAGAATCTGCTGGGAGTTTTAATAATGGATTGGAAGACGTAATTGTTTCTAACGGTAAAGACTTAAAATTAACAATAGATTCAGAACTTCAACAATATGTAGAAGAGTTACTTTTAGGTAAAGTTGGGAGTGTTATTGCTATTGAACCATCAACTGGAAATATTTTAGCCATAGCATCTTCTCCTACTTTTGACCCTAATATTCTTTCTGGAAAAAACTTTCCAAAAAATTATATGATTCTTCAAAATGATACCTTGAAACCTATATATAATAGAGCTCTAATGGCTAGATATCCTCCTGGTTCTATGTTTAAACTTTTACAATCACTTATTGGTTTAGAGGAGGGTTTGGTTAATTATGATGAACAATTATATATTGATTTATCAAATATTGGAGATTTAGCTCCTGAAGGATATTATGATCTTAAAAAGGCAATTGTTAAGTCTTCAAATAATTATTTTTATAAATTGTTTAGAAAAATTATTAATAGAAAAAAATCTGAAAATACATTTACTGATTCAAGTCTAGGTTTGATGTCCTGGTCAGAATACGTAAGATCTTTTGGCTTAGGGTCCAACCTAAATTTTAATATGCCAATAGTAAATAAAGGATTTATTCCTAATTCAGATTATTATGATAATTGGTATGGTAAAAACAGATGGAAATTTTCTAATATATATTCTTTGAGTATTGGTCAGGGTGAACTTTTAGTGACCCCATTACAAATGGCAAATTTTGCATCTATTCTTGCCAATAGGGGTTTTTACTATGATCCCTCCTTAATTCTTGAGATTGATGGTAAACCTATAAAAAATCCTAAAAAAAATATTATACAAATAAAAAGTAATCACTTTGATTATGTGGTAGATGCAATGGAGGAGGTTGTTAATAATGGTTCTGGAAGAAGGGGTTATATGAAAGATTTGGAGCTATGTGGCAAAACAAGTACAGTTCAAAATCCTCACGGGTATGATCATTCAGGTTTTATTGGTTTTGCACCCAAAAAAAATCCAAAAATTGCAATTGCTGCATATATTGAAAATGCAGGACAAGGAGGAAGAGCTGCAGCTTCAATTTCAAGTCTTACTGCTGAAAAATATATTTTTAAAAAGTCTAAAAGATTTTGGTTAGAAGATTATGTAAAGAAAGGAGATTTTATAGATGAGGAAGATAAACAATAATATTTTTTCAAATGATATTTTTTTAACAATATCATATTTCTCTTTATTAATTATAGGTTTTATATCTATATTTTCATCTCAGCATTCTAACGATATCGCATTTTTTTCTTTAGAAAATGAGGCATTTAAACAATCAATTTGGATAGTTCTATGTTTACTAATTTTTTTCTTTGTATCAATTTTAGAGTATAGATTTATATTTGATTTAGCTCTACCATTATATATTATTTCTATTTTTCTATTAGTATTCGTATTATTTTTTGGTCAAGAAGTAAATAACCACACTTCTTGGTTCAATTTTTTCGGCTTTAAATTTCAGCCCTCAGAGTTTTCAAAACTGTCAACGGCACTTTTATTAGCTAAAGTTTTCGATTCTTATTCAATTAAATTAAATAAGGCGCGTGATTTTCTTATGGTATCTTCTATAATTATATTACCTTCTATAATAATATTATTCCAAGGTGATGCTGGAACAGCCTTAGTTTATTCTTCATTTTTTTTAGTTTTTTTTAGAGAAGGTTTGAGTATAAATTTTCTTTTACTAATCCTTTTATTTGTTGTAGTTTTTATATCAGGACTTATTCTTGATTCTTATATTTTATATATTTTCATCACCATAATATTTTTAGTATCAATTGGCTTATCCTTGAAAAATTATAAAAAGATATTAAACTCTTCAATATTTTTTGTTTTTACATTACTCTTGGTCAATGGCCAAGATTTTTTTATAAATAATGTTTTATCAGAGAGACAAAAAATGAGAATTGAAACACTTTTGAATCCAAACTCCGATCCTCTTGGCGCAGGCTGGAACATTACTCAATCAAAGATTGCAATTGGTTCTGGTGGATTATCAGGAAAAGGCTTTCTTCAGGGTACTCAGACAGGGCTTAATTTTGTTCCTATTCAAACCACAGA
>CETK01155574.1_pt1 | contig 14054 bp, 18 predicted proteins | sample 361431 | NCBI WGS metagenome assembly CETK01 (sample SAMEA2622452, study PRJEB7988) | marine metagenome | biome: marine biome (ENVO:00000447); feature: surface water layer (ENVO:00002042); material: "saline water (ENVO:00002010), including plankton (ENVO:xxxxxxxx)" | depth 5 m | reverse complement strand
TAAAAATCCATCATCTGTAGATAACGGTTTACTTGCTGATTTATCAGCGGTAGGTACTTCTTGATGATTTTAGATTTAACTCCACCGTCCTTAAGTAGACTATACGAAAAATCGTAGTAGTTAATTGTGTCTTTTTTTGAAGCTAGTTCGTCGTATGTAGTTTTTAAATTGTCCTTGAAGGTTTCTAGTTTCTCATGCTCAGTATTTCTGTTTGCAAGATTGTCGGTAACTCTTTGAATTTCCGATTCCAGATCTCTGATCTGTCGTTGACATCCAGAAATCCGAGTATTGTTTTGAGAAATGCCATGTGTTAGGGAAGTAATCTCCTTCGATAGAACAGTAAATTGACGCTCTCGCTCTTGTTCGTTTTTAATTGCCTCTTCCAGTTCTTTATAACCAGATTGCAACTCCTTGGCTCTAGATTGTGCGTCATCAATTTTATTTATTCTGAAGTCTTCCTCAATCGGTTGTGTGCAGGTAGGGCAGACCGAATTCTCTGTGAAAAATTTATGTTCCTTAGTAATTCTTGATACCTTATTAGAAATCTTACCTTTTAGGTTACCAAGTTTACTAAGTTTTTCTGTTGCTCCAGAGTGTGTTTCAAGTCTTTTCTCCAAAGAAGACATTTCTTGATTCATTCCTTCGCAGGCATTTATCAAATTATTTTCTTCATTCAAAAGACCTTTGATCTTGTCTTCGTTTTGTTTGATGCTTTGTTTGCCACGGTTCTCAAGCTCTTCAATAAAGTTGGTTTGCATTTCAACTTTATCACTCAAAGACTCTTTCTTCAGATCAAGAGTTTTAACCTCATCTTTAGTTTGGCGAATCTTATCTTTAATAATAGAATTCATCGAGGAGAAGATTTTGATATCTAAAAGATCTTCAATCACTTCTCGACGATTGGAAGTAGTCAACTGCATGAAAGGCACAAAAGTGCTACTACCAAGGACAACAATCTGTGTAAAAGATTTATAGTTCATTTTAATCACATTCTGCTCCAACCACTTCTGTTGGTCATTAGCAGATGACTTTTGATCTAGAAGAACATCATTTCTATAAATCTCAAACAAATTTGGTTTGATTCCACGAACTACTTTCCAATCAATATTGTTGATGGAAAATTTGACCTCAACCACACAATCTTTTTCATTGACAGCATTTATAAGTTGAGGCTTATTAATTTTTCTGAATGGTTTACCAAACAAAGAAAAAGTAAGAGCATCAAGGACTGTACTCTTACCAGATCCGTTTGAACCTATAATTAGTGTTGTAGGTTTATTTTGGAAATTAATTTCAGTATATTGATTACCGGTGGAAAGGAAGTTTTTCCAACGGACCTTTTCAAATAAAATCATGATTAGTTGTTACTGGAGGAACCACAATATCGTTTTTTGTTATGATAGTATATTCGTATCCTTGAGATTCACAGACTGCTACCATAGCTTCGTCTTCAACTTCAGTGATAGTCATTTCAGGAGAATCTTCTTCCTCCTCTAACATCATGGCATATCTAGTTGCATCATCTTCTTCTTCAAAGATATACAAGACTTGATTACCATCTTCATTCTGCACAGAATAGACTCCTTTTTCATCTACAGTTAGAATATACATTATACTAACTCACATGCCTCTTGATAAACTTCTTGCATGATTTTTTGCACTATAGATTTATCAAGATTAATTTCTGCTTCTTCAATGTATCTGTTTAATATAGAAATGGTATCTTCAGATTCAAGAGGAGCAAACTCTTCTTCCCCGTACCATCCACCAAAATTAAAGTTTTCAACAATCTTTAATTCTGCTACTCCTGAGGAATAGAGTTTATCAACAAACTTTTCAAAGTCTTTAGTGTTTGTTTTTTTACGAACAATTACCTTGACAATTTTGTTCTCATACTCACTTGCATCAAACAATTGATGAGGAGTATCCTCGTAGTATACATTGTAAAACAATCGATATGGATTGTCTATTTGAAAATGTTCAAGAGTTTCTGTATCAAAGATGGTGAATCCTCTCCGATCACCGACATCTGTCCAGAACATTTCGTATGGGTTTCCCAAGTAGAAGACCCGTCCATTATCCGATCTAGTGTGATAGTGACCGCTGTAGACCTTGGAGAACTTTGAATATAATTCGATCTCATGACCATGATCCATGACGATCTGTCGATTAACTCTAAATCCGTTGAGCTCAAGGTGCCCCATCGCGCAGATGCAATCTGACGCTTGAATAAATCTGAAAGTGCTTTCCTCATTGTCTTTGTTAATCCAGGGAATGAACAGTATCGGAAGGTTTCCTATTTCAACTTCGGTTGCAGCGTCATAGACCTGAACATTTTCGTATTCACGAAGTAGAAGATCAACAGCATTAATTTTGTTTGTATTTTTATAGTATGCTGTATGATTACCAACAATGGTATGGACTGTAACGCCCATATTTTTTAGACGATCAAAGTAATGATCCTTTGCCCATGCCAACACAGAGAAATCAACTCCTTTACGGCTATCAAAGGTATCACCCATGTCGATGACAGTTGTGATTCCATTTTCCTCAAGATAGGGAAAAAAGACATCCTCATAAAATTTTAAGAAATAATCATGAAACAGTTTGGAGTTTTTACGACAACCAAAATGTTGATCAGTGATAATTGCAACTTTCATCAATAACGAAGTTTAGAATGCACAGCATCTTTGATGCTATTATAGTCGGCAGAATTCATTCCGTCAACTCCGTCGTCATAAAATACTTGATCGTAACCAGACTTCTCAAGGATCTTATTTTTAATTTCTAACTGACGCTTTTCCCTTTGGATCCTGCGGAGAAACGCATAATGAATGATCTGCGTAAAGTAAGCAAAAGGATTTTGGGATTTCTGAGGATTAAAATTATGAATGTACTGAACGCAATTTTCGATTCCATCTGAGATCATGTCCTCCTTAAACATGTAGTTTACAAAATTTGGCTTGAAGGACAAATGATTTGCGATCTTCAAGAAACACTCACCAATATAGCGTGGAATAGGTGGTTTTGTGTCCCATCTCTTACCCCTGTCTTCTTTGGTGGGTTCTCTACCGTATTTCTTAATAAAGGTAATTTCAACTTCACTTTGATAGTGAGTTAAAGCTGCTAGAAATTCCTTATTGTTAACGTAGTGCTCAGACCGTTTACGTTTTGCCATAGTTCCAGTGGGTATCATAAAAAAACATTATCAATATTATGTAGATATTATAACACTTCCACACATAGTTGACAAGGTATCGAAATAACGTTACAATAACTCTGTCAGGGTTGATAAGATTACTTAGCTCTTTTTGTAAAGCTTCTCCAAAATATCTTTAGCATCATTCACGGTGGATATAAATCCCATTTCCCTTGTTATCTTTGGTTGACCAGTCTTTGCTTTATCAGAGTCTCTTACGAATTGTTGATATATTGATATCATTTCCAAATCGGATGATTCAGATAAAGTTAAAACATCATCTAAATTTACAACAAACAAATCCTCTTTGGTTGTTTTCAACCATGGTTCTACTTTATAACCTGCTAAACCTGTTCTAGTCTTTACTTCAACAATAGTAATTGGATTAGAAATTAAAAGCATTGTTCTATCGTCTTCCTCAGAGGCTGCCACTTTGGCATAGATCTCCTCTCCAGATTTAAGTTTTATTGTTGCGTAAAAATCGTCTTCTATCATACTTTTAATTGGATAGTGATTATTTCATAGTTAAAATTTTCCTCATTATAAATTTTAATTCTTTCTATCAAGTGATTTAAAGTATAGTTTCGTCTTGACTTATAAGTACAATCGTCAGAGATGTCATACAGGATTGCCTTACTTTTATGTTTTCCTTTTCTAAGAACTCGTCCAATCGATTGCAAATTTCTAACCCTTGATTTTGATGGGGATGCAAAGATAACGTTATGGAGGTTTTTAATATTGATACCAGTAGAAAAAGTTCCATAAGAGGCAACAATGATTGCGTTATTCTCTCTTTCTGTTATTTCTCTTACTAATTCTCGTTCTTCAGTATCAACACCACCATGTATAAAGAATACTTTACGGTCCTCACCCTTATTTTTATTTATCTCCTCATAAAGAATTGCTCCATGGCTTTCGACTCTTTGGAAAAGAACAAGTGTATTCCCTTTAAGATCAAGTGATAAGTTTTTGATAAATCTATTTCTCTGTTCATGAGAAATGAGATATTGTATTTCATCCTCGTATGTTTCAAATTTTTGTGGAGGATGTTTGAGAACAAGACACTGAATATCTAATTGAGACAAGTGACCTTGACGCATTAATTCGTCAGTTTTAGTAACTTTGTATGATGGTCCAAAGAGGCCCTCTAATACCCACTTATGAGTTTGTGTGCCATCAAGAGTTCCAGTAAATCCGAATCTATATTTTGCATGGTGCAATTTTGTCATTATAGATATAAGTGACTTACTCTTAAACAAGTGAGCTTCATCACCAATTACAACATTGTACTCTTCAAAAAAAGATCTTTCTAATTTGTAGACAGACTGCCAAGTTGTAATTGTTACTGGAGCATCATTACTCTTTTCTCTGCCAGAATAGATACGGTGACAATATGACTCAGCATCCCAACCATAATCAAGAAAATCCTTATACATCTGCTCTACGAGAGATGTCGTTGGAACAACTAGCAAGATTTTTTGACCTTTGTCAACGTAATATCTTACAAGAGAGTAAATCATCAGAGATTTGCCGCTTGCAGTGGGTGATATCAATAGTTTTCTATTGTGCTTTAGAGCGTCGTGTACTCCCTCAATTTGATACTTCCTTGGTGAGTGAGAACATATAGCCTGCATATAATCTTTAACACCCGCATATGAGATATGATCATTCTCCTCATATGGAGTTCCATAATACTTATTGTCTTCAAATCTGTAAGTGTAATCGTGCCTCTCACAGAAAGAAATAATCTTATCTAATAGTCCAACATAGATCTGTTTAGATCTCATATCATATAAATGAATTTCTCCATTCCAATTTCTGCCCCGATACTGGGGCATGAATTTAGCGTTGGGAACTTCAAATTTAAAATGATCACGCAACTCATACTCGATATGAGGCTCTGCGTTGATTTTTAAAAATACTTCGTTCGATTTTGATATAACAACATTTGCAGTCGTGTCAATCATAACGTAGATATTCATCTACGATTATTTATTTACCCTAGTCCAGAGTTGAATCTCATAAATTCAATTGCATTCTTAATCTGATACGTGCGGTTTTGAACCACCTTCAAAATGCTTTCCAGATAGACTAGCATCGTATCATAGTAATCAATTTTGAGATTTGCATTTGAAAGTTTTTCGTCTGCATCAAGATACTTTGTCATCGTATCTTTATCTCTGATTTTTTTAGGAAAAGGTTTTTCAATATAAACGTCAGGATCAGCCTTACCACTAAAGTACTCGTATCTTTCGTGGCGAATATTTTTTCTTTGTTGTTCTGCTTTCTTTCTTAAAAGAAAAATGGTATTATATAATTCAAAATATTTTGCATGAAGAGATGCAATATTTAAAGATTCTGTGTGCAAATTGTCTGGATCTATTTTTGAATCTTTTTCCCACATCTCTTGAATTGAATCAAGATCAATGCTCATAATTTTTTGTTCTCTAAGTCAGTCAATGTGTAACTAGTATACTTGAAACTTACGTCTGCTGTAAAGTACTGGATATCCGTATCTGTAGCATCAAATGTTAAAGTTGTCAATGAATATGGAAATAAGTCTTTAAAATTTACATTAAATTTTGGAACCAAATTACTGCTCAAAATTTGTAGAGTTCCATCTGAAAAAATATTTCTCTTGTCTTTAGAATATCTTCCTTGGTGATCAGCCTCTGCCTCAAGATCTCTAAACTCTTGATTCTCCTCAGGGAATCCTAAACCTCTCATCCAGTTCTGGATCTCCATAAAGTTTTCAAGATTTTCATCAACCAGGAAAGTTAGATTTAAATCACCGAAATCAATCTTATCACCGGGTGTTGGAATGTCTCTTAAAAAGTTTGGCTGTATGGCGACTCCAAGACTTAAATCTGGAATATTTGCAGATTGACAGAAAAAAGCAACCTTAGGACTTCTTCTCATAGAAAATTTAAATCCTACAGGTGCAAGAAAATTTCTATTTTCTATCTGACCATATGGGTTTGCTTTTGACATTATTCAAATTCCTCAAAGTTTTTCATTCGCCGCCGCCCCCATTACCACCATTGCCGCCACCGTTACCACCGTTAGAGCCATTGCCCCCATTACCATTTCCATTACCATTCCCAGAGTGCCCATTCGTGTTAGCACTTCCGTTACCGTTTCCGTTCCCATTGCCATTTTTTGAACCGCCACCAAACCGGGGATATCCATAAGATCTTACTTTACCATATGATTTTTTTGGTTGGCACGATTTTGATTTACTATCATAGTAATATCCTTTGGGACACTTATTCGCTTCACTAATAAATGAGTTCAGGGATTTCATCTTTTTACAATCATTTCAAACCACTCTTCACTCATGCCAGTGATGATGTGATCAGCGGACTCTTTGTCTTGGGCGTAACCCTCTTGAATTAAATGTCCAACAACTAAATTATATCTTTCCAGAATTTCTCTGGTTTCTCTAGGTGTTTGTTTCATTTTAGATACTTTATCCGTATTGTTATTTAGCATTAAAAAAGGGGGTGTAACCCCCATGTGCCGATTATCTTTTTTTGTTTTTAAAGTAATCACTCTCACACCTAAAGTAGATTCGTGTTTGGATGAATTTGGGATCTATGTATTTGGTTGGATTTGGCATGTGTTTGAATTTGTATTTAATTGGATTTGTATGTATTAAAATGTGATCGTATTTGTGAGGCGTCATAAAAACTAATAAGGCATCCTTATTTATAACATTGCATAAAAAAAGACCCCCTTGCGGGGGTCTGCACTTCCTTCACACGGAAGGAAATTATATCACATGAGGTTCTTAACAGCAACACGTCTGTAGTAACGGTTCTGGTTGATGTGCAGGGCACCTTGACCTTGATTGGTTCCTTCTGCAAATGGGTTGGCAACGATCCCGTAACGGGTCTTGAAGCCAATTTTTGGTTGGAAGGAGTTCTCACCAACGGCGCGAACCATTTGGAGAGGAACATAAGGACAATAGAACAGACCAGCGTCATAAGGGGAAGTACCCTTGTAACCTACGACATAATACTGGTTACCTGGAGTTGCGTTAGCAGAGGTCAGGTTTGCAGCATATGGGTCGATGTAGACGCGGAATTTACCCATAAGGGTTCCGGCGAAGGTGTTACCGGTGTCATCAACGTTAAGGTTTGCGTTGAGTGCAGGGGTGTAATCGAGAACACCAGCCATGGTCAATGCAGACGCTACGTCAGCAGAGCACATGATGATGTTGCCCTTCCCTCTACGAGTCCTTTGTGCGATTGCGTTGGCATCGCGCTCGATTTGGAACAGAAGACCCTTGAACTTCTCAACACTCCAGCGACCGTTGGAGTCGATGTCGAGGTCGAATACACCAGCGGTAGCGGTGTTCTGAACAGCACCTTGCTCAGCAGTCTTGTAGATGGTTCTGATGACTTCGCGGTTGATCTCAGCAAGAATCTCAGTAGAGAGAATGTTTGCGAGTTCCGCTTCAGCATTCAGACCATGGATTGCCTTAAGGTCTTGTGCGAGTTCTAAGGAGTACTCAGCCTTCAGTGCTCTAGACTTCGCAGTAACCGTGACCTTCTCGATGGAGAATGCCATCTGGTTGAAGGCATTGTTACCAGTGCCATCAAGAGATTCTGCGTCGTCAGTACGCATACCCTGACCAACTCTGTAGGCGAGGGAGGATGCGGAACCAACTGGGTTAAGTACAGATGGGTTAGTACCGGACTGTGCGGTAGTACCCATACCAGCGATAGGATCGGTCATTCCGTCTTCGCCGTTAGACGCCTTATCGCGTCCGGAGAATGCGGAATCTACTTCATCGTAGAATGCCTCGGTGCCAGACTGTGAAGTGTAGCGTGAGCGCATTGCGAAGATGAGTCCAGTAGGACCGGTCATTGGCTGAACGCCTGCCAGGTCATATGCGACCAGGTTAGGCATTGCGCGTCTGATCAGGGAGATCAGAACTGGATCGAAACCAGCGGTTGGGCCGGTTGCGGTTGCGCTAGCAGAGAAACCAGCATTAGCACCAGTCTGGGTGTTAACGTTAGGTTGCTCAGTCAGGAAGGATCCTGAATCGGAGAAAGCATTTTGCTCTCTCAAAAACTTTTCTTGGTTTTCAAGCAGGGTGGCGGTGACGGCTCTCTTATGGGAATCTTCGATTGAACCAAGACCCTCATAGTTGAGGAGAGGTGCCCACTTTTCCTGCAATTGCTCTGAATTGAACATTGCGGTTTTACCTAATTTAAATGTTTACGTTTGATTTAATATTAAAATCAGTTATTTGCTAAATGATGAAAGAGTTTTCAGGTATGCAGCCATCGAGCCGTTAACGGTTTCGGGTGAACTGTCAACACCTTCGGAAAGGTTCTCTTTCTTAGCTGATGGAGAAACTCCTTTTGAAGGGAAATAAGATTCCTTCAATGTCTCCAACTTCTCACGATATTGATTTTCACTTTCAAACTCCACACTTTCGGCAAGTGAGGCGAGCTTCTCTTTCTGAGTCTTTGCAAGACCTTCAGAGACTTGATCTACGATTCCATCAGCAACCGACTCTGCGAGACGCTTGTTAAGGGAAACATTTTTCTCAATTTGCTCGTTGAGTTTTGTTTCCATGTCATCTAGTTTTTCTACCATGCTCTCAAGTACATCATACTTCTCTTCAGGGATAGTTACATAATGTTCTTCAAAAAGACTCTTCATTCCAGTGAGGAACGATTCTGTCATCTCAGCCTTAAGACCTGCTTCAACTGCAAGTTGGTTTTCGGTGTACCACTCTTCGGCAACGTACTCAAGGTAAGAATCGACACGCTCATTTAATTCCTTCTTAATGTCCTCAACTTCTTCAGCGAGAACTTCGGAATAGCGTGCTTCAAGGGCTTCTTTGACTTCAGCAACCTTTGCAGTAATTGCTGTTTCAAAGATAGTGCGTGCTTTCTCCTGGAACTCTTCGGAGAGTTCTTCGCCTTGGAGAAGAGCATTAACATCTTCTTCGATGTCATACTCAGCGACGACTTCTTCTTCGACTGCTTCTTCTTCAGTAGTCTCTTCTTCAGCAACTACTTCTTCTTCTGCAGTCTCTTCTTCGGCAACCACCTCATCGGTGACTTCCTGATCTTCTTCGACAACGGATTCGGTATCGAGTTCTTCTTCCTCTTTCATACCTTTTCCTGCTTCGGCAGCTGCAGCGCCTTTATTTACTACGTCCTTGACTTGCTTTAAAGATCCACCTGGGGTCTTTAACTTTGCAGAGTCATCATCAGGCTTATAGTTATCGGGGGTAGGACCACCGAGATCTTCATAAGAACCTGCTACTGACGTATCCATAGCGTCCGCTGCTCCCGCTTTAGCATTTACAGCGGTCTTGGATTGCTTTGTGCCTACTTCCATTTCTTGTAAATCTCCACGAGACATTTGAACTCTCCGAACCTTGTACGAATTTAATCTATATTTATTTATAATTTAATAAATTACAATGAATTTATAAAATCATTGAATAAGCTTAACTTATGTTCTTCTAAACGTCTTTGATCAACCAAAGCGTTTATCTTTCTTTGAGTGTTTTCCGCGAGTTTTTCACGAAGGATGCCACCATCCCAGATCCACTCTTTACCTTCCATGATGCCCTGAACAAAAGCATCAGGTGCAGACGGATCTGCAACAATATCAGCAGCTGTCGCTAACATGAAATCTTCACCGACTTCCATAACTCCCTCTTTGTTCTGGGAGATTGAACCAATACCACGAGAGGAAACACCGAGAGTAACACCTTCTTTTAAAAGTGACTCTGCAATCTTACCCATTGGGGTAGAAAGAATTTGTGCTTTTCCAATAAAATTATTACCCTCTTGACGAAGAGAAGTAATCTTATGTGAAACTCTATCGAGATTAACAGTAGGACCATCGGGGTGACCCAATTCCCCAAGGGCACGACCTTTAGAAATATAACTCTCAGTATATCGCGCAACTTCTTTCTGCATCGTTGGAAGACGATACATTCTTTGGTTACGATTTACCTTTTCAGTTTGCAGGAAAGGACCCTCAATATAGAGTTTCTTTGCTGCACCCTTACCTTCGGTGATAACCTTTACTGATTCAATTTCTTCTCTAATGAGTTTCATTTGCCTTATGTGTTTTGAATTTGTTGGAAATAAAGTGCTCCGCCGCCACCTGCATCAGCCTTACCTTGAAGAACTGAAATTCTCTGAGATGCAAATACAGCTGCTCCAGAATTTGCAGCAAATGCAGTACTGATACCAGCAGTGTTGGCTTCAACCGTTACTGACGATTGGAAGTTTCCACTAATATCAGCGGTTGTATTTACAGCAGTGACTTGCGTATTAGAGATAATAGTATTAAAGTTGGAGTCATTTGCATCAACCATGGTAATTCTGTCACCAACACCGAAAGGCATTTGAGTTCCTTCGGGTGCAGTAATAACAGTGGTTGTCCCTTTTGTAACGCTAGCAACTACTTGAGATGCTTTGGTCATTGCAATGGTTTCGGGTTCGCTTGCAGAAACATAAAAATCGGCATCTGTTGCTACTGGATCAGTTCCAATTGCAACGTGACAACCCTTACCTTTTGCAACAACGCGAAGCGCATTAGTCTGCACTCTAAAAGCAGAGGATGTTGTTGCGGTTCCAGCGATATTAACAGAAGCTCCTGCTCCTACTGGTCTTAAAGTCATTGATATACTCGGGTCATTTATTTTTATTTATAATTACTCTTCCGAGTCAACTTCGACTTCGGTATCATCAGCATCAAACATCGAAGCTGCTACCTGTGGTCTCTGGTTTTCAACCTTCCCGGCAGCCTTCGTATAAAGAACTTCTTTAATTTTATCGCTGATCCCTGCTGGCGATTCGTCAGCAACAATCAAATCCATTAAATCATCCATGAAAATATGTTATAAGAGTAACGTCAGATAGTATTTATAAACTATCAATTTCCTCCGTGGAAATCGTGCTCCATAATCATTGCATAAGTTTTATATTTTAATGACATCAAATATTCTTGCTCCTCTGCAGGTCGGGCAGGAGAACCTGGCCAAGTTTCAACTGAATAGCAAATATGATCGTAAAACATGCGAAGTTCATCGATTCCCATGTTTAATTGAACATACCAATCAGTGCTCCAACGTTCGTGATCGTGATCTTCAAACTCGTATTCGTCATACATCAGAGTTTACCACTGACAAACGAATCACCGATGACTCTAACAGAACCTTCGGGCCATCCCTCTTGTTCACACTTTAGATGCCAACGTGTCATGTCAATAACGTTATCTTTGTCGAGACCAGTCAACATTTTGCGGCCTTCCTTTGTTTCAGAAGTCCACGTTCCTGTTCTGGTTTCAAATACTTGAAAACAGTCATCGATCCAGTCGATCTCTGCGATCTCTGGATGCACATTAGTAGTTTCAGTCAAACTAAATTTCCCCTCCTTTTGGTAATTCTGGTGCTTCGGTTGGTGAACCATCAATCTCAGGTTCCATTTGCGGCTTTCCTAAATCATTACCTGCTTCAGACTCCGGTGCAAAAGGCAATCCAGTTGACGGATCAATGGTTGCAGGATCAGGGATTGTGCCGTCCTTAATTTCTTTTTTAATAAGTCTGTCTTGCTCAAGAATTTCTTCATCTGTTTGACGCAAGATCTTACGACGAACATAATCTTGAGAAAAATATTTTCCGATATAAGGTTCTGCTGCTTGGAGACTACCAAGCCTCTCATTTAACAATTCAGATTCCTTAAGTTCAGAAAAATGATTGTCATACAAGAAATCATACTGAATGTGCTCACTCATTGACTCCCAATCTTCAGGAGTAATAATATTTTTCAGAATAAGTTGGGTCTTCAGCATGTCATTAAACATGTTAGAGAATCTCTTTCTCAAACGACCCACAAACTTAGTGAATTTAAGTTCGTCTCTCAGGATTTCAGAAGATCTTCCCAAGTTAAACCCACCTTCACCATCCATTCTCGATGGAGGGACGTTAAGTGAACGATAGAGTTTCTTTTTAAAATACTCAATATCAGTGATTTCGCCCAGGTTCTGTCCTCCGGGGAGAGTAGAGATTTCTGTTCCTCTTCCACCTTCACGTCTTGGAAGCCAGAAGTCCTCAAGCATTGCCATGTACTTTTTGTCATCACGAATTTCTCCAGTGTTTGCATCGTATACAAGTTTGTTGCGATAACGCATCATCACATCACGCAGATATTGTTCTGCTTTGACTTTTGGAAGATTGCCCACGTCAATGTAAAAAATTCTACGCTCAGGAGCACGGGACAATCTGTAGATGACCAGTGAATCCTCAATCATTCTAAGTTGGTTGATGGATTTAATGGCCTTATGAAGATACGAAAGAACTGTCCCTTTGTTACGATCTACGAGACCTGATGTACAATACGTGATTGCATCCTTTGCAATCTTAATTCCCTGATCAGAACCTTGAGATGCAATGGTAGAAGTTGGATACGAAAGTTTTGGATTATACATGTAATACTCGTCAATCTCTGGGAACGAGTATGCCATTGGATCTTCTTCCAATCTAAAGACAGTAGGTCTCTCTTTATTTGGATCTCTTTTCTTTTGAACTCTGATATGACGCATCTTCATTGCATCAATATATCTAAGTTCTTTAATGCCTTCTTCAGGTTTTTTGAAGTCGATTACTTTATGATAGTAAATACGACCATCAATATACCAGTTTCTATAGATCTCGTGAGCCTTTTTATCAAAATCCAATAAATCTAAGATGTGCTTAAACTCAGCGCGAATATTGTTTTTTATACCATCACTAGCATTTAAATTATCAAGATCAATCTCAATGGGACTATCGTTTGAATCTGAAACAATAGCTTCATTGACAATATCTTCAATGGCACTATCCGTTTCTGGATGAAGTGCCATTTCACGATATCTTTTAATTAAATCAGTTTCGGTTTTATATACACCCTCAATATCCAGATGCGTACCAAAAAAACCACTACTCATGTAGTGCGATACCCCGTCCTCATTGTTGGGAGCGACGGGGGAAACCGCAGTCTTTGATAGTGGTTCATTGTCCTCTATTGAGAACCCAAATAATTTGGACATGATTAACGGTTAACTTTTAGTTATTTATCAACCGTTAGGACCGCCAGCCTTGGAAAGAGTGAATGACTGTACCTGGAAGGTAACAGTAAACTCTTCAATAGTGTCACTGCTATCATATGAAAGATCAATCTGAGAAACTTCCGTTGGGAAGATATCGATGAATTCATACTCAGCAAGAACTACATTGGAGTCACCCGCATTATTTCTGCTGCTTGCAACAGAACCTCTACCAAGTTGGAATACAGTCGCATTGGTCATGTATGCCTCAGGAAGAGTTGCTCCTAAGTTGTTATCCAACTTAGCAATCTGATCCATCCAGGCTTCCATCGCTGTTCTGAGAGCAAAACCTTCATCATTGATGACGGTAATGGTCCAGGTGTCGATGGTTCTGTCTCCAGCAACTTTAAAAATACGACCTCTAAAAGGAACATCGATATTAGCGATGTTTGAGGCAGGCAGGTTTGCTGCCTTACACATAAATCTAAAGTTTTCTGCATCCCAAGCAATACCTGCTGGGAGAGTCGTTAATTCTACCTCAAATAGATTGGGGCGTGCGCCGCCCCCAATGAGTGCAGATTTAAATTGAGAAATTGACTTGTTTTCTCTAGATGTTGCCATTTTTGTATCCTCCTAGTGTTATTTAGATTAATCTAGATCAAACTCTACCTGCAACCTCTTCAAAGCTCACGCCTGTGCGTGTGGCAACGAAGGATAAGGTTACGAAGTTGATTGATTTCGCAGGCTTCAGGAAGATGTCTGCTCTAAACTCATTATTATCAATAAC
>CETK01021038.1_pt1 | contig 14057 bp, 20 predicted proteins | sample 361431 | NCBI WGS metagenome assembly CETK01 (sample SAMEA2622452, study PRJEB7988) | marine metagenome | biome: marine biome (ENVO:00000447); feature: surface water layer (ENVO:00002042); material: "saline water (ENVO:00002010), including plankton (ENVO:xxxxxxxx)" | depth 5 m | reverse complement strand
CAACCACCAGGCGGGGTATATGATACTTACGCAGGTGGTACAGTAGCAAATGATGAGTGGAACTATGCTTCATTTATTAAATATCGTGGTGGTATTCAATATTTTAGTGCGTTAAATACTGGTGGGGATAATCGTCAGGGTGACAGACGAGAAGGAAACTTTAGAGTTTCTCATGTATATCCTTACAACTGGGAGCAACCTGGTGGTTGGGAGCATATTAGATTATATGATAACAATTATAAAGTATTTGATTATCACTCAAATCCATCTGGCAACCAGACATCTCGTTATAGTAATAATAGAGTTCTGTGGGGTTATACTGGTAATACCTCTCAGGGTATCTATGGTGCAGGTCCTGCAAGTGGTCAAGGTCATCCAGGTTATTTCTTTGTAAGATGAGTCAAATTAGAGTAGAAAAATTAATCGCAAACTCGGATCATAATTTTGAGATCCGTATGAGTGACTCTGCTCATTTATTAATAAGAGGTGGTTATGCTGCTGATCCTGATTCTGGATTAATACTACCAGTTGGAACTACTGCAGAAAGACCTTCATCACCTGATGCAGGACAGATAAGATTCAATACTACAGAAGGAACTGTAGAGGGTTATAATGGAACTTCATGGGTGAATTTGATGAGTACGCCATCAGGTGCTACAAGCACTACAACCACTGATGTACCTCGTAAAGGTTTAGTCATGTGGTTAGATGCTAATAATGAAAGATCATTAAAACCTCAATCAAGTGACCAAGATGCAAACTACTGGTATGATGTAAGTGGAAATAACTTTCATACTGCTATACCTTCAGATAGATATGCTCAAGAGTCTATTAATGGACAGGTAGTCAAATATATGGATTTCTCTGTAAATGGTGCAGGTTGTGCTAAATTAGTTTCACAGGGCAATTATACAGATACACCTTATTATCCTCATTTATCTGTTATCTTTTTCTTAAAATGGAGAACTACTAACGATCAATGGAGAACACCATTAAGATCTCGTTCTAGTGACCACCAGATTATTGTAGAATCTGGTACAAGAAATCTTGGTATGTACAATAATGATAGTAATGGTTTTAATGATAGTGGATATAATATTGACCAGTTCCCTGACTGGGATAGTAAATTTAATATGTACACATGGAGATTCTCTTCATATGAGTCTGGACAATACTCTCCTAACTATCAATGCTTCTTAAAAAATGAAGCAAATGCTCGTGCTACTATCAATAGTAGTAATAGTAGATTTGATAGAGGATTCCACCACATAGGTGCATGGGGTGATAGTAGTAGAAACCCTCATAGTTCATCACAGAATTGTGGTTCATTCCCTGTCTTTATGGTGTATAATAGACACATTACACAGGCAGAAAGGCAACAAATTTATGATTACTACAAAGATACGTTTGGTATCTGATAAATAATACGAAGGATAAAATACTGAAATGTCTCAATTAAATGTTGATAAAGTTGTATCTCTGAGTGGCGGTGGGGGCACTGCTGAATTTCAGTTGGTTTCTAACGGAAATTTTAATTTTGACTCTGGTACATTTTACATAGATTCTGGTGGTAATAAAGTTGGGGTAGGAACTTCCTCACCAAGAGTATCACTCGATATTGCAACAACTGATGGTATGATAGTTCCTGTAGGAACAACTGTACAAAGACCAGGAACTGCAGTAGAGGGTATGTTCCGCTATAATAGTACAGAACGAACCTTTGAAGGATATGCACATAATTCTACTACAAATGTCACAGAGTGGGGACCTATAGCAGGTGCAGGTGCAATACCCGCACAAAGCACAAGTAGATATAGTGATGATTATTCAGTCAACGCTTCACTTAAATCTGATGGTACTAACGCATACTGGTCTTTAGATGGTACGGATACAGACTGGTCAATGGCAAGAATTTATACGCATGGATATGTAGGAGGAGGATATAGATCTGGGTCACCTTGGAGAAACGTTAATAGAACAGTTCATGCTACCGATACATCAACAAACTTAGGAGATACATTAGATAGATCTGGTGCATATATGTCTGGATCGTGGAGCGATAGAAAACATTTCTATCACTCAATGGAAAATACCTATAGAGGATCATCAACATATACCTCTGGTTTCAGTATGACAAATGAAGCAGGAATAACTCATCAGTCTGCATGGGATATGACAGTAAACAGAGGTTCTATGGGTTCATTCCAAGATCATCAACACGCAGGAGGATACTCTTACTTACATGGTGGTGGTAATGCAAGAACTGACGTATTCAATCTTAATACTGAGGTTATGAGAACTTCTGGGTTCCCACCTAATCAGAATGATGGTGGTGATGACCCAACATGGGGAGGACATGGTAGACTCATGGGATGGTGGAAGCGAGCAGGTCAGAGATCAGGATTTAGATGGGCAAACGAGTCATGGACATCATGGGAACATGGTCCTGGTGGTGATGGATGGAAGAAAATACTTCCTTCTATGATCGGACATATGTATGTTGGAACTGGTAATAACAATCAAAATGGTAATCAGAAGTGTGATGATACCACAGGCATACAGGTTAGAGGTTTAAACTTCGGTAATATGGGTGAAGAAAACTTTGAAATGGGTATGAGAAAGGGATACTGTTTAGGAAACTACAATGGTGCTCAGAATAATAATACCTTCAAGGTGAACTATGCAACAGATTCATACAATAATCTTGGTGGATCATCACCCCCATCTGGTCACGATGGTATGAGTTCAGCACACTGTTCGTCATCAAGTGCAATCTCTGGTACTGAAACAGATGGTACTGTAAGATACAATTATGGTACAACTATTCCTAATTACTAATGGCAACGAAACCTAACATAATCGTCATAGACGAAGAGAAATACCCTCATATCGCAACTGTAGGAACAAAACTTGGTGAAAACCTTGCTTTAGAATACTATTCTTTAGAGGATGCTCAATTCCAATATATACCACCTCATGTTCATTATCTAAGATTTGACTATGATACAGCAAATTTTGGTATGAAAAACTGGGGAGAGGTTAGATCTATGCGATCAGAGTATGGTGAGAGTGATGCGGGTACAACTTTAAAAGAAAAAGTACAAGTAGATTCTAGTATTGGTGTTAAGTATGTTAAACCTTTTATGACAGGAGTGATAACATTAAAGATACAAGAAATATTTGAAGAAAGATACTCAATATTATATGACTCATGGGGATTTTTAGAAAGAGAAACATGGACAGATCAATTATGTGAGGCAACCGCATACATCGCTGATAATTCCACTGAGACAAAACTGATACATAGATTAGCAGAGGTTAGAGGATTGACAACCGCAGAATTTGCTGCTATAGTTGTTGAAAAGCAAGCATCATGGAAAACAAAAGTCTATGATCTCGCAGTTCAAGAACAAACATTGATAACCAAATTAAAATCTTGTGCTAATGTAGCAGAGATTAATGTATTCTTAGAAGATTACTTTGGTATAGCAATGACATCACAACAATGTTTAGATTACGGAAGGTGCACACAGGATGAAGAAACAGGACTCATCTCCAGAAAATCAGAGATTAAGTACGGAATCCAGTTCTAAGGGACATAGAAAACCAAAGGTTTCTATTCCATTTGAAAAAACATTATCAGATATGAGAGATCTCAAGGAAGGTTGGGACTTGAGTGAATTTGATAAAGAATTAATTGATTGGACAGACGCACAGTTTTTCGGACAGACGGAATATCAAAACAAATACTTTGTAGTAAACTCACAAGTCACACCTTGGCGACAAATGAGGCAGTCGGTCATGGAGATACAGACTCGTCTTAATGCTATACAGAAAGTGACTATACAATATAAACGTACATTAAATGATATTGAACGTACGAAGTCAGAAATGGAGGAGGAAGAAAATAAATTTTATAAAAAAGATAAAGAGTATGAGTTAGAACTTCTCTATATTGACCTACAGGTGTGGGATAATAAAATGCGTCAATCAAAAGACGAGATAGATGGTTTACTTAGAATCATTAAAGAGAAGTTAGGAAAGAGACCTGATGAAGAGTATGACTTTGAGGAACTCAAAGAAACTGTATTGAATAAGGAGATTGAAGAGAGAGAAGAGCATAAGTATTGGATTGCTAGGATGGCAAAACAATCTGCTCTTGATTTATTGACAACTGGTAGACTACAGGCAGGTAATCTAGATAGTATGTTAATGATGTCACCCGAAGATCAAGCAGCAGTGACTGATCTTGCATTAACATATTCTACTGCTATGAACATCAACATAGGTAAGATCAAAGCAGCAGCAGAGAAAAAGGTCGAACACCTCATGGATAGTGAAACACCTCAAATGTTTGATACTACAGGAGTCCTAACTGATTATGCTCACAACAATGTCACAGGAAGATCTATTCTCCCTTCCGATAAACCCGAAGATAAGTCCTGAGTATACTGAAGAGGAACTAATACCTTTTCTCATCAAACATAAGCATTTAATATACGATCTATATTTTACTACGAGGATGCCACCATTCACGCAAGATGCAATGGGGGATGTTTTTCGTGGTGTGAGTGATGCACAGGCAGCAGTAAAGAACGCATTTTATATTTCTCAAAGAACAGGACTACCATTATCAGCAACATTTAATAATATATGGGTGAGACCAGATCAAAAAAATCTGGAAACATTCATTGAAAATTTTAAATTTTTGTATAATAATGGTGTGAGGATTGCGACTATACCTCACACATCATGGGTGATGACAGGTCAAATACAAAGAGCATTTCCAAAATTAAAAATTAAAAATACTATACTCAGGGAGGTGACTAAACCTAATGAGATAGTATCACTTGCTAGTGCAGGTTTTTATTATATAAATCTTGATCGTGATGTAATGCGAGATAGACCATTACTTGATAGAATTTTAGAAGCAAAACAATATTGTGCAGAAAAAGGTAATCCAGTTAAACTATCATTGCTTGTAAATGAGCATTGTTGGGGTGGTTGCCCTATTATGCCAGAGCATTATCAATATAATAGTACAAGAAAAGATACAGATCCTCAGTATTTCAATAGTGATATTAGTAGGGTATCTTGTGCACGTTGGGATGTTTACGACCCTGCATACACATTAAAAGAAGCAAATCTACCGCCTTGGAGAGAAGATTGGGAAGAGTTTTTAGATGTAATAGATGTATTCAAATTACATGGAAGAGAGTCAGCGATTCGTTTTAAAGAATCATTAGATTTGATACAACGTTGGGATGATCGTGTTGATATTATGTACCCTGAGTATAAAATGTATATGAAGGATATAAAGATCAAAGACGCACCTATAAATATATGGCGAAACAAAATTAAAAGTTGCAGATTTGACTGTTGGAGTTGCAACTATTGCGAATCCGTGGTAGAATTTGCATTGAAGAAGGAAGAACGTACTATGAACCCTTATGTAGATAGAGTAATTCGTGCTATTGATGCAGCAGTAGATAATAATTCTCGATTTAATCCAGAAGGATATGATGTTGTAGGTTTATCATCAAATAAAGTTAGACATCTATTGAATAATCTATGCTCAGAGCGTGGCACAGTATATGCTGACGTAGGTTGTTATATGGGTAGTACATTATTTGCAGCATTGTATAAGAATAGTGCTGTCAACGCATATGCTATAGATGATTATAGTGATGGTGCTATCAAACCTAAGAGAAAAGATTTAGCAAAGAAATTTGAAGTAGAGAATCCCATAGATGAAATGGTTAAATATGCAGATAAGTGGATGAATCTTGACTGCTCTGTTGGATTTGCTGTAAAACCTATACTACAGTGGTTGCCTAATAAAGAATACAGACCTGACGTTATATTTTATGATGGTGAAGTCGGTGATAATATGAATAAAAACTTAGAACATTTACATGAACAAGCGAAGGATACATATATTTTAGTCATAGATGATGCTAACTTTAATGGTGTAGTAGATAATGCTAAGAAGTTTCAAGAAAATAAAACTGTATTATATGAGAAAACTCTTAGAACAGAAATTGCAGAGGATGATAAGAGTTGGTGGAACGGACTACATATATTGGTAATTGAAAAATGATTGATATAAAAGATAATTTTCTCAACTTAAGAGAATTTGAACAAGTACATGCTTCACTAATGGGGTGGGATTTTCCTTGGTACACATCTAAAATTGTAAATGATAATGAACATAATACTAACTTTAATATGCAGTTCACTCATTTATTTTACGAGAGGTATTCTCCTGTAGATGATACAATAAACATACTACATCCTGTATTAAAAATCATACAACCAATTTCTATTTTTAAAATCAAAGCAAATATGATGCCTTGTCAAGGAAAAATAATAGAGCATGGTTTTCATCATGATGTGACTGACACAGGTTTTCATCCAATTAGAGATCATATGAAAACATCAATCCTTTACATGAACACGTGTGATGGATATACTAAGTTTGAAGATGGTACAAAAGTAGAATCAGTTGCAAATAGATTTGTGACGTTTCCTAATCATCTAGAACACACAGGAACAACAACATCTGACTCAGATTATCGTTTAGTTATCAATTTTAATTATGCTTGACATTTTACAATCAATCGCAAAGAAAGAACTCTACATGGGGTATATTTTTGGTATTATGATTCTCGGAGGATATATCAGAGAGTATCATGTACTTGATGATGTTTACTCACTTGCAAAGAGATATATTAAAGACAATAGGGTGATGATAATTATCACCTCGATATTTGGTGGAGTGCTACCGATACCAGGTAGAGTAGCATTATCAGCACCATTACTAGATGCCATAGCACCACCTGATAAGAGAAAGAGATCAAACTTTGGAATCATTGATTATCTATCAACACATCATTACTATTGGTGGAGTCCTCTAGAAAAGACTATCATATTACCTATGGCAGCGTTAGGTATAACTTACGGACAAATGCTATCTTATACATTCATACCCTTATGTATTTGTCTTGGATATACATGGTGGTATATATTTTCAAAAGTGGATCCTCGATCCGTATTACCAAACATGGATGGAATAAGAGATTTCAACTGGCAAAGAGCATTACGAGGGTGGGCACCATTTATTGCAACAATATGGTTCTTGTTATGTGTAGGTAAGGCAGGGGCAATATTCTTTTTCCCTTGGTTTGGTGTAATGTGTTGCTATTATGCTTATATTTGTAAGGACTGGAACTGGGGTAAGTATCTGAATGGACAATTTGCAATTATATCTACAATAGTTCTTGCTCTTGGTGGTGTCGTAGGATTAATTAAAGCACCTGTTATGGCATATCTAACGTCAGCAACACCCGAAATGATTATACCAGTATCAATCGTGGGAGCAGTTGCAGCATGGATTATGGGTTCATCTGGCAAATATGCAGGAATGACATCAGCACTCGTATTGATATTTGGTCAGCAATATCTCGTATGGTTTTTAGCAACAGAATACTCAGGGTATCTATTATCCCCTGCACATAAGTGTTTGATGATTGGACAGCAATACTTTGGTACACCTATCAGAAAATACTATAAAGTGTTAGGTGGTCTCTGTATTTGTTTAATTAGTTATGCTTTTATTACGACCTTCATAATATAAATAAATCAGAAGATATAATTTATTGGTCAGATGTCACAACTGAATGTAGGAACTGTAAATGCAACTAATGTCAATGCAACAAACGATCTTGATGTAGATGCTAACTTAAAACTACCACAGAAAACAACTGCACAACTACCATCAAGTGCTACAACAGGCACAATGATTCATAATACCACAACTAATAAGGCAATGGTGTATGATGGTAATCAATGGGTTAATACAGATGGAGAAGGAAGGCAATATAAAATTCAATGTTGGGGTGCAGGAGGCGGTGGAGGTCGTGCAGGAGGATGGGGATATGGTGCAGAAGGTGGTGGAGGAGGATATGTAGAAGCAGATGTAAAAGGTTTAGCATCTAATACAACTCTCGTGATTAGAGTAGGAGAGGGTGGATTGGTTAATGGTACAAGAATGTCTTATGGTGGTGGAGGACAAGCAAACAGAGACGGTGGAGATAATAGATATGGTTCAAATGGTGGAGGAGCATCAGCAGTATTCATAGGTTCGGCAGCACACTCAAACGTATTACTCATCGCAGGTGGTGGAGGTGGAGGTGGTTCATCTAGAAACCAAGAGGGAAACTGGGGTGGTGCAGGTGGAGGTGTCACTGGACAAGATGGTTCATCGCCATACGATTATAAGGTACAATATAGAGGTAGAGCAGGTTCAGCACATGAAGGTGGTAGAAACTGTCAAGACGGTAGTTCATACTCAGCAAGAGCATTAGAAGGTGGTACACCAAACTCAAACTGCTATGGTGGTGCAGGTGGAGGAGGATATTATGGTGGAGGTGCAGGTGGATATTCAGAGTCCAACACTATGGCAGGTGGTGGAGGAGGTTCGGGTTATGTCAATCAGGACTATTGTACTAGCATAAGAAATGAAAGAGGAGAAGCAAGGATGCCCGCAGGAGCAGGGGAGAAAGGATATCCTGGTGGAGGAGTATCAGTAGGAGGAAACGCTAACGCAGCAGCAGGAGGACATGGATATATTAGAATTACAGACGCAGCAGGCACAGTCACCAATTACTCATATACAGGAAGTGACAGCACAATAACTGTTCCATAGGGTTGCCAAATAATAATTGATCTGCTATACTAGAACTCAACAGCAGTAATAAAATGCCTGAGTTTCAATTAGTATGTACAGATGATGATGGAACGATCACAACTAAAGACTTTTCCTCGCCTTACCTATCAGAAACGGTAGATAAGATCGAGGATTTTCTTCATGGAGTTGGTTTTGTATTTGATAGTCTTGACTTAGTTGTAGGTCAAGAAGATCCAAAGGGTAGTATTAATTTAGATACACCAGACGAGAATATTGATAAAAAAATTCAACAAATTCTTGATCCAAATTTTACAACTTGAAAAATAACAACTTTTATGGTAATATATACTTGTAAATGTTGTTCAGTAAATCACGTTTAAAACATGGGAAAGACATTTAGACGCAATGGTTCAGAAAGTTATTCTTTCGGCAAATCCATTCGAGATAAACGTCAAAACAGTTCAAAAACTCGTTCCTATTCTGAGGATTATTCAAGGTATGACAAAAAAACCGACAAAAGACAAAGACATCAAAGATTCCAAGATAATGGAGGATATTGATGATGAATTTGACTTAGAATGTTATGACGATGGTTCATATGAACTAGACTATGACTACACAACACAATACTAATGCCTAGTTCAGATCAAAATTCAATCAAAAACAATGAATCACAGGAGGAGAGATACAACAGAGGTCTTGATCTTTTTATTGAGTCTCTCCTAAAACCTGATACACAATTACGTTCATGTGCACATAATCAAAATTGCTACTCGCAACTCATGGACATTCGTGATACAATAGTATTATACGCTAAAACCTTACGAAAATGAGTATTATTCATAGTGCTATCTTAGATCACAATCAAAAATTAATAGTCAAGGACTCATTAATCATGTATGTGTGTCAACTGCAGAAGCAGTATTTTCGTGATGGTGCAATTCTCTATGAAGAGTATGAAACCAAAATGAAAAACATAGAACATATAGCAGAAAGTCTGCACTTAAAAGATCTTTATAAACATCAATGACACTCTATGAATTAGTTTATGAAGATGGTATGACCCACTCATCATACAACTATCAACTGATAAGGGAGATATATCAGAAAGATAAACACCTTATCTTACGCATCAACACAAGAGAGAGTACCTACATCAATGACAATCAAAGTGTTCAGTCCTAAATGGTTTTTTCAAGATGGTCTTTCACAAGAAGATCAAAAGAAAACCGAAGAACTTTTTAGAGACTTTTTAAATAATGATAACAATTTCAGACAACCGAGAGGTTGGAATTGTTCTGTAAAAACATCATGGGGACATGATAATAATACATATGATTTATGGCAAAAATGGTTGCCTTGTATAAAACCAACGATGGACAGATTTGTACAACATGTAGGTACAAAAGTTGACGTAGATATTACGATGGCAAATAGTTGGGCAAATAAATATGGGGCAGGGGATTATCAAGAGATACATGACCATAGTGATTCTGATGGTACAAATATCAGTATGGTTTATTTCTATCAACTTGCTGATGAGACTGACTCAGGATTTAGATTTTACAATCAAGAACACTCAACAATTAAATTATTAGGTATAGATAGCGTATTAAATACACCTGACGAGCAATTAACAATACCAAAAATACAAAATGGAGATATACTCATGTTCCCTTCACATTATCAGCATTTAGTTTCTCCCCATAGAGGGACAGGCACACGCATTACATTTAGTGCAAATTTTAAAATCTCACCTGTGCCAGTACAAAAAGAGTCTACTACTAGACCTGGTAAAGATATGGATATACTATAATGAGAAAGTTCTTCAGCATTAAAGGACAAATCCGTCTGTTAAAACATGCCCTTAAAAAAGGCAAGCAAGATCCATTTCTATATGATGAGGAAGAGTTGCACAAATTAAAAGTGTCTCTCCGAAAATTAGAGAAAGAGGTCAATGAAGAGCGATTATCACACAATGGAGGATTTGGTTATGACAAAAAGAAATCATCTTGAGGTAGATTATGACACAAGACAAGAAAAAACTCAAGAGATCGAAGAGGATTGGATCTCTTCTGTACTTGGTAGTCAAGACGATACAATATCTGAGTTAATTCATGGATACTCATAGGATTAGGGTGTACCCAAGGGAAACTGCATCAAGAAAAGCGAAAGATCTGTTTAGGTATCACATGAGGAGAGATCCTAACATGTGGATCACAGAACGATTAGATAAGTGGGCAGTAAGAAATCCCTCTACTGGTATAGAATTTTGGGTACACCCAACTAATGATCCAGACTGGATAGTTAAAAGATAGGCATTAATTCTTGCAACAAATAGACTCATTTACATTAAATTATTATTAAATAGTTGTGTAGAGTGTGGAGGACATCAAGATGTACCCAAATCTACTTGTGATGAGATAGTCAGATACATTTTGGAGATCGCAGTATGCACAATTTAGTTTCAAGTAATCAAATGGTTCAATTCAATCATTTTAATACTAACACCGTATCGAGTGCCGACACTCTAGATGATTTCCAAAATGACTACTTTGACTGTTTAATTGAATGTTCGATGAATGTACACTCAACGGAATGTCGAAGAATGTGTAGAGATATGTTCAGATAATTAATTGACCCCTAGACAGGGGTCTTTTTTATGGTATAATGATATTAATATAACTTAATCATGAAAATCAGACCAGAATTATTCTCCTTTGATATACCAAATCTAAGATCACAGAGACAAAAATCCAACATAAGAACAGTTGCAAATTTTTTACATGAGGGAATCCTAGAAAGAAAAACTATTGTAAAATATATTAATGAAACTCAATTAGAGAGACAGTTAGATATTCATGGGTGTGGGGAGAGAGACTACTTCATGAACGGTCAAGGTAATAGTTTTATTGCGATGGAAATGGCAACAGTTATTGCTAAGAACTCATCAAAACAGAGTGGTGCAGATGAAACTTATACACTTAATGGTATAGATCAAATTGTAAAACACTATGGAATTAGAGTAGAGGGATTACCAAATCATTTTTTAAGACCCGCTATGGACGGTAAAACATATCCTAAAGCATTATACAAAAAGAAGTTTGGTAATAAACTCAATGATATAAAAACTATTGATTTTGAAGTTAAGAAAGATGGTAAATTAATTGGGTGGGGAAGTCATAAGTATTGTTTAGGACATAATGGTACAGCAGGTGGACATCAAGGAAATGTATTTCAAGAAGAAAAAAGATGGTTAGAGTGGGGAAGAGATATATCAGAAAGAAAAGATTTAATTTATATTGCTTTAGTTGACACAGACATAAAAAAGGAGTATAATGCACTGAAGGAAGAGTTTGATGATCCACAAGGAAATCTTTGGGTTGTAAATCATATACAATTACAAGAAAGATTAATCTATGCAGACTAAACAATTACTGGGACAATATTATACAACTACTGATCCCTTTAATAATTCTGATGCTTTCAAATCATGGTATAGTTTAGTGCCTAAAGATGAACCAGTATTAGAACCATTCGCAGGTGCAGGCAATTTATTTGAATTTATAGATACGACATGGGACGGTTATGATATAGACCCACAACATTTTAATGTAGCAATAAGAGATACAATAAAAGATTTTCCAAAAGGTTATCAAGTATGTATTACTAATCCACCTTACTTAGCAAAGACAGTTATATCAAGAAAAAAACTTAGAGTAAGTATAAGACATGAAGATCTATATCTTGACTGTTTACAATTAATGTTAGATAATTGTGATTATGTTGCATCAATTATTCCATCAACATTTTACAATCAAAATTTATTTAAGGATAGATTATTTGCATGGGATAAATTTGATATGAAATTATTTTCCGATACTGATAATCCTGCAGGAGTAGCATATTTTGTACCTAATCAAGTGCAAACTAAATTATATGTTAATGGTCAATCTCTTGATGTAGATGATACTTTCATTCCTAAATCATCTAATTTTCCTGTAGTATTCAATCCACCTGATTTTAGTGAATACATTATTAATGGTATTGACATGGTGGACAGAGATAATATTCATTTGCGAAGGATAGAGGATAAGGATAGGCAAAGTCTCGTAGGTAGTAATGGTAAATGTAAAGGAACTAATAGAAATATATTTCCTATTGAATGTTCTTATCTCAGAGATAAACATATATCATTATTCAATGAAGCAATCGAAGAGTATAGGCAACAATCAAATGATTTTTATATGACAAGTTTTAAATCATTACAAAAGAGTGGTAAGTATCGTAAGAGAGTATCATTCAAAGAAGTTAGATGGTTATTGGAGAAGGTAATAACATGAGAAATACTATATTATATGGAGACTGTAGAGAAACTCTTAAACAATTTGATGAACAGGCAAGAACTTGTATAACTTCTCCACCATACTACGGTTTAAGGAACTATGGTAATGAAGAGAATCAAATAGGACAAGAGAATACACCAGAAGAGTTTATAGATCAACTGGTAAATGTATTCAAAGAGGTTAGGAATGTATTAACTGATGATGGAACTCTATGGGTCAACTTAGGGGATAGTTATTATAATTATAGACCTGGAAAAGGTCAAGCATATCCTAAACAATCAGTATCTAAAACTAATCAAGATCTACCAACAAAATGTAATAAACGTGGTAATAAATTACAAGGACTTAAGGAAAAGGATTTGATTGGTATTCCGTGGTTGTTCGCATTTGCAATGAGAGCAGACGGTTGGTATCTCAGACAGGATATTATCTGGCATAAACCAAATCCGATGCCAGAATCAGTAAAGGATAGATGCACCAAATCACATGAGTATATCTTTTTACTCACTAAAAACAAGAAGTATTTTTATGACAATGAAGCAATCAAAGAACCAGTCAAGCAAGACTGGGGAACACGCAACCGAACTAAAGGCAAGTATCATAATTCTGGTACTGGGTTATCTCCTCATACTGGTCTTACCAAGTCTTATGAACGGAAAAATAAACGTGATGTTTGGTCAATAACAAATAAACCATATAAAGGAAGTCATTTTGCAGTATTCCCACCTGACTTAATCACACCTTGTATATTAGCAGGGAGTGAGAAAGGGGATATAGTACTTGACCCATTCATGGGATCAGGAACTACAGCGATGGTTGCTAAGGAATTAGGTAGAGATTATATTGGGTGTGAGTTGCATGAAGAATATGCTAATTTAATCGGTCAACGTGTGCCAGTTGAAGAAGTTGCACAAGAGTCCCCAAATCCTCTCGAAGGTCTGTTATATTAATAATGTCGAAACAAACCACTGAAGATTAACTCAGTTGGTTGCTATGCCCGAACGTTAAGTCCTATATGGCAG
>CETK01071821.1_pt1 | contig 14067 bp, 10 predicted proteins | sample 361431 | NCBI WGS metagenome assembly CETK01 (sample SAMEA2622452, study PRJEB7988) | marine metagenome | biome: marine biome (ENVO:00000447); feature: surface water layer (ENVO:00002042); material: "saline water (ENVO:00002010), including plankton (ENVO:xxxxxxxx)" | depth 5 m | reverse complement strand
TTGTGATTAGTGAAATGGTGGCTAGTCAAGCCATGTTGGCAGATATTCGCACAGAAATGAAGAAGATCTCTGCTGACTTGCGCAGTGAAGCCCCAGTAGGGCTGCAAATCTCAGGGTGGGATCCGCAAATGATGGCTGATGCCGCGCAGATGGCAGAACAAATTGGGGTCAGTCTAATAGATATCAATATGGGTTGTCCGGCCAAAAAGGTCACAGGCAGAGAATCAGGAGCTGCTTTGATGCGTGAACCGGAGCGTGTAAAACGTATCTGTGATGCTGTTGTCGGAGCTGTATCTTTACCAGTGACTTTAAAGACCCGTCTTGGCTGGGATGATTTTTCCCTGAATGCACCAGAAATTGCGCAAATTGCTGAGCAGGCGGGTGTGCAAATGGTAACTATACATGGGCGCACACGCTCCCAGATGTATAAAGGACGGGCTGATTGGTTAGCTGTCAGAGTTGTTGTTGATTCTGTTCGGATACCTGTTTTCATTAATGGAGATATTACCAGCTATGAAACTGCAAAAACAGCACTAAGCCATTCTGGAGCTGCTGGTGTAATGGTTGGCAGGGCAGCTATGGGCCAGCCCTGGTTGCTGGCGCAAATTTCAGATTACATTTCGGATTTGCCTATTCGTCCTGTTCCTGACATGTTGCAGCGTAATTTGATGATGATAGAGCATCTCACTGATATTACAGATGAAGCAGGTGAAAGAGGATTGCGTTCTGCACGCAAGCATTTTGCTAGCTATTGCGATCATCTTAAGGGATCTGATGAATTGCGGGCTGTTGCCATGCAGACATCATCAGCCTCAGAATTAAAGGACGCAATCTTCAAGTATTTTTCGGAACCATCCAGATTAACAGCGGCCTGAGCCAAACAGGAGCAAGATGCAAGAGATAAGCTCACAAGTGTCAGCTGACGCAGTTAATCAGAACCATATATCCGCAGAACTGCTAAATATGTTGCCGTTTCCTCTTCTTCTGATCGATCATGAAAATCGCTTTGTATGGTTAAATCCAGCAGCAGAGAGCTTTTTTAAAAGCAGTACAGCTTATCTTGCTGGTCATGCAGTTACTGAACTAATACCTTCCGACAGTCCTTTTTTTGCCTTATTGGACCGGGTTAGACAGGCCGATCGTTCTGTTGTTGAAAGGGAAATTGGACTTATAAGTCCGAAGCTAGGTGTGCGGAAGGGAACTATTCAGATGGTGCCTGTACCTATACGCAGTAAAATTGATAATTATGCCCAGGTCTTGGTCTCTATTCAGGAACAATCCATGGCGGAGCAACTGTCAACGCAAAATCAGTTTAAGGGAGCCGCATTGTCCATGGCAAAGATGACAGCTTTACTTGCCCATGAAATTAAAAACCCCCTTGCAGGTATCAAGGGAGCTGCGCAGCTATTGGAATTAGATCTGCCAGCAGAATATCGCGAACTTATTGGTATGATCGTTGACGAAACAGATCGTATTTCCTCATTACTCAGCAGAATTGAAACCATGTCAGCTGATACTCCGTTAAAAATTACAGATGTAAATATTCACGAGGTGCTAGACCATTGTATTCGCATTACAAAAGCGTCTTTTGGTCGTCATCTTCAGATTGTCCGGCGTTATGACCCTTCTTTGCCCAATGTCAGGGCAGACAGGGAGTTGTTAGTGCAATGTTTTCTAAATCTGTTTAAAAATGCTGCAGAAGCAACAAATGATGGTGATGAATTAGTCTTGGGAACTTCTTATTCTATGACTAGATACATATCCAGCTTGCCTGACGGCAAGCGTGTTCATCTACCCCTTCAGATTGAAATTGAAGATACCGGCATAGGCATTCCTGAAGAGCTGTCAGAGCATGTTTTTGAGCCATTCATTTCGACTAAATCTCGCGGATCTGGTCTTGGGTTAGCAATGGTGGCTAGCGTTATCGCTGACCATGGAGGTGCGATTACCCATCAGCGCAGGCATCAAAGAACTTGTTTTAGTATTAATCTTCCTTTTTTGAATGTGACAGACCCTGACAGTGCTTTGCAGAGTAGCTCACGCGCAACAGAAGTTACTTCTTCTTTAGGTGAGATGAGTTGATTAGACGTATTCCGCAAATCCTTGTTGCAGATGATGATCGTACGGTCAGGACTGTGATCTCTCATGCGCTGAGCAAGCAAGGTTACCAGGTTGGTGCAGCGACATCAGTAGCTGGGTTATGGGATATGGCGACAACAGGACGCGGTGACGTCCTTATAACAGATGTCAACTTTCCCGATGGCGATGCGCTTGATTTGTTGCCGCGACTGCAAGCCAAACGTCCTGACCTGGTTATAATCGTGATGAGTGCACAAGCCAATCTTCTGACTGCGATTAAGACGCAACAAAGAGGTGTTTTTGACTACCTGCCAAAACCTTTTGAACTGCGTCAATTGCTGGATGTGATGTCGCGCGCTGTTTCAGATGAGAGAGAAGGGAAATCATCTAACACACCAGCCGCAACACTGCCAGAGCAGATTCCTTCGCCATTATTGGGCAAATCGCCGGCAATGCAGGTTACATTTAAATTACTCAGTCGTATTGCCACCCAGTCTGTGCCTGTATTAATTAAAGCAGAATCTGGTTCCAGAAAACAGACTGTAGCCCAGACCCTACATGAGATGAGCCATTTGTCCTCTGCCAGCTTTGAAACTGCAGACCTGTCCTGTGTTGAGACGGAACGACATGCCGAATTGTTGTTTGGAGCAAGAGGGCTCTTCACACGAACATCAGTTGGCACATTGTTTTTAAATAATATTGAGTATTTGTCTGCTGCAGCCCAGAAGTTTCTTGTTCAATTTCTTGTTACTGGTGCCTCAAACGTCTCTCTGCAGCCAGCTCAGCATGACCATATGCGTCTTGCCTGCGGCACATCAACAGACTTAAAACAGCAAGTCAGCAATGGAGCGTTCAGGGAAGATCTATTTTTTGAATTATCAGTGGCTGAGCTTGAACTTCCCCCTCTTCGGAAAAGACAGGAAGATATCCCGCTTTTGAGCAACTGGTATTGTGATCAACTGAACGAACAGTTTCAGACTGACCGGCACTTTTCATCAGAAGCGGTCACCTGTCTACAAAGCTATCATTGGCCTGGAAATGTAAGAGAATTTGAGGCCATGTTGAAACGATTATTCATTTCGACAACTGGACGTCAGATTTCTTTAGCAATTGTGGAAAAAGAGCTTGAAAAATCATTATGGGTCAATCAAAAGGCTCCATTGGAAGTGCCAAAGCCATCAGAGAATCTGTCTCATGCAATTGAAAGACACCTTGTCCACTATTTCAGGGCTCTAGGTGAGGATGAACCAGTTTCTGGCCTTCATGGCCGGATTTTGGCAGAGGTGGAGCGGCCTCTTATTCTGGCAACGCTGCATCATACCTCGGGAAATCAAATAAAGGCTGCGGCTATGTTGGGTGTGAACCGAAATACCTTGCGAAAAAAGATCAGAGAGTTGAAAATTTCAACAAATCGCGCTGAATACAGATAATTCATGCAGTTATTCGATGGACTGTTCGTGAAACAGGAAAACATAAATGTCTAATTCACTTGATTCCGAAACTAGCACTGTGTCTGCGTACAAACCAGGGAAGAAAGTATCTGTCCTAGATGAGGATATGATTCCACAGAAAAACATTTGGCGCTTTTTTAGCGGCGATCGGCTTGCCTATCTTGTGATAATTGTTGCGGTTGGTTTGGGTATTAAAGTCTTTTTCGTGTTATCAAGAGTTACTGATATCAATACCCAATCTGAACTTCTAGTCCTTAGCTTTCTGATTGCGATGAGCTTTCTGTTGTTGCTCATGTTTTTTGTCGGCAGACAATTGCTGCGATTGTGGCGTGAACGAAGTAGGCGCGATACCGGCTCTCAGTTACATCTTCGGTTAGCTTTATTATTTGGAGGTATCACAGCTATACCAGCGATCTTAGTGGCAATGTTTGCTGTGTCCATAATTGATTATTCATTACGCGGTTGGTTCGCGGAGAGGATTTCAACAGCCGTAAATGAATCTGTTGAGGTTGCCAGCGCTTACTTTGAGGAACATTCTCGATCTGTGCGTGGCCAGATACTGGCCATGGCGAATGACTTAAACCGTGAAGCATCACGTCTAGCGCGTAACCCGAACCAATTTAATGATTATATTTCCAATCAGACTGCGCTGCGTAATTTGTCAGAGGCTGTTATTATTGACGGGACAGGTCAGATTCTTGCTAAATCACAATTTGCATTCTCATTGGCCTTTTCAGGGATTGATGATGAGCTTGTGGCAAGAGCCAGAGAAGGCGAAGTTGTTATTATTACATCAAAAGAGAACAATAAGCTCCAGGCCATTATGAAGCTGAACAGTTTTGTTGATGCTTATCTTCTAGCTGGACGATTTATCGATGCAGATGTGATTGATGCGTTGAACCGCACCCGTGTGGCAGCTGATGATTATCAATCGCTATCGTTACGCCAATTTGATTTACAGATTTCGCTTGCTGTAATGTTTGGTGTGGTAGCTTTGATGCTCTTGCTGGCGTCTATCTGGGTCGGTCTAAATCTGGCCACATCCATCGCCGGACCATTGGTTAGAGTCATGACGGTTGCTGAGCAGGTGCGAAGTGGTAATTTTAAAGGGCGTGTGCCTGAGAGTGATGATGTCGATGAGCTGTCGAGATTGGGGGCTAGTTTCAACAGGATGCTTGATGATGTATCCAGTAGCCGTGAGCAGCTTGTGCAGGCGAACCGTCAATTAGATGCGCGGCGTGAATTTACTGAAGCAGTGTTAGGGGGAGTGTCTTCAGGTGTGATAGGACTCGACCATCAGGGAAAAATAACACTTCCTAATCAGGCAGCTTGCGAGCTTTTGGAGAAACGTTTTGATGAACTTTATGGTCACGAGTTGACAGGTATCCAGCCTGCATTTGCCCCTCTATTTGAATATATTGATCAAAGAAGACGTATCCATCCAGAATTTCAGATTGATATGCAGATTGGCCGCCGAAAAGTTATTCTGCGCACACGAGTAACTTCTGAGAGAGTTGATGGGAGGCTTGTTGGTTATGTTGTTACATTTGATGATGTAACTGACTTTTTGTCTGCGCAAAGAAAAGCGGCTTGGGCTGATGTTGCAAGGCGCATTGCCCATGAAATAAAAAATCCACTTACGCCAATAGCTTTAGCAACCGATCGTTTGCAAAAAAAATATCGACCTTCAGATGAGGATGATGCTGAAAAATTCGATGACTATGTATCCATTATTTCACGACAGGTAAATGATATTGGCCGCATGGTTGAAGAATTTTCACAGTTCGCTCGGATGCCAGCCCCTGTATTAAAGAAGCTTGATGCTCGCAAATTGCTCATAGAACAAAAATTGTTGCTCGACCCAAATAGCCAGATTTCTCTGGATGTTGATTTGCCGGAAGATAATGCCCCTGTATACATATCCGCTGATGCTGGTCTCATGAGACAAGTGATTACTAATCTGACAAAAAATTCAGTTGAAAATATGCAGGACAATAATATTACTGTTCCAAAAATAAAACTCTCGCTGCGAGCTACTGATGAAAGAGCAGAGATTGAAGTTCGGGATTACGGCTCTGGCTTTCCTGGTGAAGATACAAGCATGTTTCTGGAACCTTATGTCACGAAACGTGAAAAAGGCACGGGTCTAGGTCTTGCTATTGCTCAGAAGATCATCTCAGATCATTCCGGTGAAATAAGGCTGGATAATCACCCTGAAGTAGGTGCCGTCGTTACGCTGTTCATGCCTCTGGCAGGAGTTTTAGAGTGATGAATGACGAAATTCTTGTTGTTGATGATGAGCCTGATATTCGCTCCCTTATCAGCCTGACTCTTGAAGATGAAGGGTTTTTAACGATCCAGGCAGCTAATGCGCAGGATGCCCGTTCAATAATTGCCTCACGCCCGCCATCATGTGTGATTTTGGATATTTGGATGCGCGATTCAGATATGGACGGTATCGATATCCTAAAGTGGGTTCAAGAACTTTATCCTGAGGTACCGGTTTTGATGATTTCAGGGCATGGTAATATTGAAACAGCTGTTCAAGCGTTGAAGTTTGGTGCACATGATTTTATAGAGAAGCCATTCAAGACAGAGCGTTTGTTATTAACTGTCAAGCGTGCTTTACAGCAAAGACGTTTGGCGCGTGAAAATGCTGAACTGAGAGCAAGTAGTGGGCGAACATCACCGCAAAGGCTTATTGGTCAGTCATCTGTAGTGAAGCAATTGCAGCAGGCAATTGAGCGTGTGGCTCCAACAGCAAGCCGGGTCTTGATAACAGGCACCTCCGGTTCAGGAAAAGAGCTTGTCGCCCGTTTGATTCATGAACAGTCTGAAAGAAAAGATGGTCCGTTTATTGTTGCCAACTGCGCAAGATTGAACACAACACAAGCCGCTATGGAATTATTTGGCTCTGAAGGTCTGCAGTCAGGCCGCCGCGTGATTGGATTGTTTGAGCAAGCGCATCGCGGCACGCTGTATTTTGACGAGATCTGTGATTTACCTGCAGATATTCAGAGCCAGTTGGTACGCACTGTTGCAGAGCAGACATTTAGACGGGTTGGCGGGAATACAGAAGTAACAACAGATGTACGAATAATTTCTGCGTCCAGCCGGGACTTACAGGCTGCCATTTCTGAGCATCGATTGCGTGAGGATTTGTATTACCGACTCGGAGTGATTTCACTGGTTGTACCCGCTTTATCTTCCCGTCGTGAGGATATTGGAGCCTTGGCACGTTATTTTGTTTCAGAATTTGCTAAACAGCTGGGCACATCGCCGATAAAGCTGGGTGAAGATTTGTTGAATGCTATGCGGGCTTATGACTGGCCAGGCTCTGTTAGGCAATTGCGTAACGTTATTGAGACCCTAATGATTATTGCTGATAAATCATCCGATGAACCGTTGAGCGCAGACTCGCTGCCAAAGGAGGTGATCGCAGGCGCTGGTCAGGATGTGAATGCGGTTCTTGACCAAAGTTTATCACTGCCCTTGCGTGAGGCCAGAGAAGCATTTGAGCGGGAATACATGCGCTCTCAATTAGAGAAATTTGAGGGAAATGTGTCGCAGATGGCAAAATTTGTTGGTATGGAGCGTTCCGCCTTGCATCGTAAATTAAAGACCTTAGGCCTGCAGGCACCTTAGATATTAGTATAATTAGGCTTGCTCTGAAATTTAAAATGAATAGAGTGTGGTTGCATCACTTCAGTTTTTATCCATTTAATTAAGTGAAGAAAAGTGAAGAGTTTCCAAGCTGAACGCCTTGCGATTATGATTATGCTGATGATATGACAGGCTGAAAAGAGAGACTTCATGAAAATTGTTATTTGTGGGGCAGGGATTGTCGGCAGCGCGATTGCGCGCCACTTAGCCGCAGAGCAGAATGACGTTACCGTGATCGACGCTGATCCTGACAAAATTCAACGGATTATTGAAGTTGCTGATGTTGGAGCTGTAACAGGTGTTGCTTCGCATCCAGATATGCTCGAACAAGCGGGCACGGCGGATGCAAAACTTTTAATTGCAGTGACAGAATCTGACGAAGTAAATATGGCGGCCTGCCAAGTCGCCTACACAATTTTTCAAACCCCGACTAGAATTGCGCGGATCAGGTCACGTGCTTATCTAGATCCTGGCGTTAAGTCTCTTTACGGACCTGAACATCTGCCTATCGACCACATTATTTCGCCCGAAGTTGAGGTATCCGCCGCCGCCGCGCGTCAATTGCAACTACCAGGTGCGTTTGACGTAAAAGATATGGTGAAGGGAAAAATTAGGCTCATTGGCGTTTTATGCCGTGAAAACTGTCCAATTTTGGCGACCCCAATCCGACACCTTACTGGTTTGTTTCCTGGTCTATCGATGACGATTATTGCTATTATCCGAGGGAATGAAGTTATTGTGCCTAGAGACGGTACAGATATGATGCAACCTGAAGACAGGGTTTATTTTGTCTGTGACGCTGAACATACTGATAGAGCGATGGCAAGCTTTGGCCATACCGAAAAGGAAGCCCATTCAGTTGTCATTGCCGGCGGCGGCAATATTGGCATTTTGCTTGCGCAGGATATCGAAGCAAACTCAAGCAACACATTATGCCATGTGATTGAAAAGGATAAAGGGCAGGCTCGCTTAATAGCAGAAAAATTACAACAAACGGCTGTTACCTGTGGCAACTCATTGGAAGCTGATATCCTGACCGAAGCCGGCGTGGGAGGAACAGATACTTTTGTGGCAGTTTCAAACGATGATGAAGTTAATATACTATCGGCGTTGCTAGCCAAAAGAATGGGAGCACGTCATACAGTCGCTCTGGTTAATATGCCTCAATTTGTGCCCTTGATAAGCGCACTTGGTGTTGATGCGATTATTAACCCGCCAATGATTACGGTATCATCAATTCTTGAACATGTTAGGCGTGGGCGCATTTTGGATGTTCATTCTGTTGTCGAAGAGCTAGGTGAGGTTCTAGAAGCAGAAGCACTTTCCACATCACCCCTAGTTGGCATGCCTTTGCGAAAAGCTCGAATACCCAAAGGGATCGCTATTGGGGCAATTCTTCGTCTTGATAAGGTCATACCTGCACGGGGAGATACCGTGGTTGAAGCCGGAGATCACCTGGTTTTGTTTGCTGCACAGGGCAAAGCAGCACGTGCTGAGGCTGTTCTCTCTGATTCTAGTTCTGAATTTTAACTAAGGAAACGTTATGTCACGATTTGCTTATGTCAATGGAAGCTATGTCCCTCATCACGAAGCTGCAGTGCATATTGAGGATAGAGGCTATCAATTTGGTGATGGTGTCTATGAAGTGATATTGCTTATAAATGGTAAGATGGCAGATTGTAACGGGCATCTCAAAAGACTTAACAGGTCGCTTCTTAAATTAAAAATGAAATGCCCTGTATCTGAACGGGCACTTCATCAGGTCATGGCACGGTTGACACGCCTAAACCGGCTGAAAACAGGGATTATCTATATTCAAATTACACGTGGTGTAGCAAGGCGGGATCATTCCTTTCCAAAACACAGCCTGGCCAGCCTTGTCATGACAGTGAAACACGTGTCTGTAGATACCGGCTGCCAACTCGCAGGCAAATCTGCAATCACAGTTCCAGATCAGCGTTGGGACAGACGTGATATTAAAACAATACAGTTGCTGCCAAATTGTCTGGCGAAACAGGCGGCATCAGAAAAGGGGGCTTATGAAGCGATAATGGTTATGCCCGACGGCTCAGTATCTGAGGGATCGTCGTCAAATGTGTGGATTTTAAACAATGAGAATCAGCTGATTACACGCCAGCCAGATGAAGATATTTTGAATGGCATAACTCGCCAGTCCATTCAGCGCATTGCTGCTAAACGTCAAATGGAGATTGTTGAACGATCCTTCTCCGTTGCCGAAATGATGCAGGCTAAAGAGGTCTTTGTTACAAGTGCCACATCCATGGTTACGGCTCTTACACATATAGATGGCAAAAAGATTGATGACGGGAAAGTGGGGCTCATTGCTTCTGCTCTAAAGGCTGATTATATTAAATATGTAACGACTTGCAACTGAATAGGCCGTCAAAGGTTCAGTGCCGGTCTTCATAAAGGCACTAAGGGCGTTGATATGGAAAAATCACAGAATCTCCAAGATGTATTCCTCAATCAAGTCAGAAAGCAGCACGTGGCTGTAACAATCTTTCTTGTGAATGGCGTGAAATTGCAGGGCATGATTACCTGGTTTGATAATTATTCTATACTGCTGAAGCGTGATGGTCACATTCAATTGATTTATAAACATGCTGTGTCGACAATCATGCCCTCTACACCTTTGAACATGCAGGATATAGAGGGCGATGAGAACAGCTGATACAGCAGCGTTTGTATCTGATAAAGCTGTTCTATTGGTTTTGAAACAGGTGTCAGAGGCAATAATTCTGCCGCGGTACAAACGGCTTTCAGATGCGGATATTTCAACAAAAACAGATGAAAATGATTTTGTCACTGTCGCTGATCGTGAGGCAGAGGCGTATATTTCCTCAAAATTGTTAAGGATGCTGCCGGGATCACGCTATATTGGAGAAGAAAGCGTTGCTGAAGGCCGGTGTGATATTACCACGTCGGATGCTAATTATACGTGGATAATAGACCCGATCGATGGCACCAGAAACTTTGTTGCTGGCAAAGAGCATTTTTGTTGCATGGTCAGCCTAATTGGAAAGGAAAACCCCCTAGGGAGTTGGATTTACAGACCGTTGGTTGGTGATGCTGTAGTGGCAGGCAAAGATAGGGGAGTAAGTCATTACCTGCCGACAGGAGAGGTTGTAGCATGTAAGCCTCGCTGGCATCAAAATGGACTACCACTTTTGCAAGGCACATTGAATGCAATGGGTTTTGATTTATCGATCAGAGAGCAGGTTAGGAATAAGTTAAGAGACTTAAAAGGGCGGTTCCATCTGGGTTCAGCAGGCGTTGACGCTTTGTATATAGCACTTGGTCAGTCAGATTATTTGATGCATAGTAAGCTCACGCCATGGGATAGCGTGCCAGTTGAACTGACCCTCCGAGAACTTGGCTATCATGTTCGGTTGGCCCCTGATGAGACACCTTTCCATTGGCAGGCAAAGGGTGTTCTTTTGGCAGCGAGCACTAAGAAACAATGGCAGGAGATAGCAGATTTTATTTGGTCAGAAATAACATAATTAAAGTTGTTTAATTATCTGAAAAATAATATTTTTTAGCCTCTTTCCACAAGAATTCCATTTGCTCTAAGCTGGCGTCTTCCAGCCGGCAATTCTGGTTGTTTAACTGTTCTTCAATATAGTGAAATCTGCGTTCAAATTTCCTGTTACAGCCCAGTAACGCAGTTTCTGGATCAAGCCCGGCTTTTCGAGCGAGATTAGAGGCGACAAATAAAATATCGCCAATCTCATCCTGGAGGCGCTCTTTATCCTGAGGGGTATCTGTCAAGGCTTGGTCTAATTCATCAAGTTCTTCATACATTTTTTTGATGACAGCTGTTATGTCAGGCCAGTCAAAACCGACAGATGCAGCCCGTTTCTGTAGCTTAGCCGCTCTGACCATCGCGGGAAGTGTGCTTGTGATATCATCGAGTATACTTTCCGTTTGACCAATAGATTTATCCGCGCGTTCAGCTTTCTTAATCGCTTCCCAGTTCAATTTGACATGCTGCTCATCCTTTGCCGGTAAATTGCCAAAAACGTGGGGGTGACGGCGCACCATCTTGTCACTAACCTGTTTGGCAACATCTTCAAAGGTAAAGCTGTCTTCATCAGTTGCTATCTGTGCATGAAAAACAACCTGCAACAGCAGATCCCCAAGCTCATCGCATATTTTATCTCGATCTCCTGAAGCAATGGCCTCACTGACCTCATAGGCTTCTTCTATAGTATAAGGCGCAATAGTTTCGAAAGTCTGCTTTACATCCCAAGGGCAACCTGTTTTTGGGTCACGCAATCGCGCCATTATTTCAAGAAGGCGAGCAAGCTGAGTGTGTTTTTGTTGCATGTATACTGCTTGCATTATTATAAATGTCAGGTCAATATCTTGCTTCGACTAGAATTTAAAGGAATGTAGCTATGAGTGATGCTGAAAATGTGTTTCAGCCTGCACAGGCAGCTCAAAAGGGACTGATGGTTCGGTTGCGTAGCTGGTTTTTTACAGGCCTTTTGGTTACAGCGCCTGTTCTTTTGACCATTTATATCACCTGGCTGTTCATTGATATCATTGACGGGCAGGTTGAAGCGCTGATGCCATCTGGGCTACGTGAATATATCTATGTTAACGCGCCGATTATTGGAAAAATACCTGGTGTGGGTTTGCTTATCGGCGTGATAGTGATCACAGTCATTGGGGCAATTGCTGCTGGTTTTTTAGGCCGCTGGCTGATTGGTCTTGGCGAACGAATCCTAAATCGTATGCCTGTTGTGCGGTCAATTTATGGCGCTTCAAAACAAATTCTTGAGACAGTTCTGTCAACACAATCTGATGCCTTCCGCGAGGTTGTTCTGGTTGAGTATCCGCGAAAAGGCCTTTGGGTTCTGGGTTTTGTAACCGGGGCAACAAAAGGTGAAGTCAAGGACAAAATGTCTGAACAGACAGTGAATGTTTTTATTCCAACAACTCCGAATCCAACTTCTGGATTTTTGTTGTTCTGCCCGAATAAGGATATCAACTATCTGGATATGAGCGTTGAGGATGCAGTTAAACTGGTTGTATCCGGGGGGATTGTCACGCCGCCTTATAAACAAGCCAAAACACCCAAGAGACAAACTGTGAAGAACGCGCACACAGGGATAAAGGCTAAAGCAGATAAAAAGGCAGCAAAGGTAATTAAATCTGCAAAAAAATAAGCTGTTTGGTTTTAACCTGAATTCAAGAATTGCACTGCACTGTCTCTCTCGAACAAGCTGAGAAGTAGAACATATTTTTCCATATCAGGGTGATCAAGTCCTCGTGAGGACAATAGGATCTTTTCAGCCTGCTGATGGGCAAGGCCAAGTAAATCGCTGTGCGCAGCCAAATCAGCAAGATAAAATTCAGGAAGTCCCGACTGACGTTGTCCCAAAACTTCACCTGGGCCCCGAAGGCGGAGATCCTCTTCAGCAATCACAAAGCCATCATTTGTCTGCCGCATAATCTTCAGCCGCGAACGGGCTGTGTCACTTAGGGGCGACTGATACATTAGTATACAGGACGATTGTTTGTCACCTCTGCCCACACGGCCTCTCAGCTGGTGGAGCTGCGCCAAGCCAAACCGTTCTGCATGTTCAATGATGATAATGCTGGCTTCAGGTACATCAACACCCACTTCGATGACGGTGGTGGCCACAAGCAGTTTACTTGTGCCATCTTTGAAGGCGGACATAGCCTCTTCACGCTGCTCTGTTTTCATTCTGCCATGTGCCAAGACGGGGTTTGCACCTGGCAATACAGCAGCTAAAGCACGGTGTCTATCCTCCGCGGCAGCGGCGTCCAGCTTGTCTGTTTCCTCAACCAGAGGACATATCCAGTAAGCACGCTGTCCGTTTGCAATTGCGGCTGCCAGACGAGCTGTCACATCTGCTAGGCGATCCTGACTGATAAGCGCCGTTTCAATATCCTGCCGCCCTTTAGGTTTTTCATCGAGCCTAGATACAGTCAGATCACCATAGGCAGTCATGGAGAGCGTGCGCGGTATAGGTGTCGCTGTCATGACCAGTACATCACAGGTTTTACCTTTTTGACCCAGAACAAGACGTTGACGAACACCAAAACGATGTTGCTCGTCCACAACTGCCAGGGCCAGGTCTGCAAACACAACCTCCTCTGTTAGCAAGGCATGGGTGCCAATAGCAATCTGACAGCTGCCATCAGCAAGCCCCTGCAGAATATCCTGTCGTGCTTTCTGCTTTGTACTTCCGCTAAGAAGAACAGGGGTGAGCCCAAGTGGTTTGAGAAGCTTTGATAGTCCATGATAGTGCTGGCGGGCAAGAATTTCAGTTGGGGCAAGAAGAGCGGCCTGTGCACCAGCTTCGAGGGCAGTAAGAATGGCCATTAGGGCAACAAAGGTCTTTCCGGAGCCAACATCCCCCTGCAGCAGTCTGAGCATCCTGTCTGGCGTGCCTTGATCAGCTGTAATTTCTGCTATAGCTCTCTGTTGGGCGCTGGTTGGCGTGAAGGGAAGGAGGGGCAGTAATTGTTCAGTTATCCTTCCAGTTCCGGCAATTACACGCCCAGGAAGGGCTGATTTTGTTTGTTGGCGTATCAAACGTAGGGCAAGTTGGTTTGCCAACAGTTCGTCAAAAGCCAGACGCGATCGGGCAGGGGCTGTTGGTGATAAATCATTTAGTGAAGTGGGGGCATGCACCTGGAGCAGCGCAGATTTGAAGGATGGCCAACGCTGTGCTGCAAGCAGTTTCGGGTCAATCCAGTCTTCTAGTTCTGGAACTCTCTGCAGTCCAGCCTGTATCGCATTGGTAAGTGTGCGTGCCTTCAGCCCAGCAGTAAGCGGATAGACTGGTTCAAATTCAGGTATGTTGTCAGCTTTTTC
>CETK01059553.1_pt1 | contig 14074 bp, 13 predicted proteins | sample 361431 | NCBI WGS metagenome assembly CETK01 (sample SAMEA2622452, study PRJEB7988) | marine metagenome | biome: marine biome (ENVO:00000447); feature: surface water layer (ENVO:00002042); material: "saline water (ENVO:00002010), including plankton (ENVO:xxxxxxxx)" | depth 5 m | reverse complement strand
AGGGAATTTGATTCCAAATTCACTTATTGCGTGGCTTTTCATTTTATATGCAAGAGGCAATATTAGATCAGGATAATATCTGAGATTATTATATTGAATTGGCGTTAACATTTTTGTAACATCAACGTTGTATTTATCGCCAGTTAATTTATTTTTTAAGAAAAAGTCAATTTTAGACTCCTTGTACATTATTTTCATTCTCCAAGCAAATCTTTGTCCCACACCGTTATAATCCACATTTCCTTTTACAAGTACATGCCTAAATGGTAAAAGTAATTGAACAATAATGAAGCAAACAATTAAGTGATTAACAAACGATTTGTTTGGTAAAATTATCTTCTCAATTTTTTTAACATTTAAAAGTTTTTGAAATTTAACTGGATCAATGAAAAGAAATAATGTTGAGATCATCAAAAAAGGGAAAACCCCGATTTCTCCAACATCTTTGAAAAGAAAGAAGTTCAATGAATTAAAAATTAACACAAAAATAAAACCGAGAATCCTCGTTCTCTTAAATATTAAAAAAAAGCCAATAACTAAATCATATACTAGTCCAGAAAAAGTAAAAAGGGATATTATAATATTATTACTAAACAAATTATTACCAGAAACTTGGGCCTTAGTTTGCAAAATGTGAGTCATCGGTTGTAAATCAAAAATCCAGTATGGGTTAATTTTATTTATTCCTGAAATAAAATATATCAAAAATATCATTATTTGAAATGCGATAATGTTAATCTTAGGAACGTAGTAGTTTTTTTTAAAGGAACTCTTTTTATTAAGAAAAAATAAAAGAAAAGTTATAATTGAAATGAAATAGTAATGATTATTAAAATAACCTCGGTCTAATAACCACAGGTAGGTAAATGCCAAAAAAAATATTAAGCATGATATTCTTGAAGTTTTATTAAATATCATACCAATGTTTGAAATCAACATCAGAATAGCTGATAAGTACACAAGTTGTTCGCTTGGGTTATTTAGAAAGTCAAAAAATGGAAATAAAATGAAGGGTTTAAGAATATTATTTTCAATAAATCCAAGCTTAAAAAAATATATTGTTTGTACAATTAATACGATTGAAAAACAAATTCTAAATATCACTAAGGAAATATTAGATTCGTAATTGTCTTGTAAATATTTAATATTTTTGAAATACATAATCTCAAAATAATTAAATTTTATATAAATGTTTACTTTTATCTTTAATAATTATTTAAAACTAAAATCATCAAAAAAAAATTATTTTTAATAGACGCTTATGCTCTAATATACAGGGCATATTTTGCATTCATTAGAAACCCTAGAATAACATCCTATGGTCTAGATACCTCGGCGATATATGGATTTGTAAACTCTATTATTGAACTCTACAACAAAGAAAATCCAAGTCACATCGGAGTTGTCTTTGACACACCCCAAAAAACACATCGACACATCGAATATGAAGACTATAAAGCAAATCGTGATTCAACTCCAGAGGGAATTTTGAGCGCTATCCCACTCATTAAAGAGTTTCTAAAAACTTTCAATATTCCAATAATTTTTGCAGATGGTTATGAGGCAGATGATGTCATAGGGACTATTTCTAAGTTAGCTTCACAAAATTCTTATGAAGTTTATATGTACACACCCGATAAGGATTTTGCTCAGCTAGTGTCAGAAAATGTCTACATGTATAGGCCAGGACAGAGAGGAGCTGATCATCAGATATGGGATACTAATATGGTTTGCGAGAAGTTTGAAATTAACAATGTTTCTCAAGTAATTGATTACTTGGGAATGGTTGGTGATGCAGTTGACAATATTCCTGGTATATCAGGTGTAGGACCTAAAACAGCATCTAAACTCCTGACTAAGTACGGATCAATGGAAGGCGTTTACAGTAATATTGGAGACCTGAAGGGGAAGCTTAAGGAAAATATTGTAAACGGAGAAGAAAATGCAAAGTTATCAAAAAAACTTGCAACAATTTTAGTCAACGTACCTGTTGAATTTAATTACAATGAACTTGAACTAACTGAGCCTAATTGGGAAAATGTGAAATTACTTTTTGAAAAGCTAGAATTTAGAAGGATTTATGACAGAGCTTACAAATTTTTTCACAAGGCAAATTCAGATAGTCAGAATTTTATTGAAACAGAAAATTTACAATTAAGTTTATTTTCAGAACCGACAGTTAATGAAAATATTAAAATAAAAAAATCTACAGACCTTGATACTGAAAAAAAAATTAAGGGAACAGTAAAAAGTATTTTAAATTCTGATATCATATATATATCACATTATATTGAGAATAGCAATCTGCATGCTTTATCGATAAGTTTCGATGACAAAAGCTTTCATGTTTTAATTGATGAAAGACTAACTTCATCAACAGTGCTCAAATTACTAGAGCCTGTCTTTTCTTCAAGAGAAATAACTAAAGTTTTTTACGATTCAAAAACATTTCTCAAATGCTTAATGATTTATAACATTGAATTTTCAGAAAACTTTTTTGATATTCTTATTGCGGATTATGTTATAGACCCTGAAAACAATCACTCTATAGAAAATATATTTATTAGACATAATTTAAATAATTTACCAATTTTAAAAACTCAGTTAGGTCTTCAAGCGCACCTCGTGGACTATTTAAACATTATTTCCAATTCGATTCCCGTCATTTACGAGAAACAAAATGAACTTCTTGGTTCAAACAAACTAAAAAATTTATTTTTAAATGTTGAACAACCATTAGTTGAGGTTTTAATTAAGATGGAGCTGTATGGAGTTAACCTTGATACGACCGCGCTTAAAAATTACTCTAATAATTTAAATGAAAAAATTAATTTACTCAAATCACAAATTTTTAATTTGTCCGAAATAAGTTTTAATATTTCCTCTCCTAAACAGTTGGGCGAGATTTTATTTGAAAAACTAAAACTTTCCGATAAACCCAAAAAAACAAAATCAGGACAATATTCAACAAATGAAATGGAGCTTTTAAAATTAAAAAAGAAGCATCCAATAATTGAAAAAGTTTTAGATTATCGAACTCTACAAAAACTGCTTAATACTTACGTAGATGCTTTGCCATCTATGATAAATCAAAATGATAAGAAAATCCACACCTCATTTAACAATACTGTTACTAATACAGGACGTTTAAGTTCTAGTTCTCCAAACTTGCAAAATATACCAATAAGAAAAGATTCCGGCAAAGACGTAAGAAGGGCATTTGTGCCATCTAACAGTGATCATATTTTGATGGCGGCGGATTATTCACAAATTGAATTAAGGTTGATTGCTGAGTTGAGTAACGAAGAAAAAATGATAGCGGCCTTCTTGAAAGGTGAAGATATTCATAGATCAACAGCGTCAAAAGTTTTTAAGGTATCTTTAGACAATGTTAGTGATGAAATGAGATCCAATGCAAAAGTTGTAAATTTTGGTATAATCTATGGTGTTTCTGCATTTGGACTTAGTGAACAAAGCACACTAACAAGAAAGGAAGCCTCAGAGCTTATAAAGTTATATTTTTTAACTTACCCCAAATTAAAAGCTTACATAGAAGAACAAATTTCTTTTGCGCAAAAAAATGGTTATGTTCAAACACTATTAGGTAGAAAAAGACAATTGAGAAATATAAATTCAAGAAACTCATTTATTAGATCACATGACGAGAGAAATGCAGTTAATATGCCAATTCAAGGATCAGCTGCAGATTTAATTAAGCTATCAATGATTAATATTGATAGAGAATTTCAAGCCAAATCAATAAAATCTAAAATGATTTTACAGGTTCATGATGAATTGGTATTTGATGTCTTGAATAGTGAAAGAAAAATCGTAGAACAAATTGTGAGAGACAAAATGGAGAATGTATACTATACAAGAGTCCCTTTAAAGGTTGATATTGGTTTTGGTGAGGATTGGCTAGAGGCTCACTAATAAATTTGTACTATTTATTTATGTAAGAATATAAAACAAGTAACGCAGCAACACCAATAAAATTAGATTGACCGAGTTCACCTATTGACTTTGATATATTTCCAACTACATCCCACCCAAGTAAAGGCTCTCCAATAATTAATTGAACAACAACTCCGAGACATAGAATGGGTACTGCTATTTCTACACAGTATTTAATTATTTTTTTTATTGAATCGAAAATTTTATTCATGAATTTATTCTTCATCAATTATCTTATTATTAAAAAAGCCCACACGGAGTGGGCTTTTTTAATTAGATAAGTAATTTACTTTTTAGCTAAAGCTATTACTATTAGTAAGGCGACTAAACCTACAAAACCACCACTTGCAAATTCATCGACAAATCCAGTAATTGAACCGATTACATCAACAAATTCAAAGCCAGCTATTTGAGTAACAATACCTAGACCAATCAAAGACATTACTAGTCCGGTTAGTCCTGATATAAAATCACCTAAATTTTTAAAAGCATTATTCATAACAAAGTTTTTTTAGTTATTACAGTGCCAAATTTAAGTATCATTATATTTTATTTCCAAATAATTTTTACAATGGAAGTAAATTTTATAAAAACTAAATAATTTTATATTAATTGTGACCTAAATCTGTTATTTGTTCTTTTTTCAAAGATTTATTTCAATGTTATTAACATTTTTTTGTGAATTGAATATTTTTTCACTTAATTAGCTGATAGTCAGTCAGTTAAAAAATTAAAATACAAAAAATTAATAGAATATTAAGTGGTTTTTTTTTTTTTTCTCAAAACAAGTTAGTGTAACATGTCTAAAGCGTTTTTTAAATCATCGATTAAGTCAGATTGGTCTTCAATACCCACACTCAATCGAATCAACGAATCTTTAAGATTTTTTTTGTCTCTTTCTTCCTTGGGTATACTAGCATGAGTCATAGAGGCAGGATGAGAAATTAAAGACTCAACCCCTCCAAGTGATTCTGCAAGTTTGAAATATTTAGTATTTGTAATGATTGAAACAGCATCACTAAAATTATCATTAATGAGATTAAAAGAGATCATCCCACCGAAGTCTTTCATTTGTTTTTTTGCAATTTTATGATTTTTATGTTCCGCTCTTCCTGGCCAAAAAATTTCTTTAATCTCTTTTCTTGTAGACAGGAAGTCATTAATCGCCTTGGCGTTTTCACAATGCTTTTTAACTCTTATGTCAAGAGTTTTAATTCCTCTCAGTGCTAAAAAACAGTCCATAGGTCCAGGTACTGCTCCGCAACTTTTGGTAATAAGAAAAAGCTGTTCATAAATTGTTTTTTTATTTGTAATTAACGCCCCTAATATTATATCCGAATGCCCACCAATATATTTTGTTGCGGAATGAATAACTATATCAGCACCAAGATTGAGGGGGTTTTGAAGTGCAGGGGTAGCAAATGTGTTGTCAACAACCAAAAGAATTTCAGTGCCTTCAATTTTACTTTTTATTTTTTTAATATCTATTATATTTAGTAATGGGTTTGAAGGAGTTTCTATCCAAATCATTTTTGTATTAATACATATTATTTCGTCTAAATTTTCTGCATTAGTAAGATCAGTGTATTCAAAATCGATATTGAAATTTTTAAATACCTGTTCAAACATTCTATAAGTGCCTCCATAGACATCATTATTAGAAATTATTTTATCACCAGGTTTAAGCAATTTTACAATTGCATCACAAGCCCCCATTCCGCTGGCGTAACAAATTGAATGTCTTCCACACTCAATTGATGAAATACTATCTTCGAGTGCGGTTCTCGTTGGGTTTGATGTTCTAGAATATTCAAATCCTTTATTTTCTCCTGGTTTTTCTTGAACATATGTTGAGGTCTGATAAATAGGAGTAATTATTGATCCAGTGCTTGGATCTGTCTTTAGTCCTGAATGAATAACTTTTGTTCCAAATTTCATAATGATTTATTTTTGTCAAATTTAAAAACAATAATTGGTATTATTTAAAATGAACAAAATTGTTTTAGCTCATTTTGCTTTGTTCAGCGCTAATTTAATTTACGCACTAAATTATATTGTTGCAAAAGATGTAATGCCAACATTTATAACCCCCTCGTCATTTGTTTTAATGAGGGTTATAGGTGGATTTGTCTTTTTTTCAACCTTATATACCTTTTTAATTAGACAAAAAATAGAAATTAGAGATATTTATTATTTATTTTTTTGCTCACTCTTTGGAGTTGTAATAAACATGCTGTTGTTTTTTGAAGGTCTTAGTTTAACATCACCAATTAGTGCTTCAATTATAATGATTACGACACCTTTACTAGTATATTTTATTTCTGTATCTATTTCAATTGAGAGATATAGTATTACTAAGTTTTTAGGAGTAATCTTAGGTCTTACTGGCGCTGTTATATTAATATCAAACGGCAACTCGTTCCGGATTAGTAGTTTGGGGGATTTTTTAGTTTTCATAAATGCAATATCATACTCTATATATTTAATAATGGTCAAAAAAATGATGACAAAATACCACCCAATTACAGTCCTGTCAATAATTTTCTTTTTTGGTTTGATTATAATACTACCAATTACCTATGATGACTTAAGCTCTGTCAACTTTACAAACTTACCTTTGAGTATAGTTTTTAAAATCTTATTTGTTGTCCTATTTACCACATGCATTGCATATTTTTTAAATATTTTTGCATTATCAAAGCTAAAATCCTCAATCGTTGCTTTTTATATATATTTACAACCACTTTTAGCTACAATAATTTCTTTATTTTGGGAAAAAGACGTTCTTTCGTCCATAAAAATTATTGCAGCAAGCTTGATTTTTTTAGGGATTTACTTTGTAGTATATAAACGATAATTTTCAATATTTGTTTTTGTATATTTAAACTTAAATTTTTATCATAAAGAAATGATTTCAATGACGGGCTTTGCCCAAAATGACATTATAATTAACAATATAAAATATAATTTTTCAATAAGGTCTCTAAATAGTAATAAGGGTTTAGACGTAGGAGTCAAAATACCAAGATACTTATTTAATATAGAGAGTGAAATTAGAAAACACATCAATGTTAAATTAGTTAGGGGCAAAGTAGATTTTAGAATATTAGAAGCATCTGAGAACAATCAAATAAAAATTGATGAACAAAAACTAAAGTCACACATTCGGATTTTAAAAAAAATATCACCACAATCAGACGACGGTGCTGTATTAAACGCAGCTATCTCACTCCCTGAAGTTTATTCAAAAGAAAACAAAAAAATTGACTCTAATGACGAAAGTAGATTTTTAAATAATTTTAAAACTTTATTAGACAAGCTCTCCAGATTTAGAGAAAAAGAGGGCCGGATTCTCAAGAAGGAAATTCTCACATATGTAAAAAGCATACAAAAAATTGTGAAAAAATTACACAAACTTGAAAAAATTAGACTAGCTGATAAAAAGAAAAAAATTTTAAAAAACTTCTCATCTTTAAATAGAGTTTATACAATTGATGAGTCAAGGTTAGAGCAAGAGCTATTATATTATTTCGAAAAAAATGATATAACTGAGGAGAGGGTAAGGCTTGAGCATCATTGTAATTATTTTATTTCAATAATAAAAGATGATAAATATGTTGGGAGAAAACTAAACTTTTTGTGTCAAGAAATTCTAAGGGAGATTAATACTATTGGATCTAAAGCAAATAATTTTGAAATCCAAAAAAATGTTATTTTGATGAAAGAGTTTTTAGAACAAACAAAAGAGCAATTACAAAACATCTTATGAACTGTAAAAAAGAAAATAAAATAATTGCTGTTTGTGGTGTCAGTGGCTCCGGGAAAACAACATTGGTTCATAGTTTAATTACAAATGAAGAACTAAATCTTCATTTTTCTATTTCCGCATGTACACGAGAAAGACGTAAGTTTGAACAGGACGGAAAAGACTACATTTTTTTATCTGTTCCTGAATTCAAAAAAAAAATAAAAAATCAAATGTTTTTGGAGTGGGAAGAGGTTTATAAAAACAAATTTTATGGTACTCTTAAAAATTCAACTTATGAACTTTTGAAATCTGGAAAAAATGTTCTCTTTGATATTGATGTCAAGGGTGCATTGTCATTAAAAAATTTATTTAAAGATAATGCTCTTACTATTTTTGTTACACCGCCAAGTTTAGAAATTGCAAGAATGCGCTTAGCTAAAAGAAACACAGAGGAGTTGGAGTCTTACAAACTAAGATCCCAAAAAATGGATTATGAGATTTCTTTTAGTAATAAAATGGATGTCACAATCTTGAATTCTAGCCTAGAATCTTCTAAGTTTGAAATTTTAAACATTGTAAAAGAATTTTTAAAAAAGTGAAAGTTGGTTTATTTTTTGGCACCTTTGATCCTATTCATAATGGTCACTTAAAAATCGTAAATGAGGTCCAAAAAAACGGATTAGTGAAAAAAATTTTGTTTATAGTTACTCCTCAAAGCCCTTTTAAGGTAAATAATACAATTACATCATTCAATCATAGAGTTAATATGTTAAATTTAGCAATTTCAGATATTCCAAATTTAAATTATTCAGATGTTGAATTAAATTTAAAATACCCCCAATTTACTTCAAATACTTTGAGGTTTCTAAAAAAAAAATATCCTTATAACTCATATGTGCTCATATTAGGTCTAGACAATTACCACTCTTTACAAAATAGGCAATGGAAGGATTCCGACTATATTATGAATAATTTTGAAATATTAGTTTTTAATAGAAAAATTACTAACAATCAAAGCAATTTGTCTAAAAACATCACCAAGGAATTTCGGAAATATCACCACTTTTTAAATCATGATTTAATTAATATTTCCTCAACAGCTATTAGACATTTCTTTAGAAAACAGACAAATAATAAAATAGATAATAACTTTTCGGGGCATAAATATTCTGAAGTTAAAAGTATGTTGCCAAAAGCAGTGTTAAATTACATTGAGACTCATGGAGTTTATAAATAATAACTTTTGGCATGAAAATTGATGTATGTTATGTGAGATAGTGTTGGGGTGGGGAAGTAGTTGTTTATTTAATCGGTGCTATAATATAAAATCAATTACTTCCCCATATTCTTAAACATCTCAATTGCGCCAGACAAAACTGTTTTTCCATCGGTATTGTTTAAATTAACATCACAAGCCCTTTCGGGATGTGGCATCATACCAAACACATTTCTTTTAATGTTACAAATCCCAGCAATGTTTTTCAATGATCCATTGGGATTTGAAAGCTTATTAATTTCACCGTCTTTGCTACAGTATTTAAAAATTATTTGTTTGTTATCAATTATACTTTGTAAAGTTTTATCATCTGCAAAATATCTACCCTCAGCGTGAGCAATTGGAATTTTAAATATGTTTTTATCACCTGTATTCTCTGTAAATATTGTCAGGTTGTGTTGAGATTTTATAAATACATTTTTACAAATAAAGTTGTGATTAATATTTCTGGTCAATGTTCCGGGGAGCAAGTTCGCTTCGCATAAAATTTGAAAGCCATTACAAATTCCCAACACAAATCCACCATCGTTAGCAAACTTTTTAACCTCATTCATAATGGGAGAAAATTTTGCAATTGCTCCTGATCTAAGATAGTCCCCATATGAAAATCCCCCAGGAATAATTATAAAATCAACATCTTTTATATTAGTATCTTTGTGCCAGAGTTTTACTACTTCTTGATTAAGAATGTTTCTGAGAGCATAAACTGCATCTTCATCACAGTTAGAGCCAGGAAAAACTACCACCCCAAATTTCATATTCTTATTGTTTCGATTAATAATGTTAATATCCACAAACCTACTAAAAATGTTCCAAATTGATAATATTTGGAATACATTATATAATTAACAATTACTAATGTTTTTATATGAACAAATGGGATTATAAAATTTATCGATGAAAATAATGTGTTTGAAACATTACAACATAGTGGAATAAATAAAAAAATTAAATACATATATTTATAATAGTTCTTTTTTTTTTTGATATGTTTTATAATTTCATAAGCGGAGGCAAATATTAATAAGTACATAAAAATATAGTAGTAAGAAAAACTTGTACCTGTATTAGTTGTGGAAACTATGTTTAGCTTCATGCTTTCAAACGAAATATTTAAAGAAAAAATATCAAATTTTAAAACTAAAAATGGAGTTAAAAGACCAACTAATAATATAATTAGTAGCCTAAAGCTCATTTTTTGTAAAAAAGACATCCAAATTATAATCAGTGGAAATAATACTATATAAATTATATTGAATAATGAACATATACTACAAAGTAAGCCCAAATTAAATGCATTTAATTTATTTTCGGAGGATAATGAAACGACTTGGAGATAATAACCTATCATAGTCATCAAAAAACAAATTGTTGAAATAATTACATAATTATCTATCCATAATACTGGAAAAAGAATTAAGAAATAAATAATAATACTTGTAAAAATATTTATTTTTTTTCTACTACCATATTGAGTGATATGGTTTAAAATTACTGCTGAAATAAAGTTTATTATAAAGAAAAAAAATATTTTCATTTAGCTAATGGTTAATAATTTGTTAATTTTATAAAAAATTCAATAATATGACAGATTTTTTTTACTGGTTAGGTGACTTATTCCAATCGTCTTTTGTTATTTTACCAATACTGGGTAATTACTTTAATCTTTTTCTTGTAATACTTTTTACATTGGCATTTTTTATTTCTTTGAGAAAATTTATCTAGAGTTTCTCCCAATATCATTTCTGTAATACATATCCTTAAAAGATATTTTTTTTAAGCCTTTGTAGGCTTTTTCAAATGAATCTTCAAAACTTTTGGCCAAGGATGTTATAGCTAAGACTCTACCACCGCTAGTAAATAAACTATTATTTTTTTCTTGAACCCCGGCGTGAAAAACTGTTATATCTCCAAGCTGATCAAGTCCTTTAATTTCATAGCCAGATTTGTATTTCTCCGGATACCCACCAGAGCTCAAAATTACGGTTAATGATTTCAAAGTTTTGATTACTAACTTTAATCTATCAAATTCGCTACTATTTTTAATATTTATTAAAAGCTCCAATAAGTCAGAGTCGATTAATGGCATTATACTCTGTGTCTCTGGATCTCCCAATCTGGCATTGTACTCAATTAAATAAGGCTGGCTTTTGACAATCATCAGTCCAAAAAAAATAAAACCCGTGTATTCGATTTCGTCTCTCCTAAGTCCATGAATTGTTGGTTTAATTATTTGTTCTTCAATTTTTTTTATCAGTTCAGAGTCTACGAAGGAAACAGGTGAGACTGCCCCCATGCCACCAGTGTTAGGTCCAGTATCATTTTCTCCAATTCTTTTATAATCCTGTGCTATTGGAAAAAGCTTATATTCTGTACCATTTGTCAAAATAAACACTGATATTTCTTTACCTTCAAGAAATTCTTCAATAACAATTTTTTTACCAGCTTCTCCAAATTTTAGGCCAACTGTAATTTTGTCAATTGCTTTTTTAGCTTCATCGATGTTTTGACATATATAAACACCTTTTCCAGCAGCTAGTCCGTCTGCTTTAATAACAAAAGGGGCAGACAAAGTTTCTAAATATTTTTTAGCATTTTCTGAGTTCTCAGCATTAAAGTCTTTATACTTTGCTGTGGGAATTTTATGTTTTTGCATAAATGATTTAGCAAACGATTTGCTTCCTTCTAACATTGCTCCGCTCTTTTGGGGGCCAATTACAACTACATTTGAAGTGTCAGGGTCAGAACTACATTTGTCGCTTATTCCATTTACTAAAGGATTTTCTGGACCAATAACCAAAATATCAATTTTATTTTTAATTAATATTTTTTTTATACTATCAAAATCATTAATATCAACTGGGGTGTTCTTGCCAATTGATGCAGTTCCGGCGTTACCGGGGCCAAAAAAAAGCTGTCCCAAAAACCGGCTCTGATTGAGTTTCCAGCCTATTGCGTGTTCCCTCCCTCCAGAACCAAGGACTAATACATTATAATGTTTACTCATCGCTTAGTTGTTGTAATAAATCATCATCAATAAAAAGATTGTGAAAAACCTTTTGTACATCATCAAGGTCTTCAAATTTTTCAATCATATCAAGGATTTTAAGACTATCATTTGAATTCAACTTCATAGTATCTTTTGGAATCCTTTCAATGCTAGAAGTGTTAGTTTCAACAGAAATTTCAGATAATTTACTTTGCATTTCCCCGAACTTTTCAAACTCACTAATTATTGTACAATATTTATCAGTGATTTCAAACTCGATTAAACCAAAGTCAATCAAATCCATTTCAAGTTCTTCAAGATTAATTTTTATTTTTTCATTATCAATCACAAATAAACCTTTTCTATCGAATAGATACTCAAGGGAACCATTCTTTCCGAGTTCTCCACCGTTTTTATTAAAAATAGATCTAATTTCCGCGACGGTTCTATTAATATTATCTGTAGCACACTCTATGAAAATTGCAATTCCGCCGGGTCCATAACCCTCGTAATTTACTTCGGTATATGATTCTGCATCGTTTCCACTTGCCTTTTTTATGGCCCGTAGAATATTATCTTTGGGCATGTTTACACCCTTAGCGTTTTGGATTGCAGACCTTAGTCTAGGATTTGAATCAATATCACTTCCTCCGACTTTTACCGAAACAGCAATTTCTTTGATAATCTTAGTAAATACTTTACCTCTCTTGGCGTCCTGAGCACCTTTCCTATGCTTAATGTTAGCCCATTTGCTATGCCCAGCCATAAGTATTAATAACTAGTAGTTTTGTAACTTTCAACAAATTTAGTTTCTTCTTGAGTTCTTCTAGTTTGAGGAATAGATTTCAAGTCTTGATAAGCTTCTTCCATTGATGCGTATTTTTTTCCAGAAACTGTGTATGATGAATCTTCAACAAGTTCTTGTTTTTTTTCATTTGAAATTTTTACATCAACATTAACATCGGAATTTGTTCCAAAGTAAATTAAAAGAACAAGACCAAGAACTGCGAGAATAATCATTCCTAGTGAGCCGGAATCGTTTTCAATTTCTTTATTTATTTTTTTAGAACGGTTGTTTTTAACGGATTTAGTTGTAGTTTTTTTAGTTGTAGTTTTTTTTGACATAATATTTTTTTTTTTACAAATATAAAATCAAATTTTAATCATTCAATTTTAAAACAGCAAGAAATGCATTTTGCGGAATTTCTACACTACCAATTTGTTTCATTTTCTTCTTGCCTTTCTTTTGTTTTTCAAGCAGTTTTCTTTTCCTGGTGATATCACCGCCATAACACTTGGCGGTTACGTCTTTCCTCACGGCCTTCACTGTTTCTCTTGCAATTATTTTAGAGCCAATTGCACCTTGTATTGCCACATCAAATTGTTGTTTGGGGATAAGCTCTTTAAGTTTGATACAGATTTTTTTTCCTATTGTAAATGCATGTTTTTTGTGAAGAAGTGATGACAGTGCGTCTACTTGGTCTCCGTTAAGCATGATGTCTAATTTAACTAAACTTGTTGACTTATATCCGTCAGCCTGATAATCAAATGATGCATACCCTTTTGAAATGCTTTTAAGTTTATCATAGAAGTCAAATACAATTTCAGCAAGTGGCATTTCAAAAGATAATTCCACTCGGTTTGTGGTAAGGTAAATCTGAGATGTTAAAACTCCTCTTTTTTCGATACATAAATTCATAACTTGTCCAATAAAATCACTTTTTGTAATTATTTGTGCTTTTATGTAGGGTTCAGTGACCTTTTCAATCTGATCAACTGATGGAAAATCTGAAGGATTATTAATCTGAATATTTTCTTTATTTTTTAATGAAGCATAATATGAAACATTAGGAACTGTATTAATGACAGACATATTAAACTCTCTTTCCAGTCTTTCTTGAATTATTTCCATGTGCAACATACCCAAAAAGCCACATCTAAATCCAAACCCTAACGCAATAGAGGACTCGGGTTCAAATGTAAGTGATGCATCGTTCAATTGAAGCTTTTCAAGCGAGGATCTTAACTCTTCATAATCATCTGTATCAACAGGGTATATTCCTGAAAAAACCATGGGTTTGACCTCTTCAAATCCTGATATGGGAGA
>CETK01386677.1_pt1 | contig 14078 bp, 13 predicted proteins | sample 361431 | NCBI WGS metagenome assembly CETK01 (sample SAMEA2622452, study PRJEB7988) | marine metagenome | biome: marine biome (ENVO:00000447); feature: surface water layer (ENVO:00002042); material: "saline water (ENVO:00002010), including plankton (ENVO:xxxxxxxx)" | depth 5 m | reverse complement strand
GTATCAAAAGATATTGTTAAAATACCCTCTCCTGAGGCTTATGATATTGAATTAATAACGAGATCTCTTAAATTGTTCAAACAAGTAATTGTTTCTGTAGGTTGCTTAAAAAATTCTGAATTGAGAAAATTATATAAATTTAAGAAAAATAATAAGTTAATAATTTTACACTGTGTGAGTTCTTATCCTCTGAAAGCTGAAAATTGTAATTTTAATAAGTTTCACCATCTTAAAAAAAAATTTAAAAAAGTAGGATACTCAGGTCATTTAGATGGCATTGAAGATTCTGTTTATGCTATCGCAAATCAAGCTGTACTTATAGAAAAACATTTTACCACTAGCAAACAATTAAGGGGAAAAGATAACAAATTTTCCTTAAAACCCTCAGACTTAAAAAAATTATCTGACATTAGAAACTTATTCTCAAAATTTGAAATTAATCGAGGCTTAAATATTCAAAAAGATGAAGTAGATGTTTATAAGAATTATAGAGGGAGATGGCATAAATGAAAAAGATACCATTATTTAAATCTTGTGTTGACAAATCCGACTACAAATCAGTTTTAAACTCTCTGAAGACTGGTTGGCTGACGCATGGGAGTAGCAATTTAGTTTTTGAGGAAAAATTCTCTAAATATATAGGAAGCAAATTTTCAATATCGATGAACTCATGCACAAGTGCTTTGGAATGCTCTTTAAAAATTTTAAAAAAAAAAGGAGAAGTTATAATTCCAAGCTGGACCTGGGTGTCCACGGCAAACGCAGTTTTAAATACAGGAAATATTCCTGTTTTTGCTGATGTAAATATTAATTCGAGAAATTTAGATGCTGAGAATATCGAAAAAAAAATTAATAAAAAAACTATTGCAGTTATAGTTGTTCACTATGCAGGCTTGCCGTGCGAAATGGACGAAATAATGAAACTAACAAAAAAACATAAGATTTCATTAATTGAAGATAGTGCTGAAACACTTGGTGCAAAATGGAAAAAAAATTACACTGGCAGTTTTGGAATGGGTTGTTTTTCTTTCTTTCCAACAAAAAACATCACTACAACTGAAGGCGGTATGCTTACAATAAATAATAGAAGACAATACCTAGAAATTAAAAAGATTATTGCGCACGGCATAGATCATGATAAAAAACCTGTTTTTTGGCACAGAGAAGCTGTTTTACCAGGTCATAATTTTAGATTGCCAAACCATTTAGCTGCGTTAGGTATATCTCAACTAAAAAAGCTTAATAAATTTAATGCAAAAAGGAGATTAATTGCAAAAAAATATGATAATTTTTTAAAAAAATTTGAGGATGCTTTTACTATCCAAAAAGTGAGTAAGAATCTTACCCACTCTTACCAAATGTATACTTGTCTTTTAAAACCAAAACTAAGAAATAATTTTTTATTTTTTATGAAAAAAAATGGTATAGAGGTTTCAGCACATTTTGTTCCTCCATTACATAAACAAAATTATCTAAAAAAATTTTGTAATAATAAATTAAAAAACACAGAATATTTATCTAGAAGTATTGTAACACTTCCTATATACCCTAATCTTGAAAGTGTTGATCTTAACAGAATATTTAAGCTTATAACTAAATGGTATGAAAAAATTAAAAAAAAAGATTAATTACGTTGTAACTGGAGGTTTAGGATTTATTGGTTCTAATATAATTAAAATATTGGTGGCAAAAAAGAATGTAAATAAATGTGTTATAGTCGATAATTATACAAGTTACATTAACCCTTTAAGATGGACTTACACTGATTTTAGAAAAAGTAGATTTACAGACATTACTGACAAAACTATCTTAAAAAAATTAAAACAGAAAGTGGTATTTGAGAGGGGTGATTGTTCAGATTTTAAAACAATGTTTAATATTTTAGAAAAATATAAGCCCACAATAATTTTTCATACTGCAGCTGTGCCAGTGGCTAAGATTGAAAACCCTAATGTTAGTGAGTTTAGGAAAGGTTCTATAGACACTACAATTAATGTACTGGATTGCATAGATTTATTTAAAAAAAAGAAAAAAATAAATTTTAAAAGATTTGTTTATATTTCTTCAAGTATGATTTACGGAGATTTTAAAAATAAAGTAGTTGGAGAACATAATGAGCCTAACCCAAAAGAAATATATGGAACAATGAAACTAGCTGGAGAAAACATTGTTAAAGGTTTTTCAAAATTTGCAAATATTCCATATACAATTATAAGACCGTCTGCAGCATACGGTCCAACGGATATGAACGAGAGAGTAACTCAGTTTTTATTAATAAAAGCGATTAATAAAGACGTACTAGAGATACATGGAAGGGATGAAAAGTTAGATTTTACTTTTATTGATGATTTATCAGATGGTTGCGTCAAAGCTGCACTTAGTAAAAATGGTGTAAATCAAACATTCAATATCACAACAGGAAAAGGACGATCAATATTAAGTTATGCAAAAATATTAAAAAAACACTTTAAAGATATTAAATTTAAAATAATGAAAAGAGATAGCACGAGACCTAAAAGAGGCACTTTATCAATAAAAAAAGCTAAAAAATTAATTAACTATAAGCCTCAATATGATTTAGAAAAAGGTGCAGAAGAGTATATAAAATTTATTAAAAAATTTAAAAATTTTAATTTGCGAGGGACTGCTAATTTTCCAAAAGAAAAATAAGAAATTAATTAATGAAAAACATAGTTTTTTATTATCCAGTTATATACCAGGATGGATTAAAAACTACTTTTGAAAAGTATATTAAATTTTTTAAAAAAAAGTTTAATATTATTTTAATTACTAATTCTCCAAAAAAATTTTTTTCGGGTAAACAATATTCTCATGTAAAAGTTCATAATTTGAATAACTTGATTTTAAGAAGATTCAAGCATTTGAATGGAATTTGCTGCTTATTGAAAATTTTTAGATATTTAAATAATAAATCAATAATATTTTCCCTAGATAACCATTATTTTCTCACAATTTTAAAAATATTTATCAGAAATTTTAAATTAGTTATAAGGATTCCAAACCCAATAATAACCTCAAACAATTCATTAAAAAGAAAATATCAGGCTCGATTTTTTTCAAAAAATCCTGGGTTGCCTCTTGGAAGATTTGAGACTCAATTAATGAGATTTTCTGAAAAATTAATAGTTTCATCAAGAGAACAAATATTATATTTGAAAAAAAAATATAAATTTTCCAATTTAATTCTTATAAGAAATATTTTTGAAAAGAAAATTACAAAAAAAAAGATAACTAAAGTTAAAAATATTTTTTTTATAGGTAGACTATCTGACAGCAAAGACCCATTTTTTTTTATAAATAATTTATTGGAAGTAAGAAAAAAATATCTTGTTAATATTCATGTTATTGGAGATGGAGAATTAAAAAATAGAATTCTTAAGCTCTTTGGAAAGAATAAAAGCATTAAATTTTATGGACATGTTAAAAAGCCATTTGAAAAATTTTATAAAAAAATTGATTTATTTTGTCTAACATCAAAATTTGATGGAACTCCAAATGTTCTGGGCGAGGCAATAAGTTATTGTATACCTTGTATGGCTCCAAAAAATGTAGGTAATGTTAACGAACTCTTGGGAAATGGTAAGTTTGGTTCGATTTATGCACCTCAAAATAATTTTAGTTTTCAAAATGTTTTGATAAAGGCGATGCAAAATCCAAGAAAAATTGAGAGAAAAGCTCAAATGGCATCTAAAAATCTTGTAAAATTTAGTAAGGAAAATACATTTACAAAATTAGAAAAAGTTTTGAGAACTATTTAAATTTTTTAGCAAAATTAATTATATTTGGAAGTATTTTTTTTCTATTATTATAATTGTCAAATTTAATAGCAATTTTATTTGCCAATATTAAATCTTTTTGTCTATCTACACATAAATTAATTTTAGATTGGTTTTTCCTATTTTTAATATTTTTAATCTTAAAATCTTTATAATTTTTGTAAAAAAATTCTGAAATATGTTCCCTATCTTTTTTACTCTTCAATTTAGAATAGCTGTCTATGAAAATTTTTTTTCTAAATATTTCTATTGATTGACCTTTAGGGAAACTTCTCTTTAATACGTTAGTGACAATATCATAGTTATTATTATTAAAAAAATAAATAAATTTATCAAGTAAATAAGGATCTAAAAATGGGCTATCTGCACAAATTCTTAGAAAAGAACTATGTTTCGATTTTTTTAAAATTTTTAAAAATCTCAAATAAACATTCTCATGCTCACCCCTAAAAAATTTTATTTTTTTTCTTTTACATAAATTTATAATCTTTTTGTCAGCTGGTTTTTTTGAAGTTGCAACAATAATTTTCGTTATTAATTTTGATTTAATTGCATTTGATATAACTCTTTCTAAAATAGATTTGTTATTAATTTTTTTTAAAACTTTGCCGCGCAATCTTTTTGATAACATTCTTGCTTGGATAATTGCTAACATTTATTTAAGAAGAAAAATTAAATGTGAAATTTCTCGTTTTCTAAGCATAATTGGCAAACTGGGTTAGGCTTATTATTAATAAAGCCCTCTCTAATTTTTTTCATTTTATCGCCATGCCAAATTTCTTTTAAACTTTTTTTTAAAACATTTCCTATGGGAATATTTCTTCCAACTGTATTACAACAAGGACCTACTTCCCCATCTGCATGTATTGCAACTTGACCCCAAGGTTCATTACAATTGTATTTACTTAGGATTAAATTTTTATCTTTATATTTTTCATTAAGTAGTTTATCGTATAAATCTATTGAGTTTTCTCTTTGAATCTCTACGGTATCAACGATATTAATCCATTTTTCTATAAACATGTCTACTTCATGCACATTAGTTTCTAATGCTACAAATGAAGTTCTGACTAGTGGTAATTTTTTCCCCATTGAATTTCTGAGCTTAATAAAATTTTTTACATTTTCCTCAACTCTTACAAGACGATTTGTATTTAGTTTTTTTTTGTTTACTGGTATTCGCACTTTGTCATATGTTTTTTCTGTGGCTGAGTCCAAAGAAATGAATAGTCTTGTTAATGAACTTTCTAAAATTTTTATAGCATTCTTTTCATTTAACAAAGTACCATTAGTGAATAAAAACTGATCCATGATTTTCGCTTTTTCAGCTAATTTTAAAACTTCAGGAAAATTTTTATAAAGTAAAGGCTCAGATGTGCTTAGCAACAACGCGTCTAAATTGTTTTCTTTGAATTCATCAAAAAGTTTTTCTAAATCTTTAAATTGTAAAGTAAATTTTGTAGTATCGTTTCTGTAACCTTGATAACACATTGTGCATTCAAGATCACATCGATTAACCAGCTCTAAGATTACAGATAAAGGAAAGTCAGGAAGGTACTCATGCTTGTTGTCTTTTAAGTAATTTTCATATTTTTTTCTATAATTTAAATACCTTTCTCCAAATTTAGGATAAAGGGCATCTTGAAGAATTTTCTCTGTGTCTACTCTATAATTTTTTTTGACAACACTTACAGATAATAGTTTTTTCTTAATTTTATCTTCTTTAATTTGTGCTGAGTTATCTAAAGTTTCCATAGGAAGATTTATACCGAAATTAAGACAAAAATTTAAGTTTTATTTATGTTTCTTAACATTGAAAATTATAGTAAATATACTATTGTTCAAATATTGAACAATGTCAAGTTTTTTAATTTAAATTAAAAGTTTTAATTCATGGTTAATTTATGTGTGGAATTTTAGGCTATATCGGTAACAGAGAATTAGACTCGAGCAAAATTAGACAAATATTAAGTTTAATGTATAACCGAGGTCCTGACCACCAAGCAATTAGAAAATTTAGATTTTATAAAAAGAATGTTTATCTCTTTTCATCAAGGTTAAAAATTGTTGATAGATTGAAAAGATCAAATCAACCAATGTCATTTGAAAATTATACAATAATTTTTAATGGTGAAATATATAATCACCGTGATTTAAAAAAAATTATTATTTCAAAAGGAATGAAATTATCAACTAATTCAGATACTGAAATAATCTTAAAAATGTACGCTTTATTTAAATCAAATTGCGTAAATTACTTTGAGGGTATGTGGTCATTTGCAATTTATAACAGCAAGACTTACGAAGTTTTTTTGTCCAGAGATAGGATGGGGGAAAAACCTTTATTTTTTTTAAAAAAAAACAACAATATTTATTTCGGATCTCAAACAATTTATTTAAGAGCTTTAGCTAATAATTATAATTCTTTAAACGAGAAAAAAATATTTACTTATTTAAAATATGGCTTCAAATCAATGGAGCAAGAACCTCAGGGATTTTTTAAAGGAATATTTAAAATTGACTCTGGGACTAATCTTTTAATTGATAGAAATTGCAATATAAAATCAGAAAAATTTTGGAAACCGAAGATTAGAGAAAATAATAAAGTAAGTGAGACCAAATGTATTTCTTTAATAAAAGAAAATTTTAATAAAAAAATAAAAGAGATTTGTAGTTCTAAATTAAAAATTGGCTTATCTCTCAGCGGAGGAATAGACTCAAATTTTTTGTTAGGTTTTTTTGCTAAAAACTTAGGAACTAATATAAATACTTATTCTATAATTGATGGGGACAAAAGATATAACGAAGAAAATTTAATTGATTATGCGTCTAAATTTCATAATGTTAAAAATAAAAAAATCTATTTATCACAAAAAAAAAATTATTTGGAAAGACTAAAAAAAATAACTAAATACCATGATAAACCTATTTCCACTATAAGTTATTTTGTTCAATCATTAATTTATGAAAGAATGAATAAAGATAAAATAAAAATTTGTATCAGTGGAAATGGAGCAGATGAATTATTTGCAGGTTATTATCATCACTACATTTTGTATTACAATAATTTAAAGAAAAATATTGAGAAAAAAAATTTTTCAAAGCAATGGAATTCTTATATATTCCCTATTTTAAGAAGGCCAGAATATAAAAATCTTAATAAAAAAAATATTGAGAGTTTTTTTACATTTTTCAATGATGATGGACTCCATCAAAAAAATATTAAAAAATTTAAAGAAAAGTTTTTTACAAATAATTCGCTCAAAAATAAGATGTTAAATGAACTTCTAATACAAACTATGCCTTTGGCTTTATTGGAAGATGATTTAAATTCAATGTATTACTCAATAGAAAATAGATCTCCTTTTTTAAATAATGAATTAATAAATCTAGCTTTCAGAATACCAACTAACCTTCTAATGAAGAACTCATTTAATAAATATTTATTGAGAATGAGTGCAAAAAATTATATTGGAGATAGGGTGAGATTAAATCGAGAAAAAAAGGGATTTAATGCATCTTTTTACTCCTTGTTTTCTTTAGAAAATAAATCTTTTAAGGATTGGTTTTTTGATAGTGGTAGCCCTATATTTAATTACGTAAAAAGACAAAAATTTATTGATACATTTAAAAAGAATAACTTTGCTGACTTAGATCAGCAAAGATTGTTTAATTTTTGTAGTACCAAAATATTTTTAGAAAATATTAAATCTCAATGATTATAATTTTAGATTATGGAATAAGTAATATTGGAGCAGTTAAAAATGCACTTAATTTTTTAAACTTTAAAAGCATTATATCCTCAAAAAAAGATGAAATAAAAACTGCCAAAAAAATTATTATTCCAGGAAATGGAAATTTTGGTGAAGGCATGAGATTATTACAAAAACTCAATTTAATTGAAATACTAGATAAAGTGGTTATTGAAAAAAAAATTCCAGTTCTAGGTATTTGCCTAGGTTACCAGATGATGTTTGAAAAAAATGAAGAGGATCTAAATTATAATGGGCTGGGTTGGATTAAAGGACGAGTTAAAAAATTTAAAAAAACGAACAAATTCTTAGTACCACATGTTGGTTGGAATAAAATAGATTTTCAAGAAATGAAACTTATGGCTAAAATACCTAACAATTCAAGATTTTATTTTGATCATTCTTATTATACTGAAATTAGTTCAAAAAAATTCAAATGTGGTACTACAAATCATGGTATTCAATTTAATAGCGTTTATAGCAGTAAAAATATTTATGGGTGTCAACCACATCCAGAAAAAAGTCAAAAATTTGGATTACAACTCTTAAAAAACTTTTGTGAATTATGTTAGCAAAAAGAATTATAGCTGTTTTAACTTTTGATAAAGGTATATTAACAAGAACTAAAAATTTTATTCAAGATTATCACTATACAAAAAAGTTTATCAATAATTCTCTTTTTGACGGTATTGTACTAATTGATGTAAGTAGAAATAAAAAACAAAGGTCGAAATTCTACGATGTTGTTAAGAATTTTAGTAAAAATTGTTTTGTTCCTATAACAGTTGGTGGAATGATTGATAATATTGAAGAAATTAAAGTTTTTCAAAATTTAGGTGTCGACAAAATCTTAATTAATTCAGTAGCAGTTAAAAATGAAAAATTGTTAAAAAAAATAATCAGCATATTTGGTAGTCAATTTGTTGTTATTGGTTTAGACGTAAAAAAAAAGAAAAATTCTTATAATTTTTTTTATAATAATGGAAAAAAAAAAATTAATTCAACTGTAAGAAATTGGATAAATAAAGTTAAAAAATTAAAACCTGGGGAAATTTTACTTCAATCAATAGATCAAGATGGGTCATTAAAAGGTTTCGATTTAAAGATTATTAAAAAAGTTAGATCTCAGTTTAAATGTCCTCTTCTTGTTTGTGGAGGTGGAGGAAATTGGGAACACTTTGTAGAAGCTTTCAAAAAAGGAAAAGTAGATGCTGTTTGTACAAACAATATTTACCATTTAACTTACAAAAGCGTTTTAAGTTCAAAGTCATTTTGTATAAAAAAAAATATTGAAATCAGATTAGAATAATGAAATTTCACGATAATTTAATTAATTACTGTAATAATTGTCTGATGCCGTCTTCAAGACCGAGATTGGTTTTTAAAAATAATATTTGTAATGCATGTAAATATAAAGAGTCTAGAAAAAAGGTTAATTTTAAAAAAAGAGAGGAAGAGTTAAATAAGATACTTAAAAAATATAGATCAAAAAGTGGTAACCATGATTGTATCGTGCCCTGGTCTGGAGGAAAAGATAGTAGTTATATCGCATATCAACTGAAGTATAAATTTGGAATGAATCCTTTATTAGTAACCTTTTCTCCACTAATTCCAAGCGCAGTTGGAGTTCATAATAGAAATCAGTTAGTAAAATTAGGCTTTGACCATATCATTCTTAATCCAAACAAAAAAGTATCCTCATACTTATCCAAACGTTTTCTAATAGAAAGAGGAAACCCAAAAGTTGCGTGGGACGCTGGAATAAATGCATTTCCAATTAAAGTTGCATTAGAAAAAAATATTAAATTAATATTTTACGCTGAACATGGAGAAAGTCATTACGGCGGAAAGGTGTTAGATAAGAATTCGGAAATGATAAGAAATATAGATGAAATATACGAACATCAAATTGGTGATGACCCGATTAATTGGGTAGATGACAATGTTTCAAATAAAGATTTAATGCCTTACTTAATTCCAAATAGAAAAACATTAAAAAAATCAAAAATAATGCCTTTATATTTTGCATATTTTGATGATTGGGATGTTAAAAGAAATTATGAGTTCGTGAAAAGCAAAATAGATTTTAAGGGTCATATTAACGGACGTTCACCTGGAACTTTTACAAACTATGATAGTTTAGATGACCACATAGACTCTATTTATTATCATTTTCAATATTTAAAATTTGGATTTGGTAGATGCTGGAGAGATGCAGCTCGGCATATACAGCTTAAAAAGCTAGTAAAAAAAGATGCTGCAAAGCTAATCGACAAATATGATAGCGAGTTAAATGAAAAAGACTTAACAGAAGTCTTAAATTTTTTGGGAATTTCTAGAATAGAGTTCTTTGAAATAGTGGAAAGTCATAGAAATGAGGAAATTTGGGAAAAAAAAGGAAACAAAATTGAATTAATAAATAAACTAAAAATTTGATCTTTTATGAATATGAAAAAAAAAATAGGTGTTTTAAAATATGGTATTGGAAACTTATCTTCATTTACTAATGCACTAGATAAACTTAATATTGAATATAGTTTAATATCTAAGCCTAGACAGCTTGAAAATATAGAAATATTAATTTTGATTGGTGTAGGTTCATTTAATTCTTGTATGGCAAAATTAGAAGAAAAAAAATTCATAAATCCGTTAAATAAATTCAAAAATAAAAACAAATTTTTATTAGGTATTTGTGTGGGTATGCAAATTTTAATGACTAAAGGAACAGAAAATGGTGAGGCGAATGGACTTAATTTTATAAAAGGCAAAACAATTAAAATGGTTAGCGATAAAGACCATCCTCTGCCACACATCGGCTGGAATGAGATTAGTAAGATCTCTAATAGTTTCAAATTGTTTGATGAAATTAAATTAAAATCGAATTTTTATTTTATTCATAGTTTTAAAATTTCTGTTTCAGAAGAAAATATAAAGTTAGCTGAAACACAATATGGAAAAAATACGATTGTAGCAGCATTAAATAAAGGAAACGTTTTTGGTGTTCAATTTCATCCCGAAAAAAGTCAAGATGTTGGTATGAAGATAATTAAAAATTTTTTAAATCTGGCAAATGCTTAAAGTAAGAATTATACCTCTGATACAATTAAATGGAAGTTCTGTTGTAAAAACAATCAACTTTAAAAAGTTTAGAACAGTGGGCGATGCTATTTCAACAGTAAGAATTTTTTCAAGAAGGATGGCAGATGAAATGCTTATTGTCGATATAAACGCATCAAAAACAAAAAAAATTAATTTTAATTTTCTAAATATAATTTCAAAAGAGTGTTTTATGCCATTAACACTAGGAGGAGGTATAAAAAATGAGTATGACGTGGAGAGATTATTTGAAGTAGGTGCAGATAAAGTAATATTGAACAGTTTATTTTATGAGAATCCTTTTTTGCTTAAAAAAATTATCTCAAAATATGGAAGTCAGGCTATTGTTTTTTCTTTAGATATAAAGTCTGAAAATAAAAAAATGAGTATATTTTCAAATTCAAAAAAAAAAATTAATGAAGATCTCAATATTGAAAAAACACTAGATCAGCTTCATAAAATTGGTGTTGGAGAAATCTTATTCAATTCTGTAGATAACGATGGAACATCAAGAGGATATAATTATAATTTAATTAAACAAATATCTAATTATGCTAATGTCCCTCTGATAGCAGCAGGAGGATGTGGGCAAGTGGATGATTGCTTAAAAGCCATTAATAGTGGAGCAAATGCTGTAGCTGCTGGAAGTATTTTTTATTGGGTTGGAGAAAGTGTTATTTCAATAAAAAAATATTTAGAAAAATCTGGTATCAATGTAAGAATGTTGTAAAACCTACCCTATGTTTTGTAAAACTTGTTTATTTCCTAATACTAAACCCGATATTGATTTTAACTCTGATGGTATCTGTGACTCCTGTGTTTCTGCGAAAAAAAAACATGGCCTTTATAAATCCATAAATTGGGAACAAAGAGAAAAAAAATTTAAAGAAATATTAGATTTTTCTAAACAACGTTCTAATAGTTATTACAATTGCATTGTTCCTGTAAGCGGAGGTAAGGACAGCACATGGCAGGTTTATGCGATGAAAAAAATACACAAAATGAGGCCTTTAGCGATAACTTTTGATCAATTTGACCAAACAGATCTAGGTAAAAAAAATTTAGAAACATTGAAAGAAATAGGAGTGGATCATATTCATTTTACATTGAATCCTGAACTAGTAAGAAAACTTGTTAAAATAGGCTTTGAAGTAGTTGGTGATCCTTACTGGGTAAATCATGTTGGAATTTTAACTGTCCCTATACAATTTGCATGCAAATTTAAAATCCCATTAGTGGTATATGGTGAAAACCCTCTTTTTGAATATGGTGGACCAGAATTTGATAGAGATAATTTTGTAATGAATAAAAAATGGAGACAGCAACATGGGGGTATGCGAGGTTTAAGAGAGGATGATGTTGTGGGAAAGGGTATCGATTCCGGTGATATAAAAATGCTCACTTTTCCAGAAGATCGTGAAATTGAAGCAGCTGAGACTCAGGCGATATTTTATGGTCACTTTTTTAAATGGGAGCCGGAGAAACATACTGAACTTGTCAAAAAAATAGGATGGAAAGCTTTGTCCAAACCACAAAAAGGATCTTGGTCAAAAACTGAAAATATCGATATGAAATTTATAGATGTCAGAGAAAAAATAAAATATCTAAAATACGGATATGGAAGAGCTACAGATCAATTAAATATTGCCATAAAATCTAAGTCAATTTCAAGGAAAGAAGCTCTTAAAATTGTTAAAAAATTAGATGGTAGAGTTGATGAGAGAAATGAAAAAAAATTTTGTAAGTATTTGAAAATTTCAAAAACTGAATATGATGAAGTAATTAGTTCATTTGTAAATCATGATTTGTTTTTAAAGGGTAATAAAGGTAACTGGATTCCAAAATTTAAAAGGTCTTAAACTTTTTAGAAAAATTAATCCATTCTTTAAAAAAATTTTTTATAACTTTTGGATTATCGGTTATAAATTTTTGTTTTGATTTAGTTTTATTTTGAGCTATAATAATTAAATTGTCGTTAAAATTAAAGTTATTGTAAAATTTAGTTTCAAAATTTTTTGTTAATAATAAATTTCTTAACGAATTAAAAGAAAATCTCCAAGGGTAATCATTAAAAGTATTAGTTTTTTCTCCGTACCTAAAATAATATTCAATTTTATATGTTGGTGGGACTAATATTCTAGAACTTTCTGCAATTACAAGATGACCATTTTTTTTTAATATTTTTTTTATCTTTTCTAATACTTTAAGTGGCTCAGCGCAGCATGATAATGTCCAGGTCATAAATATAACATCAAAGTATTTTTTAAATTTTTTTTCATCAATTTCAAGAATTTCATTTTGAAAGAGCTTTGTTTTGAAGTCTTGTAAATTTTTTTTATTATTTTTTATATTTTTTTTACTATAGTCAAACCCTACTATTTTTTTGGGATTATACATTTTTTGCATAATTTTAATTAAACCACCGTCACCACACCCTATATCAGCTACTTTCAAATTTTTTAAATTTTTATAACGATTAAATGTTTCAAGTGTATAAATGTGTCTACTTAAAAAATGAGGACTAGTAGATGAATAAACATTTCTATTAAATTTTTTGTCCCATAGTCTTAAAACTTCTTTGTTAGAAAAATATTCTTTTGGTATTAGAGTTCCAGTTATTTTTGATACATACAAATCTGTAATTGTATATTTCTTTAAAAAACTTAGTTTGTAAGCTCGATTTTTGACATTTCCCTGAAAATCTTTAATGATTGCTCTCTCAATCTTGGACATTTATAATATCTCGTTTTAATTTTTCTTTAATATCTTTAAGTTTATTTTCATAGTTAAAATGCCAATTAATATTCCCAGATAAGTATTCGGTGATATGAAGCTTGTGCACATTAATTAAGTTTTCGATTAAATCAAATATTTTATCTATCTTTGACATATTTTTATTTTTTACTCCTAACGCTATTACGGACTCAATGAGAATTTCTAAGTTAACTCTATCGTACAACATATTAATTTTTGAAGTAGTTCCAAATCTAAAAGTTTCTCTAGTATACCATTTCATAAAGGTTTTCTCTCTTAAATGAGCAATGTTCTGAAAAATAGAGATATTAGTATCGATGAAATTTATTAAATTATGATGTAAATTCTTTGGTATCGCGTCTTCAATATTTTGTAAGTCTAAACAATCTGGCTTACTTGCTCTTAAAATAATATTTTTGTAAAAGATTTTTTCTTTAATAAAACGGTATTTTTTATGTAAATCATTACCAAAATTATTCTCAAAAACCCTTATCAAATTAAACATAAACTTATGAATAAAATTTTCAGGATAACTTGATAATTCGTGAGATTGGGGTAAAAATTCTTTTTTATGAAACATCGATAAACACATAAAAGGATATTTAGATATGAGGTTTAAAAAATTTAAGATAAATGTATTTTCACATTTTCGATCTTTTATATAATCTTGAATATTTTT